>OLPU01002425.1_pt1 | contig 12361 bp, 9 predicted proteins | sample 1673111 | NCBI WGS metagenome assembly OLPU01 (sample SAMEA3136755, study PRJEB25190) | human gut metagenome | reverse complement strand
TTAAAAAACAAATTAAACACAGAATATATAAAGAAATTACTTTTAAATAAGATCGACCCTTCATCATTAGATAAAATAGCTATAACTATATCTGAAGCTTTAGTTGATGATATAAAACCAGATAGTTATGAGGAAAATTTTGAATCTATTCATAATTTATCAAATGATGAAAGCAAATATTTATTCTCTTTAATAAATACAATTTTAGATTTTAATAATACAACTATACTAGATTCGTTTAAAGAATACAGAAATATATCAAATGAACTATCAGATATAAGAACTAAATTAAATACTAGTCTTGAAGATGAATCTTTAAATCAATATATTAATGATATTGCTAATTTATCAAATAAAATTGGACATTTATCAGAGTCTAAAAACTTATTAAGTAATTCTTTGGATGAAATTAGATTAGATATAAATGAAGTTACATCTGAAAGAGATAAATCTAAATCTAAATATATAGAGTTACTTCAATCTAATAAAGTAGTTGATATGTCATCTAACCTTATACTTATGTTAGATGATATTATACAAACATTAACTGAAAATAAAACTAAAGAAATTCAAGATAACTTTATGTATATATTTAGAAAAATAATACAAAAAGATAACTTTATCGATTTTATAGATATAGACAGTAACTTTAATGCTGCTTTATATATAAATAAAATGTATTACTCTTTAGAGCTTGAAAATTTAATAGAAAATATCGGTTATGATGAAATGGAAAGAAAGTTTGGTAGATTATTCTTTGATGATTTATTTAAATTATACAATATTGAAAATAAATCTGAATTACTTAATGCTATAAAAACTGACACACAATCATCATTCTTAACTTTAAGAACTAAAGTAGATATAAATGGTTTCTCTAGTGGAGAAAAACAAATCTATATTCTTTGCTTATATTGGGCTTTACTTAAAGCTTCGGATATTGAAATACCATTTATAATAGATACTCCTTATGCTAGAATAGACGAAACTCACAGAAATAATATTACTAGCGAATATTTATCTACTATAAGTGATCAAGTTATAATATTATCTACTAATACTGAAATAGATGAAAAAGCATATAGAGAAATAAAACCTAAATTAAATGGTGAGTACTTAATTGAGTACGATGATAAAAATAGAAAGACTATCCAACGTGAAGGATACTTTTTTGAGGTGTAATTATGGGATTTAGACTTAAAACATCACAACAAACAAAAGAAATATTTGAAGAATTAGGTTCTAGGATGAATTTAAAGCCATTTGCACTTTGTAAACTTGCAATATGTATGTCTTTAAATGATAGCGAACCTATTGAAAATTATACTAGTAATGATAATAATGGACTTGAACTTAATAGACAGACTATTACGGCTCAGTATGATAGTTTATTTAAAGCTTTACTTGAGCAACACGCTAATAAGAGTTTAACTGATGATGAGTACTTTCCTACTCATGCTAAACTTCATATTGATCGTGGTGCTGTTATGCTAAAAAATAGATATAATTATTCTAGTAATATGGAACATTTTATTACTCAAATTATAGGTGATAACATTATTATATAGTATATCTCTCTATAAAAAATAATAGAGAATAGTTATTAAATTTAATAACTATTCTCTATTTATAATTATTTATAATTCCATACATTTAAGGCTGCATTACTCATAACCTCTTGTCTACTTTCTATTGTGCTAAAGTCCCATTGAGATTGAGCATAGTTTTTAACTATATCATCTGGATAGTATAATCCAGATTCTTTATACCCTTCTAGTTTATCTTTAAAATCTTTATTTTTTATACTTTCATTGATTTCACTTTCTAATATCATTAAGTTTCCTAATCTATGTATGTATTCACTATATTCATCCTTATTTCTAACGTGACTCCATTCATTTATTCTATTTTTGGCTTTAGATGGTTTTTTAGGCATTATATGTTCAACATGCTGCTTAGGCCCATGTGTAAGTGGAACTACACCTGTTCTTAGTGTCTTTTCTAAACTATATATTATATAAAATGCTAACTGCATTGATTTAGTTGAAAACTGTTTAAAATTTCTCTTAAATATTGTATCAACTGTCAAGCTTTTCATATATTGAGTTAAATCACTCAAGTTATTTATTATTATTTTACTTCCATCCTCTTTCTTTATCTCCTTGTCTATGCCTCTAATTGCTCTAGACATATTTCCTATCTCTTTATCAAAATTTGATACAGAATTTCCACCTATGGTAAAGTATCTAAAACAAAATGTTGTTATATTTGATAATAATTTTGAAAACTCTTCTATATTATTTTCATTTTTAATAAATCTAATTGCACCAGATAATATTAAAGGCGTGCAATTTTTTATATCCATATCTTTTATAGCATTTAAATTATTGATTATATCTCCACCTATCCTAAATTTAGACCAATAATTAGAATTTATATTTACTATATGCCCATATAACTCAGATTCTGACTCTAAATCTTCTAAATAATCTCTCGCTTCATTATTATTTTTTATTAATTTTCTTACTTCTTCATATAATTGAGCTGGAGTTACATTATTTACTTTGGACACATAACTAAATCTTATATACTCTGTTAAATCTTCAGTATCTATATTTTCACATATTGTATCCCATTTTAATTTTATATCTGAATTTGTATTACCTATTACTTTAAATAATGCATTCTTTATCATATCTGATTCAGATAAATCTTTTCCTCTTTTATTTAACGTTTCAAATATTGTATATGCTGTATTTTTTTTCTTTACACCTATTTTTAGAACCAAAAAATACCTAGCGATAACAATTATATATGTATATAGTTTTTGATATACCTCACTTGGAGTCATTGACTCAGGAAATTCCTCTTTTAATTTCTCATATATAAATTCATAGGACTCTTTTATTAACATTTTAGATGAATTTTTACGTATTATTTTTGAATTTAAGTATTTATCCTTTTCTTTCTTATCTTTTGTTAATAATATATATTCTTTAAAAAATTCATCAATTGTATCATCTAATGTTATTTTAGATTCAAATGGCATACCCGGTATATTACTTTGTAAAAATGGCTCTGCCATTCTCATTATAATATATTTTTCATTAGCATCCGTTATTCGTTCTGATATCTCTAAAAGTACTTTCATAAATATACATATTGTAGTTAATCTTTGTTGACCATCTATAATCTCATAATTTTCATTTTCTAAGATTGTTAAAACAATAGCACCTAAAAAGTGTGGTCTCTGTTCGCTTATATTCTTAAGATTCATATTATTATCATAGCAACTCTCATTGGTTTTTTTAAAATCCTCCCAAAGCTGGTCTAATTGATTCTTAGTCCATGCATATTTCCTTTGATAATCTGGTACAAGAAATTTCTTTCCTGTATTAAAAATATCAAATAAATTACTTTCATCTGATTTAAATATATCACTTGCTTCTATCATATCTCTTCCTCCTATTAACTATATCTTATATGTATATTCTAACTTTTTTTATCATCTCCTTCAAAATATTATATATGATACCACCATTTGTTATCTATACAACAATCTTACATTTTATCTCTTTAAATTTTTTTATTCTTACAGTTAATATGCTTATTACTTCCATAAAAAGTATTAATAAAAAATAAAAGAGCGTAGACTTTGTCTACCCTCTGAAATATAACTGTTCTACCTATTTTTTATATACTTGACATTTCACTAAAAAGTATATCTACTATACTTTCACTATTATCCTCTATATTAGGATTAAAGTTTTGTGCAAATTTCTTTAAATCTTCCAATCTAGCTCCTTTATTACATATATCTCTTATAATAATTTCCATACCACCATTAGCATATTCTTCTATCAATTTATACTTTTCATCTTCTCTATCCGATCTTAATAAAGACAAATCTTGTTCTCTAATATTTTCATATAATGCAATAATATCCATTATAACTTTATCATGTTCATCAAATATAGTTAATTTTATAGGGTCAGCGCTAGATTTATGTATTGGTTTCTTTCTCCCCATTTTAAACCCAACAACTAATGCAAGCATATATACATCTTTCATTGATGAAAATAACTTTTCAGCATCTTTTTCTGGTCTTCCTAAACTTTTAAAATATGGCTCATACTCTAAAGATTTATTTAATGAATTTTTAGCCATTATATTGTACCTCCTTTATTACAGTTGTTTCCATAATTTCTTTATTATTATCATTTTCATCAAACATCTTATACATTCTTCCAACTTTACCCTTAATGTTATCCTCTACATCTTTATTCCATTGTTTATCAGATACAATAATTATAACTTGAGATGCTAACTCTCCTATATTAGCCGCTACATTAGAAGTATGTGTCTGATCTAAGTTTCCAAATGGCGAATCCATTACTATCGGGAAGTCTCCACCTGAGAAATCAGATAAAAATTGCTCTTTTGTTTTTTCTCTTGCATATGATACTAATGATCCTATAAATGAAAGGCTTGTTATTTGACCTTCTCCCGTAGATAGCACTTCTACTTCATCTACTATATCTTCTTTAATAGTACTTGTTATCTTAAGCTCAAATTGTTCTGTAAGAACAGGTACTCTATACTCTTTTCTTGTTATTTTTGAATATACTTCTTTTATTTTTTTATCTAATTCTATTCTAGTTGCTTCTACAAAGTATTCTTTTATCTCTTTATTTAATTCTATTAATTTTTCTACTTGTTCTAATTTTAAATTTATACTGTGTGCAATTTTATTATTTACACTGCATAATCTTATATCTTCTTCAATTTTTACTATTTCTCTCTTAATTGATCTTATTTCATTTTCAGTTTTACCAATTTTATTATGTATATCATTTATTTTTTTATTTAATTCTATTCTTTTACTTTCATTGTATCTTATTTTTTCTTCATTCGAATTAAGCAACTCTTTACTTATATTTTTTAAACTTTCTTTTAATTCATCTATTCTATCAGTTACTTCACCTTCTAAATTTTCTAATTTTTCTAATTCAACATAAAAGTCTTTTCCATCACCTATATGTTTTATATATGAAGTAATTTTACTGTATGCATCATCTAATTCACTTCTTCCCGCAACAGATTTTAAATTTTCTACAGTTATATATTGATTAGTTCCAGGTATTAACTTGCATCCACAAATACATCTTTGTCTTTCTAGTATATCATCTACAAATTGCATTTTTATATCAGATGGAAGTTCTCCCTTTTCTCTCTTATCTTCTAAATATTCAACTATATTACTAAAATAGCTTGCTATTATTGGCTTTTTTAAGTTTTTAGATATATGAGATGCTATTTTTACTTTTATACTTTCTAACTCATTTTTAGATATTTGTAAATCTTTATCTATTCTACTTCTTTCTCTTTGTTTACTTTTTACAATTTCTGAGTTACTCTTTTCTAAATATTTAGTTACTTTATCTAACTCTTCATTATATTCTATTAGTGATTTTGTGTGGCTTTCAAGAACTTCTTCTGTTATTGCTAATTCCATTTTCTTACTATCTAATTTAGAATCTAATTTTCTTTCATTTTCATTAGTGTTTTTTGCTATTTCTTTTATATATTCTGATCTAATACCATCCAAATCTTTAGATGTATTATCTATCGTAGTTAAACCTAATATATCTAATATTGCTTTTCTTATTTCAACTTTTCCATCCACTTGAGCTAATTTATTGATACGTTCACCATCAAAAAAGAAAAACTCTCTTAATCGTTTTGGAATTATACCTTCAAAAAAGTCTTTTTCTGTTATTTCTATTGAATTACCTGTTCTTTTATCTCTGTATTCTATATATGGTTTTTCTATACTATTAGGTTTTATTACATTATTCTGTTTTATAAACTTTTGTTTTCTTAATATTGTATACTCTGTTCCTCTATCTTCAAACTCAAGTTTAATATATGATGTTTCAATACTACTATTTTTCATTTCTTCTGCTGCTCTATTATTTAACATCCCTTTTATAGTTAAAGGCTCCATAACATCTCCATACATTACCCAATAAAATGCATTTAGTAATGTTGTTTTTCCAGCTCCATTTTCTCCTCTTAGTACAGTTATATTTTTATCATTATCAGTAGAAAATACTATTTCCTGTTTTCCATAATATCTATAAAAATTATTTATAGTCAATCTATTTAACTTCATTTCCAACCACCTTCTCAATAATTGCCTTTATATTCTCTCTTACTTCTTGTCTTTTTATCTTGTGTCTAGTATCTCTTTCTATGGTGGCAATATGACCATATATTTTCTGAGTATCCTTATCATATTTAGATAATATATTTGCTATACTTTTTTTCTTATCCATTTTATATTCCTCCACATTTAGATATCATACATATCCCATATATTCATTAGTTTACGGTGTGCATCTACATAATTAATAGCTAACTTAGCAAACTCATCAAATCTTTTTATTTCTCTAAGTAAAATTTTACTTTCAAATATTTTTTCTTCATCTGTAAGTCGATCTATATAGTCTTTATTCAATGATGGTACTACTATAAAATCATATATTTCTGCAAAGTCTTTATCTTCACATCGTCTTAATATTCTTCCTCTTCTCTGTATAAATTCTTTCGGATTGGTGCTACTTGATAATATAAATGCTCTTCTTAATTGAGGAATATCTATTCCCTCATCTAAGCATCTTATTGCTGATATAGCATCTAATCTACCATCTATAAATTTTTCTAAAATATTTTTTCTATCATCCTTATTTTCTTCAGAGGTAAATGTATGTGTTTTTAATCCAAGATTATTTGCTACTGCTCTATTAACCTTATATATGTACTTATCATCATTTTCTATTTCATCTCCGCAATAAAATATATTAAACTTAGTTCCATTAACTTTATCTTTCATCATATTTAGTGTTTTAATTTTATTTGCAGCACATCCTATTATTCTAGCACGTTTCATAAGTAAACTTGTCAAGCAACTATCTTCTTCATTAGATATATTAATAACCTTACCAATCTTATTTGTTAATTTAAAGTATTCATATTTTTCTTCATCTGTCAGTTCAATAAATATAGGATAATAATAATATGGAGTTAAAAATCCTTCTTCTATTGCACGTTCCATAGAAAATGTATATATTATATCTCCAAAATAAAATTTTACTTTATCCATATTTTCTTTATTATATTCTGATTGTAATGTCGCAGATAAACCTAGCCTTAAGTTACAATTGTTAGGAAGATTTGATATGTATTTTTTTGTAGCTACATGGTGCATTTCATCTATACAAAGAATATAATCTTTATCTATCTTACTTAATAAATTTTGAAAGTCATTTCCATTAAATGTTGCATTAGTAGTTATTATAAATAAATTTTTATTTATATTCGAATTAAATAGATTAATTTTATTATTTAATTTACTGTACCATGATTCTTTATTTTCATAGCACATAATAGGGTCTATATTAAACTCTTTTAAATTTTCAACCCATTGTTCTAATAAAGATTTATACGGTACAACTATAACTAGTCCACAAGATAAGTTTTTAATTTTACATAATTGCAAAACTTTTACTATTGCACAAATTGCAGTTATAGTCTTACCTGTACCTGTCGCCATTTCAAGTATTCCTTTAAATTTATTATCAAACCAACTTTGTATCGCATCATTTTGGTATTTCCTAAGTTTTATATATGAAGGGATCTTAGGTTCTTTTTCTTTACTATACTCTAACTCACTTTCATTTAGAAACATTCCTCTTACTCCTTCATCAATACTACATTCATTTTCTTTAAATACACCTTCAAAATTATCTACTTTCCAGTTTATACTTTTTCCATTCCACAAATTATCAAACTCTTCATTTATGTATTCCACTTGCATTTTTGAAGTCCAAGAATGGTATATATTTATATATTCATAATTAAACTTTAATGCATGTAATGTTTCATTCATAGAACCATTAAAAGCTACTTTATTATTATAAAAATCTTCAAATATTCCAATTTTACCATGATATATACCTAAACTTTTATTGTTTTTATTAGAAATAATTTTTATATCTAATATTCCTTTATATACTAACCAAGATAAATAATCATGTTCATTTTTATATCTATTATGTATATCAAAATCTCTTATTTCTTTGCTATATTCAAGATTTCTTTTATTTCTATATCCCTTATTTATTGCATCTATATCCATACTCGATAAGTTAGGTGAAACTAATAACTTAATTTTTCCGCCATTATCTATAAATTTTTTTAGTCCTTTATCTAATGCTATTAATATTTTACTAGAAAAATAAGGCACAGCTCTTTTATATGATTTACTACATAATAAGCATTTGTAATAAAATTCATCAACTATATTATTATCATCTGAGTTATATAAATGTTCTATATTTTGATTTATTAAATCATTCATAGCGATCCTTTTCTTCTTTATTATATATTTTTATATTTATTTAAAACAAATTAAATTTATTTTCAAGTGAGTTTTATACTATTTTTAAGATCTTTACTAAAATAATGTCAATATCCCTCCACCGAAGTAAACAATAAGTCCTAGTATTACGACATATCCTAAACAATATTTAACTGTTGTTGAAAGTATCTTCCCTTCACTGCCTATAAGGCCAGTAGCTGAAGTAGCTATTGCGATACTTTGTGGCGAAATCATCTTTCCTGCAGTAGCTCCAGCCGTATTAGCAGCTGCTATCCAATAAGGATCAATTGATAGTGATTTGGCTGCTTCTGTTTGCAATGCACCAAATAATATATTAGCTGATGTATCACTGCCTGTAACAAATGTTCCTATTGCCCCTAATAGTGGTGATATTAATGGATAGAAACTACCTGTTATTGCACATAGACCAAAAGATATTGAACTTGTCATCCCACTATGTGACATTATCTTTGATATTGCAACTATTGACATTATTGTTATAAATGAAGTTTTAAGCTGTATAATAGTTCTTTTTAATACGTCTAACATATATGTAAATTTTAATTTTTGAATTAAGCCTGCTATAAATGTGGCTATTAATATCATCATACCTGGAGTATTTATCCATGAAAATGCTGTTGTTGAAGTTGAATCTCCAGTATAAATATGTATATTACTACTTGCTTTTGCTAAAAATGCATTTATACTTGGAACTAAAGGACTTGCTAAAAGTATTAACACACAAAGAAGTATATATGGTAACCATGCTAATATACCTTGTTTTAATTCTATTTTATCTTCTTGTTTTGTTTGTACTTTTTCTTTATTCATTAATTTTGCACATATAATTGTACATGCCATTGAACATATACTTGCTACTAATGCTGGTAAATCTGCACCTAAATATTTTGCTATTATTATCTGCGGTACAGCAAACGTTATCCCTGAGATTAATGTTATTCCGACTACTCCCTTTAATGCTTTAATACTCTTTTCTGTAAGTATTACAAGCAAAAACGGAATTAATATTATAAATCCTGCTAATTGAATTGATGTAACATAACTTAGATGAACTACTTCAAGTCCTGTCACTGTTGCTAGTGTAGTTACTGGTATTCCAAGTGCTCCAAATGCTGTTGGAACTGTATTGGCCAATAAACATATCACCGCTGCAAAAATTGGGTTAAATCCTAATGATGCTAATATACTTGCTGGTATAGCAACTGCTGTTCCGTATCCTGCAACAGCTTCCAAAAATCCTCCAAATCCCCATGCTAATATTAAAACTTGGATTCTTTTATCAGTTGTTATACTCGAAAGCATTGTCTTTATTACGTCCATTGTTTTTGTTTCAACTGCCAAATTGTAAGTAAATAATGCTGCTACTATTACTAAAAGTATTGGCCAAAGTGCTATTGCCATCCCTTCTACTGTAGCTGTGATTCCATCAATAAACTTCATCCTCCAGCATATCATTGCAATTATTAATGTCAATATTACTGTGAAAGAACAAGTTTTGTGAGCTGGCATCTTTAATACTCCTAAAGATATAATAAGCCATAAAACCGGAATCATTGCGATTGCAAACAACATGTAATCATTATTCATTAAATTTTTCCCCCTTATTTTAACTGGTCATGCCAGTGGTGGTATGTGGTATTACCACTTACACTTAAATGGTAGTATAATCTTTTTTATAAATCAATAATTGTTTATTTATTAACACCATTTAAAATATAAAAATTTTTTTGAAAATAAAAAATAAATTATACTACCAATTCATAAGATTTATTACTTTTATTTATAAATAAGGCTTTTATACTATTACAATGTGTTTTTTATTACATATTCCATATGTTCCCTCATAGCCTCCGATGCCATGTGTTCGTCTTTTTTGATAATAGCTTCACAAATTCGTTTATGCTGATTTAATAAATTTGCACTACCCTTACTTACATCATATGAAATTATTTTATATCTAGCATCCTCTATAAATTTTTCAAATAAATTTGATGTTGTTATAAATAGACTTTCAATTAAATAATTTTTACTTATGCTCGATAATAAGTTGTGAAAGTTTTTGTCTAGTTCAACTAAAACCTCTGTTTTATTTTTATTTAAAGTTTCTGCCTCCATCTTTTGAACTATATCTAAAAGTTCTCTACAATCTAACTCTGTAGCTCTTAATGCCGATAATCTAGCACATTCTATTTCCAAAACATTTCTCAGTTCGAAAATATCACTCCAGCTACCTTCATTTAATTTAAACATCATTGAAAGAGGTTGCAATAATGATTTTTCTATATTAGAACATATAAAATTGCCTTCTCCTTGTCTACTTTCAACTACACCCATAGTTTCTAGAACTCTAAGAGCCTCTCTTATAGATGTTCTACTCACCCCCATAGTTTCAGAAAGATCTCTCTCTGAAGGAAGTTTATCCCCTTTTTTAAAAGTTTCATCCATTATATTATCTTGGATTTGTTCTATTACTTGCTCATAAACCTTCTTATTCGAAATATTACTAAACATTGTTCATACCCTCTCTATTCATATAGTATAATTATAATTTTTTTACATAAATATGGCAAATTATTTGTTGTGCATAAATAAAATGATGTGGATATTCATATTTTTAAAATTTAAAAAATATCATTATTAATAAGAAAATCCCAAAAGTAAGGTGAAGATATGAAATTAAAAAAACTAATAACTTTTTTTGCACCAAAACTGGTAATTTGTCTTATTATTTTAGGTATAGTATTAGCTCCTAAATCAGCTATAAAAGCAGCTACAGGGGGTATTTCTATTTGGTTAAATATATTAATGCCTTCGTTATTGCCATTTATAATTGGTGCTAACTTAATTGTATCCTTGAAAATCGTCGATATACTTGGAATCTTAATTAATCCCCTAACTCAAAAAATATTTAATGTAAGCGGTCGCTCTGGGTTAATTTTTGCAATTTCGATGGTATCTGGATATCCTGTGGGTTCAAAATTTGCAAGTGAACTTAGGCAACAAAATAAAATTTCTAAATATGAAGGACAGAGATTAGTATCATTTTGCTCTACATCTGGTCCTCTATTTATTATCGGTAGTGTCGGAACAGGTATGTTAAAAAATCCTCATTTAGGTTATATAATGCTTTTATGCCACTATCTAGCTTCTTTGGCTGTAGGAATAATATTTAGAAATTACGGTAAAGAAAAAAGAGATAAAACAAAAAATACTATTTTAAAAGATATAAATAATATAATATATGATGATACAAAATCCGATGGATTTTTTGTATTATTTGGCAAAGCTGTTGTCGATGGTGTGAATACATTGCTTGCTATAGGTGGATTTGTAATTATGTTTTCTGTGTTTTTCGAAGTCCTAAAATTTTTTAAAGTAATAGATTTTATAGCATACTTTGTCTGTATTATATTATCACCATTTAATATTACTCCTGATATAGTTTCAGCTTTTCTAAGCGGGTTATTTGAAATGACTATAGGATGTAATAATTTAAGTCAAATAAGTAATGTATCTTTTACTCTTTTAGTTCCACTTTGCAGCTTTTTAGTTGCTTTTAGTGGTTTATCTATTTTGGCTCAATGCTCTAGCTTCATAGCCAAAACTGATATAAAAGTCAATTTGTACATATTCGCTAAGTTCTTACATGGACTTTTTGCTGGTATTTTTACATATGTATTTTTAATTTTAAACAAATCCTCATTAGTTCCTACTTTCTTTACAAACAATAATAGTTATACATATTATGATCTTTATATTGATAATTTTACACCATTTCTCATAGCTATATTATTGATATATTTATTTGCCCGTCTTAAAGATTTATCGTCTTAAATAAAAGAAACTATGAAAAATCATCATTTCATAGTTTCTTTTACTTTTATTATAATATTTTAT
>OLPU01002424.1_pt1 | contig 12371 bp, 5 predicted proteins | sample 1673111 | NCBI WGS metagenome assembly OLPU01 (sample SAMEA3136755, study PRJEB25190) | human gut metagenome | reverse complement strand
ATGAACAGGCTTTTCGACAAATCGATCGTGCTGGCGTGCTGTATTGCGGCCGCCACGGGTCTTGCTGTGGACGCTCGCCTGGTCGCGGCGTTTTGCCTTGGCGTTATTGCCACCTCGCTGGCCGAGGTCGCACAGGGAAACCGCGCCCGCCGTGCGAGCGAGACCGCGAGCTACGTTTACATCATCGCGGCAGTTTTCGTACCGCCGTTTGTGCCGCTTGCGCCTCTCGCCTTCTATGACATCGCGCGGCGCGTGCGCCGTGAGCACGCCCGGGTCGCGCTGCGCATTGGCCCCGTCTTTGCCTTTGCGCTCATCGCGGACCTTCGCACCGACGCGCTTACCGCCCGAACGCTCCTGCTGACCGCCATCCTTTCGGTTGCCGCCACCTTGCTATCGCTACGCACCGCCCAGTTGGAACGCGAGCAGCAGCGCGTGCGCCGTACCCGCGACGAACTGCAGGAACGAGCCCTCGCGCTCGAAGCGTGCAACCGCGACCTCGCCGATCGCCAGGACTATGAGGTCGAACTTGCGACCCTGGCCGAGCGCGCCCGCATCGCGCGCGAAATTCACGACAACGTCGGCCACCAGCTCACGCGTGCTTCGTTGCAGACCGAGGCCCTGCGCGTGGTCCACGCCAACGAGCCCAGGATTGCCGCCGACTTTGCCGACGTCAAACGCACGGTTGACGAGGCGCTCCAGCTCGTACGCACCAGCGTCCACGCCCTCAACGACAACGCCGTCGACCTCTCCGTACAGCTCGATTGCATCGTTGAAGGCGCACGCTCGGACGGCGGCCCGCAGATTGGGCTTGAAGTTTTGGCCGAACATGCGCCCGCAAACGTCGCCAACTGCTTTGCGGCAGTCCTGCGCGAGGCACTCTCCAACACCATGCGCCACGCTTGCGCCCAGACCGTCACCGTACGGTGCATGGAGCACCCGTCGTTTTACCAGCTCATTGTTACCGACGATGGCGCGGGCGGGGTCCAAGCAAACGGTCGCGGCGCCGCAGAGGGCATGGGGTTGAGCTCCATGCGCGAGCGCGTCGAGGCGCTTGGCGGCACCTTCACCGCCGGCCCGCGCGCCGGCGCCGGCGGCTGGCGTGTGTTTGCCACCGTTCCCAAACAGCAAGGAGATGAGGGCCGATGAGGCTCATCGTTGTCGACGACGACCGCCTAGTGGTCGATTCGCTCAAGATTATCCTGGGCGCCCAGCCGCAGATCGAGGTAGTGGGCACCGGCGCCAACGGCGGCGACGCGGTCGCGCTCTACGCCGAGCACACGCCCGACATCGCGCTGCTCGACATTCAGATGCCGGGACGTGACGGCCTATCGGCGGCGCGCGAAATCCTTGAGCACGACCCTGCGGCGCGCGTGGTGTTTCTGACAACATTCTCGGATGACGAGTACATTGTGTCGGCGCTTAAACTGGGCGCCCGCGGCTACCTGATTAAAACCGATGTCGCCGCCATTCCGCCGGCGTTGGCACAAGTCATGGACGGCAAACGCGTGCTCGAGGGTAAGGCGATCGAGGATATCAACTTTGATGGGGCGGACGTCGAGGCCGGCGCGACCCGCCGGCCCGCCGCCTTTGCCAGCCTGACCGACCGCGAGTTCGAAGTCGCCGAGCTCATCGCCCGCGGCCTCGACAACAAGGAGATCGCCGCCACGGCATACATGGGCGAAGGCACCGTACGCAACCACATCAGCTCGATCCTTGCCAAAATGGGCCTACGCAACCGCACGCAAATCGCTATCGCCTACCTGCGAGGGTAATTACCCAACGGCCGACCGCTCCGGCATAGCAAAATGGCTGCTAGCGATTTAATACCATTTCAAAACTATGCCGGTTTACGGGGCTAAACCCAGGAACCCCGTCCATACCCGCGTTTTCTGCAAAATGACGGCTCGTCTACCTGCGGTTTTATTTTCACGCTTTTCGGTATGGTTGAGGATTCGGAATCCGGCCCCGTAAACCGGCATAGTTTTGTTCGAGCAACCCTGCACGAGCGCCTCCGCAAGCCTTGCGGGACCAAAATGATCCGTTTTCCTCCATCCCCAAGGGATCAGCCGGAACCGCTTGCCACGAAATCGGCCCATCTACTACGTTTGACTCGATACCCCTGACCATACCTTCGTTTTGAACAAAACCGCAGGCGTTCTACCTGCGGTTTTGTTTTCGCGTTTTTTGGCATGGTTGGGGGTAAGGGGCTAAACGTAGTAAATGGGCCGGTTTCGTGGCGAACCCTTCTCGCCTACGCACAAAAGCGCCGCCACGGAGAAGGGAGATGTCTCCGTGGCGGCTGGGGCTGGGGGTGGGGGCTATGTTCTGGCTCCCCGCCGGCCGCCCGGGGCCTTTTGGCCCCGGGCGCTGCCAGCGTGCCTAGCGCTTACGGATACCCCAGACCAGGGCTCCAACGCCGGCCATGGCGATGACGAATGCCATGAGCAGTGCGGCTGCCTGCTGGTCACCCGTGGTGGGCAGGAAACCCTTGACCGTCTTGACGATGTTCGTCACGGTCTTGGGCGTGCCGGGATCGGGCGTCGGCACGGGCGTCTCGGGCTTCTTGTACGTGTTGTTGAACACGATACCCTCGACGCTCTTGTCGCCCTTGGTAAAGGCAACGTTCGCCTTGAGGTTGCCCTCGCCGTCGTCGACCACGTTGACGGTCGCGGTAAAGACGGACTTGTCGTAGGTCATACCGGCCTCGTCGCCCTTGACCTCGCTGATGGTGTAGACGTACGTACCAGGCTCGTCGTACTCGAACTTGTCGAAGTTGATCTTGCCGTCGGCATCGTTGGTGACGGTGGACTCGATGTCCTCGCCAACGAGCTTAAAGCTAAACTCGTCCTTCTTGAGCTCGCGTCCCTCGAGCACCTTGATGGCGCCGATGGAAACCTGCGTGGGCATGGCGTGATACTTGTTGGTAAAGCCAGCCGACTCGGTGGTTCCCTCGAGCTTGTGCGTCGCGGTCAATGTGCCGTCGCCATTGTCGGAGACGGTGGTCACGACGGTGTAGGTCGCGCTGTCATAGGTGACGCCCTTGTACAGGCCGAGCGCGTTGGGGCAAGCCTCGCGCAGCATGTACGTGTGCGTGCCGGGCGCCTCGTAGCGGATCGGGCTCAGCGTAACGGTGCCGTTGGCGTCGTTGGTGCCACTAGCGACAGTCACGCCGTCCTCGAGCAGATCAAACGTGAACTCGCCAGCTGCAAGGTCGCGTCCGGTCAGACGCTTGACCGTCTTGACCTGATCGGTCACGGAAGAATCGGTGGGCGTCACGCTGTAGGTGTTGGTGAATGTGAAGGCCGCACCGTCGTCGCCGTTGCGCACGACCCTCAGGTGTCCGGCGCCGTCGTCAGTCACGGTGTAGGAAACCTTGCGCGTGGCGCTGGCGTCGTTGGTCACGCCAGGGGCGCTACCGGACTCGGCCACCGTGTAGGTAAAGGTGTGCGAGCGCGGGGCAGCGGGATCTGCGGACTCGGACTCGTCGCTGGGCTCGTCGGCGTTGGCATCAGCGTCGGCGTCGGCCTCTTCAGCCTCTGCCTCTTCAGCCTCTGCCTCGTCAGCTTCGTCTGCCTCGGCCTTATCGGTCGCATCGTCCGTCACGCCCAGGGCGCGGTTGAGGTCCTCGAGCGTAAAGTGGATCTTGCCAAAGTCCACGTTGCCGGCCGCGTCGTTGGTTGCGGTCGTGCGCTCGGGCATCGGGGCACCCGCCTCGTCAGCGGTCACGGTAAAGGTAAACTTACCCGCGATGTCGGCCGGGGTCAGGCCCTCGGCTGCCTGGAGCTTCTTGGTGCCAGCGAACGCGGCATCAGCGGCATCGGTGCCGTAAACGTTCTCGAACACGGGCTCGACGCCACCGTAGTCAGGCTTTGCCGTCAGGGTACCGTCGCCGTTGTCGACGACGACGACCTTAAAGCTAAAGCTCGACTTCGCGGCAGTAATACCCTTTGCTGCGAGCGGGGACGTGTACTCAAACGCCGTGTAATTGATAGTCCACGCAAGATTCGCATCCGTGTCGGTACGGATGGCGCGCTTGGCGTTTACCAGATCGGCGAGCATCTCGGTCGTGTAATGCAGAGCGCCAAAGCTCACCTGGCCGTTAACGTTGGTAACGCACGTACCCTCGATGGCTTCCTTCTCGCCCGCATAGGCGATGCCAAAGTAGAACTCGCCGTCGGCCAGCGGACGACCGGTCAGGGTCTTGGTGGCAACGACCTGAGCAACGGCACCACCATGTGCATCGGTCGTGGCGCTATAGCTGTTGCGGAACGGAACCACGGCGCTCTCGACCGTAGCGGCACCAGTCTTGTACTCGGTTACCAGCGTTCCCTTATCGGGGTTGCCAGTAACGGTCGTGGTGGCAGTGAGCGTGCCGGCGCCATCGTCGGCGATAGCGATCGTCACGGTGCGGACAGCGTCGTCATAGGTGTAGCCGGGCAGGCCATCGTTCTTCTCGGCAACGGTGTATGTAAAGGTCTTACCCGCGGCAGCCTGCGTAAACTTGACCTCATGGCCGGCCAGGATGTCGATCAGACCAACCGTTGCCTCTGCCGTTGCAGGGGACTTGTACACGTTGGCGCCCTCGTGCAGGCCGAGCGCGATGGCCGAAGCCTCGTCGGCGGGCGTCACGGTAAAGGTGAACTGACCCTCGGTCATGGGACGTCCGGATAGGGTCTTGCTGAGCTTAAGGCCGCCGGCCGCGGTGTAGTTGAGCTCAGTGCGGTACGTGTTGGTAAAGCTTCCGTTTTCCGTGGTGACGCTGGCGATCAGGTTGCCCTCGCCGTTCTCGGTCACGGTCACTTCGGCGGTCGCGACATGCGCGTCATACGTCATGCCAGCCGCGTTGCCCGCGTTCTCGCGGATCTCGTACTTATAGGTTCCGGCAGCCGTGTAGCGGATCTTGCCGAACTTGATGGCGGCGATGCCGTCCTTCGCGTCCTTCTTGCTCACAGTTACGGTTGCGGGATCGGGCAGCGGGGTGCCCTCGGGAGCGGTGATGGTAAAGCTGAACTTGTCGGAGTCCGTCCAGTCGCGACCGTCGATGGCCTTGCTCAGGTCAAAGTCGAGCTCTGTGTCGAGCGGGGTCACGCTGTAAGCGTTCTCGAAAGTTGCAGCCTTGACGTCGTCCTTCAGGACATGCTTCGCCTCGAGCGTACCGTCGCCCTTGTCGGTGATGGTGGTCTCGATGGTGTACTCGGCATCGCTGTAGGTGACGCCCTTGCTGGTGGTTCCGCCGTTGACCTCGCGCAGCGTGTAGGTGTGCTTGCCGGCCTTGGTGTACTTCACGGCGTTCATTGTGATCTTGCCTTCGGCATTGTTGGTGCCGGTGGCGACGACCTTGGCGTCCTCGCCCTCGCCCTCGACGAGCTCGAAGGAGAACTCGCCGTCCTTGAGGTCGCGGCCGTCCAGGACCTTGGTCGCGGTGATTTGGTCGCTGACGCTGAACTCGTCAGGATTCGGCTTGTAGCTGTTGCTGAATATCGCCTCATCAACGCCCTGCAGTTCATGCTTTGCCACGAGCTCGCCCTTACCGTCGTCGGTGACGGTCGTCTCGATGGTGTAGGTCTTGCTGTCGTAGGTGATGCCGTTGTTGGCGTCGCCCGGGACCTCGCGCAGCGTATAGGTATGCTTGCCGGGCTCGTTGTAGGTGATCTCACTCATCGTGATCTTGCCGTCGGCGGCGTTAGTGCCGGTGGCGACGACCTTGGCGTCCTCGCCCTCGACGAGCTCGAAGGAGAACTCGCCTTCCTTGAGATCGCGCCCGGTCAGGACCTTGGTCGCCGTGATCTGATCAGTAACACTGAAGCTCTTGGGGGTTACGGTGTAGGCGTTCTCGAAGGTCGCCTTGTCAACATTCTGCAGCTTGTGCTCCACGCTGAGGGCGCCATCGTTGTTATCCTTGACGGTGGTCACAATAGTGTACTCAGCGGTGCTGTAAGTAATGCCGTTTTCGGTGGTGCCGGCCTTGGTCTCGCGCAGTATGTAGGTGTGCTCGCCAGCCGCAGTGTAGGTGACGGGATCCATTACGATCTTGCCGTCGGCATTGTTGGTACCGGTGGCGACCACGTTATTGCCCTCGACGAGCTCGAAACGGAAATCGCCAGCCTTGAGGTCGCGCCCGTCCAGGACCTTGTCCGCGGTGATCAGGTCGGTGACGCTGGAGCTCTTGGGGGTCACGTTGTAGGAGTTCTTGAACTCGGCAACCTTGACGTCCTTCAGAACATGCGTGGCACTGAGCGTACCGTCGCCGTTGTCCGTGATGGTGGTCTCGATGGTGTACTTGGCGTCACTGTAAGTGATGCCCTTGCTGGTGGTTCCGCCCTTGACCTCGCGCAGCGTGTAGGGGTGCGTCCCGGCCTTGGTGTACTTCACGGCGCTCATCGTGATCTTGCCATCGGCGGCGTTAGTGCCGGTGGCGATAACCCTGGCGTCCTCGTCCTCGCCCTCGCCCTCGACGAGCTCGAAGGAGAACTCGCCGGCAGCAAGCTCGCGCCCGGTCAGAACCTTGGTCGCGGTGATCTGGTCGGTGACGCTCGTCTCGACAGGCGTCACGCTATAGGTATTGGTGAACGTAAAGGCTACGTTGCCATCCGGCTTGCGGGACACCCTCAGATTACCCTCGCCATCATCGGTCACGGTGAAAGAAACCGTACGCGAAGGCTTGGCGTCGTTGGTCACGCCAGCGACCTCGCCGGACTCGGTCACGGTGTAGGTAAAGGTGTGCTCGCGCTTCTCGGGCTTCTCGCCCAGGGCCTTGTTAAGGTCATCGAGCGTAAAGGTAATCTTGCCAAAGTCGACCTTGCCCTTGGCATCATTGGTCACGCTCGCGTTCGCGGGCATGGGTGCGCCCTCTTCACCGGTCACGGTAAAGGTGAACTTGCCGGCAATGTCAGCCGGGGTCAGGCCATCAGGAACCTGCAGGTCCTTCTTGCCCACAAGCGATACCTCAGCGGACGCAGCAGTGTAGGAGTTCACAAACTTGTTGCCGGCGTCGCCGTAGACAGCCGTCGCCGTCAGGGTACCATCGCCGTTGTCGACAACGGTCACATATGCGTCAATTGCCGCCGTGGTAGCGCTCACGCCCGCAGGCAGCTCGCCGGTCTGCTCGGCGGCAATGTAATGAATGGTCCACGTGGGTTTGTCTGCGCGGGGGTCAAACGACGCCTTATCTTCCTTGACCAACTTGGCAAGCGACTCGGTCGTGTACGTCAGCGGACCGAACTCAACCTTGCCACCCTTGTTGGTTGCATCCAGCAGAACCTCGTCGTGCCCCGCATAGCTCAGCGCAAACTTAAATTCGTCATCGGCCATCAAGCGCCCCGTGAGCGTCTTGGTTGCCTCAAGAGTCAGCGGGGTTTCCGTCTTGGCGCTATAGGTGTTCTTGAACTCGGTCTCGCCCGAGATCTTTTCAACGTCGGCCTTAAGCTCGCCCTTGGCGTTAACCGTCACAGTCACCTTGAACGTGGCAACGTTCTTGCTGTAGGTAATGCCACCGGCGTCGCCCTTGACCTCGCGGACCTCATAGGTGTACTCGCCCGGCTTGTTGTAGGTGATCTCACCGAAGTCGACAGCCGCCTTGCCCTTGTCGTCCAGGTCGGCATTGGTCACGGTCACGGTCGCGGGTGCGGGCATCGGGGCGTCATTCTCGGACGTCGCTGAGAGTTCAAACTTAAACTCATCCGCATCCGTCCAATCGCGGCCCTCGAGCACCTTGGTCAGGCCAAAGTCAGTCTTGGTATCCACCTTTGTCGGCGTCATATCGTACTTATAGCTGATCTTGCCGTTGTTGCCCAGGTGAACGTCAACCTCTGTGGCGCTCGACTTGACAGAAGTGTCGTTCCACTTGGGGTTGAGCACGTCGGCGGCGGTGCCGGTGGGGTTGCCGCCGACGTGCTCCTTGGTGGTGTGGAGCTCGTCAATAAAGGCCAGGCGCGCAGTTCCCTTGCTAAACGACAGGTTTCCGCTCGCATCGGGCACGATGGCGCCCTCAAAGCTCGCGGCGTCTCCGCCGGTAAACTCAATAACGGCAATACGGGATTCGGCCTTACCGTCTGCGCCCAGCGCCTCAAACTCATCCTTGTAGTAATAGATGCCCTTGGCAGCCAGCGAATCCTTCGCAGGCTGTGTGCAATCCTCGTCCACATAAATGGGAGTCTGCTTCTGGAAATAGTAGTAGCGGTTGGTGCCGGCAGGCTCAAAGTTCGCGATTGTATCGCCCAGCTGGCCACCGCTCCACTTGTTCGCGTAGAAGTTTACGGTCTTGGAACCGTTCTTCACAGTGGTTGTATTGCTCTTGATGTAGCCCTCGAGGCCCGTTAGATTCTCGGGCGTAAACAGATTGTCAAGCGCGGCTTTCTTAACGCTCGAGGTATAGCTCACCTGAATGGGCTCAGTATCGTCGACTGTAAGTATGCCATCGTTGATGTTAAAGTGGCGCAGCGGAATCAGCGACGCGGGGATCTTGATCGTCACGATATCGCCGTTCTGGGGCTTGCCCTCTTCGGCATGCTGAACGGTGATGACCAGGTTCGCAGCGGCACCCGTAAATTTGTAGGTGTCGACATTCCCCTCGGTCTTCTTTGCCGGGCCAGTAAACGTCTCGCCGTTGTACACGACAGACGTAAAGTTGTCGACTTGCATAAAGTCGCCCAGCTCGTCAGTAAACGTAATGTAGCTAGACTTATGCTCGCCATATCCGCCATGAATTTTGGTCGGGTAACCAGCCTGGATAATGCTTCCGGAGATATCTTTGAAGATTTCCTCGAGCTCGGCGGCGCTGATTGCCGACTTGTAGTAATCGGAGTTTTCCGCACGCGTGCCATAATCGATGGTCCACACTTCACGGCGATTCTTGTAAGTAATGCTTGACGAGGCAACAGGATAATTGCTCGACACGGCATGCATGAACTTATTCTCTTTGCTTGTGTCATCAGCCGTGGGGTCGTCACTGGGATTTGCACCGTCAAAGATGCCGATCGTATAAATGTCGGTACCTTTATTCTTGAGGTTCTTGGCGCTACGGATGGCGCTATTGGCAACCTCGGCCTCGAATCCACTGGAACTCGTAGGTGAGCCATCGGTGAAGAAGACGACGACCTTCTTGGCGTCTGCGCGACCGGACGAAATGCCCTCAGCCAGCTCCAAGCCATAGTCGGCTTGCGTGGCGCCAGCGGGACTGATGGAGCCGACCGTACTCTTAAGGCTCTCCGCGTCCTTGCCCTTGCAGGGCGTCAGGTTCTTCATGGTCTGCGAGTAGTTGCAGATGGGTCCTCCCCACCAACCATCGCGATATGTTTTGTTGCCAACCTCAGGAGTCTTATTGCCTGCAAACTTAACGATGGCAACCTGATGCTGTTTGGATTCATCTGTGATGCTTTGGTTTTGCGTGGCGATGGCATCGATAAAGCTATTGGCGGCCGTCTTCAGCGCATCGATGCGCTTTGTACGGTCACCCTTACCCATGGGGTCACTCATCGAGCCAGAAGCATCCAGCACCATCACGATGTCGAGTGGCTTGCCGGAAATCGTCGTATCGGATGTCGAAGAGATGGCAGACAACGTGGTCAGGAAATCCGAATCTTCGTTATCCCTGGTTTTCTTGACCGTCTTGTCGGTCCAGATTCGGCCGATGTTTTGAGTTGTTACTTCCTTGCCGTCATAGCCGCCGGCCCAGATCTTCCAGTGGTTGCTGGTGTCGTAGTCGACGATCTTTCCGGTCATTGTCGGTCCGTCCATACCGGTGCTGGACCTGGCGTTGGCCTCGGGCAGCATGGCAAATGCTGCAGCCGGCAACACCAGCACCACGGCCAGTATCACCGCCAAGAGACCCCTCGTGTACTTACCCATCGCGTCTCCCTTCTCGCAGGCTCAGACCTTGCATCAGCCTAAAGTTACGGAATGAGACACAATTTGAGCAGGTGACACACGTTCCAGATTCGGTTTTGAGCGTGAGACAAATGTCTCACCAAAGTTGAGACACGGGATTTTTGCAGGTAAACGAATGCGAATGAGGGCCGGCGGGCATTCTTGCCCCACCGGCCCCTATTCCAGCTCTATTCCAGCGCTACTCCGGCTTGGTTTCTACTGTGAGAGTCTTGTCCGCTGCGACTGGAGTGCGGGCGGTGTCCATAGTCAGGCAGTGCTTGGGGCAGCTCTCGATGCACTCACCGCACACCACGCAGGCATACGGGTCAATCGACCACGTTCCGCCCTTGCGATCGACCGCGAGTGCGCCCGCCGGGCAACGGCGCGCGCACATGCCACAGCAAATGCACACGTCCATGTCGTTGACGATATGCCCGCGCAGGCGCTCGGGCGCCGCGAGCTTCTCCTGCGGATAGCACACCGTGACCGGTTGCTTGACCATAGAGCCCAAGGCCGTCTTGGCAAATGTCAGTAAACTCATGCCGCGCCTACCTTTCCGTGCAGCTAATACAGGGGTCGATGGTCAGGATAATCATGGGCACGTTGGCAAGAAGCACGCCCTGCAGCGCATGCGTCAGACCCGCCAGGTTTTGCGACGTCGGCGTGCGCACGCGGAAGCGGTCCAGGTTCTTGGTGCCGTTACCGCGTACATAGTAATATGCCTCGCCACGCGGCTGCTCAATCACAACCTCGCCGCGCGCGCCGTCGGCCGGCGTGAGCTTGGTGCGTCCACCGATGCCGTCGTGCGGAATCTTACCCACAAGCTCCTTGATGATGTCCATGGCCTGCGTGACCTCGGCGCAACGCACCTGGCAGCGGGCATAGCAGTCGCCATCGCTAGCAACGATAGGCTCAAACGCGGCCAGGTCCGCATAGGCGCCGTCGCCGAACATGCGCACGTCGTAATCCACGCCCGAGGCGCGCCCAAACGGGCCGACCATCGAAAGCTCCAGCGCGTCCTTCTTGCTGATCACGCCCACGCCATGCAGGCGCTCGCCGCAGCTATTGTCGTCCAAAAACGTATGCACCAGGGCCTCGTAGTCGGGGCGCATGGCGTCAAGCGTCTGGACAATGCCTGCCAGCTCGGAGTCCTCGATGTCGTGCTTAAGGCCGCCGATCTCGTTAATCGAAAGGATCACGCGGCCGCCGCAGGTGCTCTCAAAAATCTTGAGAATTTGCTCGCGCAGCGTCCACGAGCGATAGAACAGCGCCTCGAAGCCAAAGGCATCGGCGAGCAGGCCCAGCCACAGCAGGTGCGAGTGAATGCGCGAAAGCTCGTGCAAAATGATGCGGATATACTGCACGCGGCCGGGCACCTCAATGTCGAGCATGCGCTCGCAGGCGCTGGCATAGCCGCAGCTGTGGCCCACGGCGCAGATGCCGCAGATGCGCTCAGCGATGTAACCAAACTGGTGCATGTCACGCTTTTCGGTGAGCTTCTCGAGTCCGCGGTGCACAAAGCCGATCTGCGGAATTGCCTCGATAACGCGGTCGTCCTCGATCACCAGGTCCAGATGAAGCGGCTCGGGCAGCACCGGGTGCTGCGGGCCAAACGGAATAACGGAGCGATGTGCCATGGACCTTACGCCTCCTTTTTCTGCTTGTCGCGGGCGGCCTTGGCGGCAAGCACCGCGCGGACCTTGGCCGCTTTCTCGGGATCCATGGCGGCGAGCTTTGCTTCCAGCTCGGCGGCTTTGAGCGCGGCCTTGGCAGCGGCATCGTCATGCTGAGCATTGGAGCCGGCAGCCGCAGCGGGCTGAGCGACGGCAGCGCCCGCAGCATCGCCAGCGCCCGCAGCGCCCTCCCCCGCAGCGGCCGCGGCAGCGGCGGCCTTCTCGGCTGCGGCCTTGCGCGCCTTGGCCTCGGCAGCGGCGCGGACCTTCATGGCTTTCTCGCGCGCAGCCTTCACCTCGGGCGTAATAACGCTCATGGGCTCGGCGGTCGAGACCTGGTAGAAAAAGCCGTTAAAGTCGACCTGCATGTCAGTAATGGCAAGCCCAAACAGATCGTGTGCCTCGTTCTCAAACGGAAATACCGCCGGATAGTACGAGCTGATGGACGGAATCTCCTGGTACTGGTCGATACCATCAACCACCAGGTTTTCGATCGCATAGCTGCCGTCCTGCGCAATATGCTCCTGAGCGACACGAACGTTGATAAACGTATAGACCAGGCGATACGATCCGTCGTCCACACAGCGCTCGGCATGCATCTGCACAAAGCGCGCGCTGGCACCCTTGAGCGCCTGGACATGCGACAGGAGCTCGTCGATCCCGACGGTGGTATAGATTGCCTTTTGCATTACTCGGCCTCCTTTGCAGCGACGGGCGTCTCAGCAGGTGCGTCGCCAGCGGCGGGCGCGGCGGGCTTCTCGGCAGGCGCGTCACCGGCACCGTCAGCCCCGGCCCCCGCAGCCACAAACCCGTCCTCGCCCAGCTCAACGCCAC
>OLPU01002418.1_pt1 | contig 12383 bp, 15 predicted proteins | sample 1673111 | NCBI WGS metagenome assembly OLPU01 (sample SAMEA3136755, study PRJEB25190) | human gut metagenome | reverse complement strand
GACACTATAGATTATGTATTAGGTGGAAAATTTTCTAAAGATCAAATAAGATACGGAGAAGATAAAACAATAGTAGAAGCTGTATTTTCTATTGAAAATGATGAAATTTATGAAGTGTTAGAGGAATTTGGCATAGAAAAAGATGAAATGCTAATTATACGTAGAGAAACTACATTGCATGGTAAAAGTTTAATAAAAGTAAATAATAGAAGTATTGTATTATCACAATTAAAAAAAATAAGAGAAAAGCTATTAGATATTCATGGACAACATCAAAATCAAAATTTATTAAATAAAGGCACTCATATTTTATATGTTGATGAATTTTATTATGATAAAATAAAAGATTTACTTAAAGAATATGAGTTATTAAGAGGTAACTATTTAGAAAATGTTGAAAAGATAAATAGTTTAACTGGAAATAAAGATGGTGAAAAATTAGCTGATTATATTAAATTTCAGATAGAAGATATAGAAAAAGCAAATTTAAAGGTTAATGAAGAAGAAGATCTAAAAGATGAATTTAATATGTTATCGAATGCAGAAAAAATATCAAATAGTTTAGTAAAATCTTATGGATATTTAAATTCATCAAATGAAGGAATTTCTGTATTAGAAGGATTATCAAAGGTTATTTCTGAACTATCATTAGTTGAAAACCACTCTGAAATAATAAGAGAAAAGAAAAGTCAAATAGAAGAGGCGTTTTATAGTTTAGAAGAAGTAACAAGAGAAATTCGTGATGTAGGTAGTGAAATACAATATGATGAAGATAGATTAGCACAAATAAATGAAAGAATATATACTATAAGTTTATATAAGAAAAAGTATGGAAATTCAATACAAGAGATTCTAGATAATTTAGAAAATTTAAAAGAAAAATACAATGAATTAGTAAATGCTGAAGAGATAGTAAATAAGTTAAAAGAAGAACTTATTATTATTGAAGATAAAATGAAGATTATAGGTAAAAAACTTCATAATTTAAGAATTGAAGCATCTGAAATATTAGAGGTAAATATTAAAAAAGAATTATCTTATGTTGGACTTGAAAAAGCAATAATAAAAATTGAAGTCAATTTAACTGATGAAATGAATTCAAGAGGTTATGATGAAGTTCAATTTTTAGTATCAGCTAATCCAGGTGAACCTTTAAAACCATTAGAAAAAGTATTATCTGGTGGGGAATTATCAAGAATAATGCTTGCTTTAAAATGTGTTTTTGTAGATAAAGATAAAATCCCAACACTTATTTTTGATGAAATAGATACTGGAATTAGTGGTACTATTGGAAAACGTGTTGGAGAAAAAATGTATGAAGTTTCATTAAAGCATCAAGTATTATGTATAACTCATTTACCACAAATAGCAGCACTTTCTGATAATCATTATTTTGTATCTAAGCATGTTTCAGATGGAAAGACATTTACAGGAATAAGAATGTTAACAAGGGAAGATAAAATTAGAGAGATTGCTAAAATGGTAGGTGGAGATGAAATAAGTGATGTCACTATAGAAAACGCATCAGAAATGGTGAAATTTGCTGAAATAAAAAAGAAAGAAATGAAAAATATTTAATAAAACATACATAAGGTTTAGCAATACGGTAAAAAATAAAATCATGGTAATTTAACATGGTTTTATTTTTTTTATACAAAATTTATTAACTTAATAATTTTTGACTATGTTAACAATCTTAATACAGCATATAAAAAAACGATACAGGGAAAAGTAATGTCAGAAGCAAAGGAGGAGATAAAATGTTGAAAAAAATATTAAAGTATTTTAGTATAATTACTGCTCCAGTAGCTATTTTGGCATTAATAGCATATTTTAGTGTTTTGAATTTGCCAGAAAAAATATATATTAATGATAGTATTGAAGTATCAGATATAGCTGTGCATAATCAAGGAGTATTTAATACTGTAAAATTATCAAAAGATAAAGTAAATATTGATTTTTTAGGATTAATTCCCATAAAATCAGTTGCAGTACAAAAATTAGAAGATATAAAATTATATCCTGGAGGAACAAGTGTAGGAATAAAGTTATCTACTGAGGGTGTTTTAGTTGTTGGTTTTTCAGAGGTTGAAACTAGAGGTGGAACTGAAGGTAGTCCAGCAAAGATAGCAGGATTACAATTAGGAGATGTATTACTTAAAGTAAATGGAAAAGAGATTGAAGGAGCTAAAGAATTAGGAACTTTAATAAAAGAAAATGATACGAATGTAGTAAATGTAGAATTCATGCGTCAAGGATGCAAGTTTAATAAGGATATTGAACTTGTTAAAGAAGGTGAATCTTATAAATTAGGTTTATGGGTTAGAGATTCAACTGCAGGTATTGGAACATTAACTTTTTATCATGAAGACACTGATACCTTTGGAGCTTTAGGTCATCCTATTACAGATGGGGATACTAATACTAACTTTACAATTAAAGATGGTGATTTATTATCAGCATCAATTTTAAGTGTACGTAAGGGTGAAAAAGGTGTTCCAGGTGAATTAAGAGGATTATTTATAAATGAAAAAAGTTCTATAGGAACAATTAAAAGTAATTCATCGTCAGGAATATTTGGAAGTACTAATAAGCCTTTAGTAAATCCTATATATAGTAAACCAATGTCTGTTGGGTTTAGAAATGAAGTTGTAGAAGGACCTGCTACTATAATTACTACAGTAGGTGAAGAAGGGCCAAAGGAATATGACATAGAAATTGTTAAGCTATTACAACAAGATAAATGTGGACCTAAGAGCATGATAATTAGAGTTACAGATGAAGAGCTTTTAAGTAAAACAGGTGGAATAGTGCAAGGAATGAGTGGTAGTCCAATTATTCAAAATAATAAAATTGTAGGTGCAGTTACACATGTTTTAATTAATAAGCCTGACATCGGATATGGAATATATATTGAATGGATGCTTGAAGAAGCAGATATAATAAACTAAAAAATAGAAAATTATTAACAAGATATAGCTAAATTAATAAAAAGAAAATGCTATATCTTGTTGTTTTAAATTAAAAATTAAATAACACAAAATTTCTTAAAATTTTCCTAAAAAAATTTCAAAATAATGTAAAATAAGCTATTATTATTTTAAAATTTATGTTATAATATATTCAATGAAGTTAAAAAACAACTAAATATAACTTAATTTAAATTATAAAATATAGAATTGTTAAATAAGTTATATGTGAAATTGGAACTTTGAAATTTAAAAATAATATATTATAGTGGGTAGAAAGGGAGAGAAAACATGGATGGAAACAAAATTTCAGTAATTATTGCTGATGATAACAAAGAATTTTGCAGTATTTTAAATGATTATCTTCTAAATCAAAGAGATATCGTTGTAACAGGAATTGCAAAAGACGGTAGGGAAGCTTTAACATTAATTGAGGAAAGACAACCAGATTTAGTGGTTTTAGATATTATAATGCCTCATTTAGATGGATTAGGGGTTTTAGAAAGATTAAATTCAATGAATTTAGAGAAATTTCCTAGAATAGTTGTATTATCTGCAGTTGGACAAGATAAAATAACACAAAGAGCTATAACTTTAGGTGCCGATTATTATGTTGTAAAACCATTTGATATGGATATTTTTACAAAGCGTATAAGAGATATGTTTAATGATACTTTAGCGGTAGAAAATGAGCCTGTTAAGAAACAAGTTGCAATGACAACAAGCGAAATAATAAATACAAGTAATAGGGGACCTATGGATTTGGAAACTGAAATTACAAACATAATTCACGAAATAGGTGTACCAGCACATATTAAAGGATATATGTATTTAAGAGAGGCTATAACAATGGTTGTTAATGATATGGAATTATTATCAGCTGTAACTAAGGAGTTATATCCTTCAATAGCTAAGAAGTATAATACTACTGCTTCAAGAGTTGAGAGAGCAATAAGACATGCTATCGAAGTTGCTTGGGGAAGAGGGCAAATTGAAGCTATTAATAAGCTATTTGGATACACAGTTCATAATGATAAAGGTAAACCAACTAATAGTGAATTCATTGCAATAATAGCAGACAAGCTAAGACTTAAGAATAAAGTAAGCTAAGGCTATTAATTGAGCCAAAGTTAGAAAATTCAGTTATACTCTAGGACAACGAATAAATGTTTAAAAATAGATAGAGTATAACAATAAATATCATAAAGTAATGTTATGTAAACACTTTTGTTTATTGATGTAAAAATCAGTAAATGGAGGTGTTTTTATTTTGCCTAGAATTAATAGAAAATCTAAAAAAATTGAAGAAATAATTCAGGATTATATTGACTATTGTAACTATAAAAATTTGAGACCAAAAACAATTAAATCTTATTACCAAACATTAATGCTTTTTGCAAGATACCTTGAAGAAGAAATGGGTATTACAGATATAAAAAAGATTGATAAAGATGTTGTTGAAGAATATTTATCGTTAACAAAAGAAAGGGGAAAATACTCTTTTATAGCAAATGAAGAATCTTTAAGCAAAAATAGGATTGATAATAGAAAGGATGTAGGAGAAGAAGTATCAGCAACTACTATAAACAATTATCTTAGAAATATAAAAGCTTTTTTTAGTTATTTAGAAGAAAATCAAATTATTAAAGAAAATACAGTAAGACATTGTGATTATTTAAAAGTTCCTAGAAAAGCAAAAGAACAATTAACAAATTATGAATATGAAAAGTTCATTAAGGCTATTGATTTAACTAAATTTCATGAATATAGGGACTATGTAATTATAAACTTAATTTTTGATACAGGAATGAGATTGAGTGAGACTTTATCTTTAACAATGCATGATATTGATTTAGTTAGAAGAACTATTTATATACCAGCAGAAGTTGCTAAAGGTAGAAAAGATAGAGTTACTTTCTTCTCAATTACAATGAGTAAGTTATTAAATAGATGGATTAGGTACAAGGATACGATGCAAGAAAGTGAATTATTATTTCCTACTCAAAGAACTAATGGACTATTGACAGCATCTAATTTTGAAAGAAATTTTAGACAATATTTAAGAAGAGTAAATATAGATAAAAATATTACACCACATGGATTAAGAAATAATTTTAGTAGAAGATTTTTAATGAGTGGAGGAGATATTTATACTTTATCTAAAATATTAGGACATTCAAGTGTAACGGTTACGGAAAAAGCTTATTTAGATTTAATGGATGAAGATTTTAGAAAGAGATATCAAAGATTTAGTCCTTTAGAAAATATGAGAAAGTAAAATAAAAAAAAATAGCACCTATGCCAGTAGGTACTATCTCAACAATTAAATATTGTTAAATTAACTTTGTATATCCCTCTTGGAGATACGTTTAACCGTAATTAAATTGTATCAAAAAAAGAAATGATATGCAAGGCTTAGTTTCCTATTATCTTTTTTGATTTTAGGTTAGTTGTTTATGCACTCCACAACTATAAATAACATGAGTAGGTGAGCTGTAGCCAACGCAGAAAATACAGCAGGAATATGTTAACTGACTTAACATATTGCTTTAAGCCCGTACAGCTGAGGGCTATATAAATTAGCTGGGGAGGAAGTCTAGGTATGAGAGTACCAGGGGCTGTTATGTTGCCTATGGGTAGATTGTAGGTGTTAAAGTAACAGTTAACAAGTCAGAAAGCCGTACGAAGCGAGATGAAAAAGCGGAAGTATGAGTTAAAAATAGTTTAGCCTTGAAAAATAGGGTAAACTATACCTTCCCCGCTCGAATCCCCTACGGAAGTATATGGCTTCGCTACTAAATTACAAGTCTTAACTTAAAAGTTTTTATTTAGTATAATATATATAATAAAATAAGAAGTTAAAGTTAAGAAGTGTGGTGATAAGATGGCTAAACAACAAAAATATTATGCAATTAAAGAAGGTAAGGATGTTAAAAATAAAATAGTTAGGACTTGGTCGGAATGTGAAGCTTTAGTTAAATGTTATCCAAGTGTATATAAATCATTTAAAACAGAAGATGAAGCATTAGAATATCTTGGAACAATAAAGGACGTTAAGAAGAAATTAGAAGAGAATAACAAGGCGAAGGAATATAATAAAGCTAAAAAGAGAGGCACAGTGTCTATAGCAAATCTATTAAAAGGTGTAAGAATAGATAAAGAAGTTGCAGAAGAATTTGAAGCTAAGTGTAATGATCTAAATATATCTAAAGAAAAAATAGTGAATGAATTGATAAAAGAGTGGGTGGACTAGACTCACTCTATTTTTTATTATTTAGTATGCAGTTAGAATACGATGAGGTTTAAAAAGGAGATATTGTAAAATTAACCCTAAATATGGTATAATATGTTTAAAAGTTATATTGTATTTGGGGGAAGGGTTATGAAGAAAATTTTAATAGGAATTTTAGTTGTAGCAAATGTTTTAGGTGTCGGTTGCAATAGCAGGGTTGCTGAAACACAAGAAGTAAAAGAAACTGTACAGCTAAAAGAAAATGATAAAAGAGAAGAATTTTTAGAAAAAGTTGAAGCCTATATGCAGAATGAAGTAGATGAAATAAATAAAAAATATGTAGAGGATAAAATAACTCTAACCAGAGATGATAATATTATAACTTATACAATGCCATTAAGTGATAGTGAAACGCTAACTCAATGGAATGAACAATATCCGCAAGGCGATGAATTTATGGTAGATTATGCAAAGGGATCAAGACAAATGGCTGTTAATACTTTAAGTAATTACTATGACTCTATTATAGAAGAAATCGGTAATGATTACGAGTTTTATATTAGAGGCGAAAAATCGCAGGGAGGAGAAGTTTATCTTATAACCAAGTATGGCAAAGATGGATATGAATTTGAGTATGATTTGTTTGAAGAACTCGGATATTAAGAGTGAAAAATATCTAACTATTTGTTATGTTACTACTAGTTATGATATATTAAAATAAGAAGTGGGGGTAATGAAGTTATGAGTAATAAAGATGATTATAATTTAGTATTAGAGAATGATAAAACTGTAAAACAATTATTTGATAGATTTTATATTGTTAGAAAAAATGATGAGAGATTAACAGAGGGGGATAGGGCAATTATAGAAAAGTATATGTGCTATTTAGTAGATGAAACGGTTATTAAAGGAAAAAATGGATATTTGGTATATAGAGGTAAGAAAACTAAATTATTAACAATAGAACAACAACAAGAAATAAAAGAAAGTACATTGACGCAAGGGGAATTAGCAGAGATTTATAAAGTTAGTCCATCTACAATTAGTAAAGTTAAGAATAATAAGTATTAACTCTTGATAGAATATATATTTTTTTGTTTGCATGTTTATAATAGTAACAAAATAAACAATAAACCCAATATTATTATTAAAGATTAATTACTTACATATAAAATAAATGGAGGTGGAGATATGTATTCAGCAGAAACTATAGCAAATTGGTTTTTATCAAATATAGATAGAGAGTCTGGAGATTCTATCACTCATTTAAAATTACAAAAGTTATTATATTATGCACAAGCATGGTATATGGTATTGACTGAAAATGAAAGTGAGCCTATATTATTTGAGGAAAAGATTGAAGCTTGGACTCATGGCCCAGTAGTTAGGGAAGTTTATAATAAATATAGTGAAATGAGATATAATAGCATTCCTAGTCCTAATGATAATGTTGTATTAGATGAAGAAACAGAAGAGATTTTACAAGAAGTTTTAAGAGTATATGGTAAATATGAAGCAAAATATTTAGAAGAATTAACTCATCAAGAAGATCCTTGGAAAATTACAAGAGGAGAGTTACCTTTAGAAGCTAGGTGCACTAAGGAAATAGACAGAAATATAATGCTAGATTTCTATAGAAAAATGTACGAGAATAATGGCTAATATAGAAAATATATAATAAATGTTTTGGTAACTGTAGAAATACAGTTCTTTTTTTTATGTTTAAAATTAACTAATAATTATAGTGCTGAGTTTAATTGTAAATAATTAAGTAAGTCGGGTGACTAAAAATATATTATATATAGATAACAAGATATGTATTTTATAAATTATATAAGCATATATTAATTATGTAATAATAAAAAAGGAGTAGTTTATGAGAGGTATTGCTAACATAGTTTTAAATAAAATAAACTCATTAGATGATATAATAAGAGCGATTAATAATTTTACTATTACAACGCTTAAGGGTATTAGATACATTATATTGATTTATCTAATAATATACTTTTTATACAAAACAATAGAATATATAGACTTTAATGAAAGAGATAAGATATTTTCTTTAAGCGTAAAATGTCTCGGAGGATATATACTTTGGCTAATATTTGAATTGTTTTCAATTACATATATTTTTTAACACCAATACAAAGAATAGCAATAGCAGAAAAATACAGACCAATAATAGAGAAGAAGGCTAAAGAGAATTTATCTAAAGGTGGCGGAGATAAAAAATCGGGTTTGACGAATTCAACAAAGGCGATAAATGAGCCAGTAAACACTAGAGATAAACTTGCAAGGATAGCAGGGGTTGGTCAAGATACATATTATAAAGGGAAAAGAATACTTGATAGTGATAATGAGGAAATAAAGAATAAGCTTAAAAATAAAAGTAGAGCCGTTAAAGCCCTACTTTTAATATTCATAAGAAAAATCAATACCAAGTATGGAGAAGCATTTCTTTTTTAAAGCATCTTTATATATCCAATCTTTATCGTTATGATGGGTTCCTTTTTGAAGTTCTATACATTTTACTATAAATCCATCAGAATCAGCGATAACAAAATCTATTATGCAAAATTTTAGATAATTTATTTCGCTAGGTGCGAAGAAGGATATCAAATCATCAATATCTATAAATGTTATTAATGAAACATTTATACAGATTATATAATCAGAATATTGTCTAGAAAGATGATGAAAAAGAGTTTGTTCAGCTAGTGAGTTAAAAATTTTATATTTTTTTATGCTAGGATTTAAATCAATGTTATTATTAAAATAAAATTGATTCATATGATACTCCGTTACACAATCAGTATTAATATAAATACTACAAATATTAATATCACAATATTTTTTAAGGTGGGTTGAACAATCAGCATAATCAATTGAATAAGGAGGGGGTATATCCATAACATTTAATCCCATTGTTCCATAACATAATTCTGAAATCTTATTTGATTTTATTAGATCTACTAATAATCTAAAATTTTTAGTATATTCAGTTATATACTCTTTTAAAAGTTTATCATTAATTTTTTTATAGATAACACCATGATTTAACAAATTAGAAATAATTTTATCTTTAGAGATTTTCTTTGTATATCTGCTATTCATTTCATCAATTAATATATTCATATCATTAAAATTTGTAGGATTTAAATTTAATAATTCATTTTCTGTTTTTGTTAAGGAATTTTTATGTATTTTATATAGTTGTTCTAATGAAAGTTTATTATTGAAATTATTGAAGATTTCTTTATATATATAATCGAATAATTCTATTTCAAAATTATCAATATTACTACAAATGTGTTCTACGAGGGAATTTCGCCATTTTTGACAAACTTTACATAAACAATATGTCATATGTACAAATCTAATAGTATATAAATTACGACCACAAACTTCTCTTTGACTGTCATTAATTTCAAAGAAGAATTCATGATTACAATTAGGACAAGAAATAAGTGGTATAGAGTAGTTAGAGCTACCTAAGTATTCTACATCCACATTAATTAATTTATCGCAATTTACACAAGGAATTTTTAGTGAAAACTTTAGTTTGTCTGATGATAATTTAGGAGTATTTAATAATGTTTTTATTAGTTTATCTAAAGTTTGATTTTTATTAATTCCTAAAGTGCTACAAAAATTTCGAATTGACGGTGTTAATTTTGAATTAAAGTGAGATTTTATTTTAAAAAATATACATATATCAATTTTATCTTCAAATGATAGTAGTTCTATATTATTTTTTAAAATAGTTGAATCTTTTTCGTTTATTAAATAAGAGTATTTATTGTGAAGAAAGTTTGCTAGTTCTTTAAAATAATTAGTAAGCTCTGGTAAAGAGTCCTCTTGAATTACCAAAAGTGGTAATGGCATTTTAATTAGTATTTCTTTTATTTTTTTTAGGAAATTTAAGTTGTATATATGATAATGCATAAAAGACCTCCTGAAAATCAATATATTACTATTATTGACAAACTTTAAATACATTATTAGATTTTAAATAAAAAAGCTGTACAAAATAGTACAGCCTTAGTCTTCTACATATTCTATTAGATCTTCTGCTTTACAATTAAATATCTTGCAAAACATATCTAAATGTTCTTTAACTATATGCTTAAAACTATCGTTACAATAAGCACTAATAGTTGCAGGTCTTATTCCAGTTTTTTCACTTAATTCTCTTTGGCTCATTCTAGCTTCTGCTAATTTAATATGTAGCTTCATTTTTATCATAGGTATCACCTCCTATATTTATATTATATACTATTTTCGTTATTATTACCACTGTTTTTCGAAAATAAATTACTAAAAATATAAAATAAATTACGAAAATAGTATTGACTTATTACGAAAATAGTAATATACTTTATTCATAAGGTTGAAGATAAACTTGAAAACAAATAAAGGAGGAAGCAATCATGAGCAAAAAAATAATTTGGGATTATATGAAATGGCTTATAGCAAATCAATTACAGGACACTTTAGCAAATTTTAAAATATTTAAGGAGATGAATTAAATGAATATAAATGAAGATCTTTTAAATGATTTTAGGAAAGTAAATAAAAACTCTAATATTATAGACTTTGTAGAAAAAGCTAATGAAAATTTAAAAACAGAAGCAATTTATTATAAAGAATTTAATGTTGTAGGAGTATTTAAGAGGAATACACTTATAGAATCTGGCTACACTTGGATTTCAAATGATTATATGACTATAGGGGATATAGAAACAATACTTAATAAATGTCCAATAAAATAGTAGGGTTGGGTTTACAAGGCGGATGGCAACTAAGTATATGAGAATAGCTAGTGAACTAGGGGAAATGTAACCAACCAAGTTACATTTGACAATCTATCACTTAATAAACTTTACTCACTAGCTTCTGCTCCAGATGAAGCTTAACATAATTAACTATTGTAAAGAGGAGGATGAGAAAATGGGCAAGGTTATCGAGTTTCCAATAATATCGGACAAACAGATTGAAGAAATCGAAAAACGCTACTGCATTGATTTTAATATGTTTATTGTTGCATTAAATTATAAAGATAATGAACAAGAATATAAGGCTTATAAGCTATATATCAAATACAACTTTATTGAAGGTACAGAGATAGATAGAGCTATAGCTACAGCAGGATTAATAAATAGTTATAGGGTTGCTTTAGGAAATAGTAATAAGAAGTTAATTTAATTTTTAGGAGGATGGGAAAATGATAAGTGAAAGAGTAAGAGAATTTATTGAAGAAAGTTGCAGTGGATGTTTTGTGTTGAATCATGATAGGGTAATTAATGAAGTAGAAGTTATGGAATTAATAAATGATTCTGATGGGGTAATTAGAACAATCGTAGATAATGCACTGGTAATATGCAGAGCTGAAGCAATAGACATTGTAGAACATCTATAAATAGGGTGTAAGGGGAGATTGAGAATATGTGTGATAGGAAATATTCCAAAAAAGAACTTACGCTTATGAATAATATAAAAAAATCCAACGAGAGATGTTACTATTGTAGATGTGTAGTAAAAGAAAGTAAAAGAACTGTAGATCATAAAATACCAGTCAGCCGAGGTGGGTTGACTAAGCAAGATAATTTAGTTATGAGTTGTAAAGAATGCAATATTGAAAAGGGATTTTTAACTGAGGAAGAATATAGAGAGTATAGGGAAATAGCTGATATAAAAGTTAATGAAAATATAAAAGTAAGTGCTTTAAATTCTTTATTAGCTTCCTATAAAGAAGATAGTGAATTAGCAATAAAAGAAAAGAAAAGATTAAGAAAAATAAATAAGGAAATAGATAAACTTATATTAACTATAAGAGATTCAAAATTGTTAGAAAATGATTGCTATAATTTTTGTAAAGTACTTCAGGATAATTTAAAAGAAAGAGATATTGCTAATAATAAACTAATGAAATTAGAAAATAATCTTAGAAATTCTAAAAAGCATAAGAAGGAAGTAAAGAAAATACTATTATTAACAGAAAATAAAATACGTAAAAATTATAGAAAACAATATATAAATATTAAATGTGTTCAATTAACAAAGAACCTTTAAAAGTGAAATTTTATTTTAAAAAATTGAGTTTTTGATTTTATTTTAGAGTTTTGGTATAAGTATATCTAAAATATGATATGTAGTAATACCAGATACAGTATTTTATG
>OLPU01002414.1_pt1 | contig 12392 bp, 11 predicted proteins | sample 1673111 | NCBI WGS metagenome assembly OLPU01 (sample SAMEA3136755, study PRJEB25190) | human gut metagenome | reverse complement strand
AAATTAAATAATTATATGCTTAATATTTACGTAAGCAATGATAATTCACCGGATGAAATTTATAGAATGATTATTGTATCAGGTGTAGCAGGAGCCATTATTTATCATGAAGATTTGACAGGTGATTATGTAAAAAGAATCGCAACAGTCAATATTCCAATGGTATTTATGACTTACGCAAACGTTGTTTTTTCCTATGGAACAGAGCGTTTCATCAGGAAAGCAGCAGAAATCGGAATGGATGGACTGATTCTTCCTGATGTACCTTTTGAGGAAAAAGAGGAGTTCGATGTGGTCTGCAAACAGTATGGTCTGGAGCTGATTTCCCTGATCGCCCCCACATCCCACGACCGGATCACCCGGATTGCAAAAGAGGCAAATGGCTTCGTATACTGCGTTTCCTCCCTTGGCGTAACCGGAACCAGAACCCGGATCACCACTGATATCGGAGCGATGGTGAAGCTGGTAAAAGCTGCAAAGGACATTCCATGTGCAGTGGGATTCGGCATCTCCACCCCGGAGCAGGCAAAGAAAATGGCTGCCCAGTCCGACGGTGCGATTGTAGGCTCCGCCATTGTGAAAATTTGTGCCGCACATGGAGAAAACTGCGTCCCATATGTAAAGGACTATGTAAAGTCCATGAAGGACGCTGTGCGTGAGGCTTAAGCAGGCAGAATATAAAAAATGGAAAAGAAATGCTTCAGTTTTTCCAAAAATAAGCAGAACAGACCAAAAAAATTTAGCTTGTTTTAATTCTAAAAAGACTATAAAAGAGGGCAAAAGCGTTGACATTTTGCCCTCTTTTTTTTATAGTATCATATGTGAATTGATTTTATGTGTAAAATAAATGGTAATGAAAAAGAGGAATGAAGTTGGAGAAAAAACTGGTATTTATTTTTAATCCCAAAGCAGGGAAGGGCAAGATCAAGACATCTCTGATGGATATAGTAGATATCTTTAATAAAGGCGGTTATGAGGGGATCATCCGGGCAACTCAGGCCCCGAAGGATGCCTATGAACAGGTGAAGAAATATGCAGACAAGGTGGATCTGATCGTCTGCAGCGGCGGTGACGGCACGCTGGATGAAGTGGTTACAGGAATTACCGAGGTGGGAAGCAAGGTTCCGGTCGGATACATACCGGCAGGAAGCACCAATGACTTTGCCAACAGCCTTTTTATGCCGAAAAATATGGTTGAGGCTGCTGAAGGTATTATGGAAGAGAAGCTTTATCATTGTGACATTGGCAGGTTTAATAATCAAAGCTTTACTTACATAGCAGCCTTTGGGCTTTTTACGGATGTTGCTTACCAGACAGACCAGGATCTGAAGAATATTCTGGGACATGTGGCTTATCTTCTGGAAGGAGTGAAGCGTCTCTTTGATATTAAATTCTATCATATGAAAATCCAATCAGAGGAGCTGACTGTTGAAGATGATTTCATTTATGGAATGGTGACTAATTCCAGATCTGTGGGAGGATTCAAGAATCTTACTGGAAAGAATGTGGATATGAATGACGGTCTTTTTGAAGTGACCATGATCAGACAACCCAAGAATCCACTGGAATTACAGGAGATCATGACAGCAATGCTGACAGCTGAGGATAATACAGACATGATCTATTCTTTTAAATCAGCACAGCTGACCATTACCTCAGAGGAAGTGATACCCTGGACCTTGGATGGGGAGTTCGGGGGAGAACATACACAGGTGAAGATTTCGAACTGCCATGAAGCACTGAATCTTTATCTGAAAAGTACAAAAGATGAAGATTCCAAAACAACGGGATTTTCTGCATTAATAAATAAAAAGGAGAACAACAATGGGTGAGTATATCAATGTAGTAGAGACATTCGGATGTGATGTGTTTAATGATTCTGTTATGCAGGCACGTCTGCCCAAGAAGGTATACAAGGAATTGAAAAAAACCATAGAAGAGGGCAAAGAACTGTCTATGGAGATTGCAGATGTAGTAGCACATGAGATGAAGGAATGGGCTATTGAAAAGGGAGCCACACATTACAGCCACTGGTTCCAGCCTCTTACAGGCGTGACAGCAGAGAAACATGATGCCTTTATCACAGCTCCGATGGATAACGGCAAGGTCCTGATGTCTTTCTCCGGAAAAGAACTGATCAAAGGTGAACCGGATGCATCTTCTTTCCCGTCCGGTGGATTAAGAGCAACTTTTGAGGCGAGAGGATATACAGCATGGGACTGTACATCACCGGCTTTTGTGCGTCATGATGCAGCAGGCGGAACACTCTGTATTCCTACTGCATTCTGTTCCTATACAGGAGAAGCACTTGACCAGAAGACACCACTTCTTCGTTCTATGGAAGCAATCAACACCCAGGCACTTCGTCTGCTGAGACTTTTTGGAAATACAACTTCTAAGAAAGTAACTCCGTCAGTAGGAGCAGAGCAGGAATATTTCCTGATAGACAAAGAAAAATGGCTTCAGAGAAAAGACCTGATCTATACAGGCAGAACTCTTTTTGGAGCTATGCCTCCGAAGGGACAGGAAATGGATGACCATTACTTCGGAAGTATCCGTCAGAGAATTTCCGCATACATGAAAGAGGTAAATGAAGAATGCTGGAAGCTTGGAATTCCTGCAAAGACACAGCATAATGAGGTTGCTCCTGCACAGCATGAGCTTGCACCGATTTATGCACCGGTCAATATCGCAGCAGACCAGAACCAGATGATGATGCGTATCCTTAAAAAGGTTGCCAGCCGCCATGGAATGCGCTGTGTTCTTCATGAGAAACCATTTGCAGGTGTGAACGGTTCCGGTAAGCATAATAACTGGTCTCTTACCACAGATGACGGAATCAATCTTCTGGATCCGGGCAAAACACCTCATGAAAATATTCAGTTCCTTCTGGTCCTCACCTGTATCCTGAAAGCAGTAGATGAACATGGAGATCTTCTGCGTGAATCTGCGGCAGATGTGGGAAATGACCAGAGACTTGGTGGCCATGAAGCACCGCCGGCAGTGATTTCCGTATTCCTTGGAGAGCAGCTTGAGGATGTTCTGGAACAGCTGGTCAGCACAGGAACAGCAACTCACAGTAAAAAGGGAAGTAAGCTGGAAACAGGTGTTAAGACTCTGCCTGATTTCATGAAGGATGCCACAGACCGTAACCGTACTTCACCTTTTGCTTTCACAGGAAATAAATTTGAATTCCGTATGGTAGGCTCAAGAGATTCTATTTCCGCATGTAACGTAGTCCTGAACACGATCACAGCAGAAGTATTTAAGGAAGCATGTGACCGTCTGGAAAAAGCTCCTGATTTCGAACTGGCGGTACATGACCTGATCAAAGAATATGCCACAGATCATCAGAAGATCGTATTTAACGGAAACGGCTATGCGCCGGAATGGGAGAAAGAAGCTAAACGCCGCGGACTTCCGATTCTTCCGAGCATGGTAGATGCAATCCCTGCACTTACTACAGAGAAGGCAGTGAAACTCTTTGAATCTTTTGATGTATTCTCAAGAGCTGAGCTTGAATCACGTGCAGAGATTAAATATGAGATTTACTCTAAAGCAATCAATATTGAAGCAAAGACCATGATCGACATGGCAACCAAGCAGATCATTCCGGCAGTTATCAAATATACCACTGTTCTTGGCGAATCCATCAATACAGTGAAGACAGCAGGCGAAGGGCTGATCGATGTAAGTGTACAGCTTGACCTGCTTAAGAAAGCATCAAAACTCTTAAAGGCTGCAAACAGTGCCATGAGTAAGCTGAGCAAACTGGTTGAGAAGACCCCGGAATATGCAGAGGGACGGGACAGAGCCGTATTCTGCAGAGAAAAGGTGGTTCCTGCAATGGAAGCTTTACGTGAGCCTGTGGATGAACTGGAAATGATCGTAGATAAGGAAATGTGGCCGATGCCTTCTTATGGAGATCTTGTATTTGAAGTATAATGTTGTAAAAATATAAAGAAGAATGCTATAATGAAAGGGTCGTGAATCTGTAAAAGATAAGCGGCCTTTTTCTATAACACAAACTGGACTATAATAGTTATATAAAGGAGAACTAAATGGAAGAACTGAAATTTCTGGAGGAGCAGCAGGTAGCCCCTGAACTGATAAAGAGAGTAGAAGAATTCCGCAGCCGGTATGAAGTGGCACCGGAAACAGCAGGCAGGATTGTGAAACCATCCATTCCATTTTACGGAAAAGACATTCTGGAAATGGCCATTGCCGGACTGCTCAAAGGGGAGAATCTGTTACTCACCGGTCCGAAGGCAACAGGAAAAAATATCCTTGCAGAGAACCTGGCATATATTTTCAACCGTCCCGCATATAATGTTTCCTTTCATGTAAATACCAACAGTGGAGATCTGATCGGCACAGACACTTTCGTGGACAACGAAGTTAAGCTTCGCAAAGGAACTATCTATCAGTGTGCAGAATACGGTGGTTTCGGAATCCTTGACGAGATTAATATGGCAAAGAACGATGCAGTTTCCGTTCTTCATGCAACTTTGGATTATCGCCGTTCCATCGATGTCCCGGGCTATGACAAAATTGATCTTCATCCGGCTGCCCGTTTTATTGGAACCATGAATTACGGTTATGCAGGAACCAAAGAACTCAATGAAGCGCTGGTATCCAGATTTCTGGTCATAGACATGCCGGCTCAGACTGAAGAATCCCTGGAATTTATTTTCCGTCGGATGTTCCCGAATATAAAAGAAAACGCCAGAACACAGTTCATCGGAGTATTCCTGGATCTTCAGCTTAAAGCCACAAACAGTGAAATTTCCACCAAACCTCTGGATCTGCGAGGTCTCCTTGCAGCCATGAAGATTGTAGAAACCGGACTTTCTCCGAGAAAAGCAGTTACTATGGGAGTGGTGAACAAGACCTTTGACATTTTCGAGAAAGAAATCGTAGAGGATATTGTGAAAACCAGAATTCCGGCAGACTGGACAAGGGATGATGTATATGAAAGATGAGAAAATCGTAGAAATCGACGATTACCGTCTGGAACTGGAAAACAGGATCCGCAATCTCCTCTGGACCATCAGCGGAGATTACACATTAAATATGAAAGTAGATGTTTCCCTGTATCTGCGCTCAAAAGCAATCGCTCTGTATGACGGCATCAAGCAGGGCGCTCTGGCAAAATATTATGACAGAAATCTGCTGGGTTTATATCTGGTAAAAAAAGTTTTCTGCCAGGCAGGAGAGGGAGAACTGACTGCAGTAGCACAGCTATGTGTAGAAGAAGCAATCGGGGACAAAATCTGTCAGGAACGTCCGGGAGTCCGGGAGATGCAGAAGGAAGCATTCGAGGATATCCTGGATCAGGAGTTTGAACGGATGCCCGCATACGGAGATATTCTTGGCCGATTGAAGATTGCCATCCTGCGTGACCGTTTACAGAATGGAAACCATTATGTAGAAGAGCGTCTTCGAAAAATCCGCGACATGGTTTACAAAGCCAGAACAGCTGCAGACACTATAGAATTGATCCGTATTATTGACAGTCTTTACAACACTATCATTGATCCGAATTTTGAGAAAGATCATGGAACACTGGAACAGGTTATGGCAGTCACCCTGGAAGAACTGACAGAATACGACTGGGAAGATTTTCTCACAGAAGAACTTTATGAGGAAGCTCTGGAGAGTTACATCGAACAGATGACAAATAAGATTACGGACATGGAAGACACTGCTGTCACTGAAGAAATGGAAAAACAGCGCCAGACCAAACACAAAATTACAATTCTCACAGAGGAGGAACTTGAGAAAGCATACACCTATGTAGAGTTGAATTTCGGAAAAACTTATCTCACTCCAGCAGAAGAGAAGCGAATGAATTATCTGATGTGCAGGGAACTTCACAGGGACTGCAGCCTTTATTTTACAGAAGGAATTCTTAAGAATCCGGTCAAACGAAACTATCAGTACGAATATGCAGTGCGATTAAAGAATAAGAATATCTGGCTCTACCATGACAAACACAGGATTGTAAAGCAGAACATCGCATCCCTTACAGACCTTTTGCGAAAGACACTGGTGCTGAAAAGCGAGACGCAGGAAGTACTGTCAGACAGAGGAACGATCATTCCGTCCAGACTCTGGCGTGTGGGCAGAAGCAGTGAAGCAAATCTGTTTAAAAGAGAATTGAAATCTGATGCATCTGATTTCGTAGTAGATGTGCTGATCGATGCCAGCGGTTCCCAGATGTCCAGGCAGGGGGATGTGGCATTACAGGCTTACATCATCAGTGAAGCATTAAGTAATGTAAACCTGCCTCACCGTGTCATGAGCTTCTGCACATTCTGGGACTATACGATCCTTCACAGATTCCGTGAGTACGATGATCCACAGTCAGCTAATGAAAATATTTTTAATTATGTAACTTCTTCCAATAACAGGGATGGACTTGCCATCAAAACCGCAGGATACGGTCTGCTTCAGAGATCTGAGGAGAAAAAAATCCTCATTGTATTAAGTGATGGAAAACCATACGATGTCATCGTAAACAGACCTCATGCAAAGAATCCGGAACCTTATATGGGAAAATATGCGATCAATGATACTGCTACAGAAGTGCGGCACCTGCGAAACCTTGGAGTAAGTGTTCTGGGAGTCTTTGCAGGGGAAGAAAAGGACCTATCCACAGAAAAAAAGATATTTGGAAAAGATTTCGCATATATCCGGGATATTTCGAATTTTTCCAGAATTGTTGGGAGATACCTGATTAAACAGTTGGATTCAGATGAATAGACTGATAAAACAGGGAAAAAATATGCTGTTTGAGCGTGTTGATATGTTAAGAGATTATCAAGTTAGCACGTTAATATGGTAAAGTGCATAAAAAACCAGTTTTTTCACCTTGCCTTTTTGTATAAATTTCGCTATAATGTTCTATGTTTATAAATCAATACAAAAGGGAGAGGAAATCATGAACGAAAACAAAGAGTTCAAACCGTATATTCCGGCTGACAAGATCACACCAGAATTTACGGTGACATCCATCATCATGGGTGTTATCCTTGCAGTCATCTTCGGTGCAGCCAATGCTTATCTTGGTCTGCGTGTTGGTATGACTGTATCTGCTTCCATTCCGGCAGCAGTTATTTCCATGGGCGTAATTCGCAAGATCATGAAAAAGAACTCCATTCTGGAGAGCAACATGGTCCAGACAATCGGTTCAGCCGGTGAATCACTGGCAGCCGGTGCAATTTTCACAATGCCAGCTCTGTTCCTTTGGGCAGAAGAAGGACTTTGTGAAATGCCGGGTATCGTGGAAATCACATTAATCGCACTTTGCGGTGGTGTTCTTGGTGTACTTTTTATGGTACCACTTCGTAACGCACTGATCGTAAAAGAGCATGCAACACTTCTTTATCCGGAAGGAACTGCCTGCGCAGATGTTCTTCTTGCAGGTGAAGAGGGTGGTGCAAACGCTGCGACAGTATTCTCAGGTATGGGAATCGCAGCGATCTTTAAATTTGTCGTTGACGGTTTAAAGGTAATCCCTGCAGACGTTGCAGTAGCATTTAAAGGATTCAAAGGTGAAATTGGTATGGAATGCTATCCTGCACTTCTCGGTGTTGGATATATCGTAGGACCAAGAATCGCATCCTTTATGTTTGTTGGTTCTCTTATTGGCTGGATGGTGCTGATTCCGGTAATCTGTCTGTTCGGAGCTGATACAGTTATGTATCCCGGAACAGAAACAATTTCTGCTCTTTATGCAGCAGGCGGAGCATCTAAAATCTGGAGTACTTATGTAAAATATATCGGAGCAGGAGCTATCGCAACAGGTGGTATTATTTCCCTGATCAAATCCCTGCCTCTGATCATTACAACCTTCCGTGATTCCATGAAGAGCATGAAGGGTGGCAAGAATACAAGTACAGAAAGAACTGCACAGGATCTTCCAATGAACGTTATCCTGATCGGTATTGTGGCAATGGTTGCGATCATTTGGCTTGTTCCGGCTATCCCGGTTAACCCGATCGGTGCGCTGATCATCGTAATCTTCGGCTTCTTCTTTGCAACTGTATCTTCCCGTATGGTTGGTCTTGTAGGAAGCTCCAACAACCCTGTATCAGGTATGGCTATCGCTACTCTTCTGATCGCAACAATGGTTATCAAAGCATCCGGCAATACCGGTATCGACGGAATGAAAGCAGCAATTGCTATTGGTTCCGTAATCTGTATCGTAGCAGCGATCGCAGGTGATACTTCACAGGACTTAAAGACAGGTTATCTTCTTGGTGCAACTCCTAAGAAGCAGCAGATCGGTGAGCTTATCGGTGTTGTTGCTGCCGGTCTTGCTATCGGTGGAGTTCTTTATCTTCTGAACACTGCATGGGGATACGGAAGTGCAGAAGTACCTGCTCCTCAGGCAACTCTGATGAAGATGATCGTAGAAGGTATCATGGGCGGCAAGCTTCCATGGACACTGGTATTTATCGGTGTATTCCTTGCAATTGGTCTGGAAATCTTAAGAATTCCGGTTATGCCATTTGCTATCGGTCTTTACCTTCCAATCTACCTCAACGCTGCTATCATGATCGGTGGTGTTGTTCGTATGTTCGTTGACGGAAGAAAGAATGTTGATGATAAGAAAAAAGAAGAACAGGCAACAGACGGTACACTTTACTGTGCAGGTATGATCGCAGGTGAAGGTCTTGTAGGTATCCTTCTTGCAATCCTTGCAGTAGTAAACGTAAACAGTGTATTAGATCTCTCCGGAAGCATTAACCTTGGTAATGCAGGCGGCGTGATCCTGATGTTACTTATGATCTTAAGCCTTCTGAAATTCAGTATCTGGAACAAGAAGAAAGCCTGATCAGGCGGAGATGATAATATTTAAATGAGTAAAAAGAAAAAAGAATTACAGATCAATTATCTGGATCTCATTCCTGAGCGCAGTGCACAGCTTCGCTGGCATACTGATATCAGGGGGAGAATGGTGCTGGAAATAGAGAATAAGGGCGCGTTTAACACGATTGCCCAGAAGCTGTTTGGAAAACCCAGATATACGAAGATACATCTGGATGACAATGGCACATTTATCTGGCCACTCATAGATGGTGAGAAAACAGTGACAGAGATTGCAGCACTGGTAAAAAAAGAATTCGGAGAAAAGGCAGAGCCTTTATATCCAAGGATCGTTAAATACTTCCAGATAATGGAGAGTTATCATTTTGTAAATTTTATCAATAAGCCTGAGAAAAAATAATGGCATATATTGTTTGGTTTATGAATCATAAGCCATAATAAGAACGGGAGCAGTCCTTAACCGGATCTGCTGCCGTTCTTGTAATTTGCAGAGAAAATAATACGGCGCAGTGTTAAAGTAAAAACAGAGAGGAGTAATATGAATTCAAAAAAATCAAGTATGCAGGGCAGAAAACCCCTCTGGTTGGAATATTTGATGATCATTGTAGGTACAGGACTGATGTCACTGGCTATCAATTCGGTGTTTGATGCATCGGGAATGGTAACAGGTGGATTTTCCGGCATCGCAATTATTATAAAAGCCTGGACAAAGGGACTGGTGAACGGTGGGATTCCCCTCTGGGTGACCAACTGTGTCCTGAATATTCCCCTGTTTTTTATTGCATGGAGGGTCAAAGGCTTTTCTTTTATAAAGAAGGCAATCCTGGGTGAAATATCACTGTCTGTATGGCTGGCAATACAGCCGGTGTTTCATCTGGCCGGGGATGACCTGCTTCTGGCAGCACTTTATGGAGGCGTGATCCAGGGAGTGGGGATTGGTCTGGTCTTCCTGGGAGGCGGAACTACAGGCGGAACAGATATGATGGCTGCTATTATCCAGAAATTTCTTCAGCATTATTCCATTTCTCAGATCATGCAGATTATTGACGGGGCAGTGGTTGTTGTGGGTATGTATGTATTCGGAATCCATAAGGCCCTTTATGCCATTATAGCAGTGTACCTTGTGACAAAAGTATCGGATGGACTGATAGAAGGCCTGAAATTCTCCAAGGCTGTCTATATTATCACAGAAAAGCCGGAGGAAATTGCCGGAATGATCATGGAAGATCTGGACCGGGGAGCTACAGGGATTAATGTGAAGGGGATGTATTCCGGACAGGATAAGCTTATGCTTTTTGTGGTGGTAAATAAAAAGGAAATTGTCATGCTCAAGGAAAAGGTGGATGAAATTGATCCTCAGGCATTTGTGATCGTAACGGATGCCAGAGAAGTCCATGGAGAGGGATTTATAGAAAAAAACAGGTAAATCTATGGAAAGTCTTATATTGAAAGATAAAACTGAGCAAAATATAAAAAAAAACATGCAAAAAATTGTAAGTTTTTTCATTTTCCCTCTTTCTATTTTGGTGATTTTGTATTAAAATATAATTCAGTGAGAAATATTTATGGTAAAACAGAACGGCAAAATAGAAAAATAAACTGTAGATGAGAAGGGATTGAATTGGGATGATATCGAATCAGGTGCTTCAAAATACTCTGGAAGGATTAAAAGAAATATCAAGAACGGAATTTTGTGTTATTGACACAGAGGGCAAAGTGCTGGCCAGCACTTTTGCGGATTTTTCCATTGCAGCAGCAGATGTACAGGCTTTTGTAGAATCCCAGGCTGACAGTCAGCTGGTAAAGGGATTTCAGTATTTTAAGGTGTGTGACGACTATCAGTTGGAATATATTCTGGTAGCACACGGCGATGATGAGGATACCTATATGGTAGGTAAGCTTGCTGCATTCCAGATTCAGAATCTGATCATAGCATATAAAGAACGTTTTGATAAAGACAGCTTTATCAAGAACCTTCTTCTTGATAATCTTCTTCTGGTGGATATTTATAACCGTGCGAAGAAATTACACATAGAGGCAGATGTGCGCCGTGTGGTTATGATCCTGGAAATGCCTCAGGAGAAGGATCACAGCTCCATGGAAAGTGTAAAGAGTCTCTTTGGCGGTAAGAGCAAGGATTTCATTACAGCAGTGGATGAGAAGAGTATCATCGTAGTCAAGGAACTGGATGAGGGCGAAAATTATCCGGAGATGGATGCTCTGGCTCATACTATTCTGGATACACTGGGAATGGGAAATGACGGCAGGACTCATATGGCATACGGTACTATTGTCAATGAACTGAAGGAAGTATCACGTTCATACAAAGAAGCCAGAATGGCTCTGGATGTAGGAAAGATCTTCTTTGGAGATAAGGAAGTAATTGCCTACAGTTCCCTGGGAATCGGACGACTGATTTATCAGCTTCCTATACCGCTGTGTAAAATGTTTATCAAAGAGATCTTTGGCGGAAAGTCTCCGGACGATTTTGACGAAGAAACTCTTGTAACGATTGATAAATTCTTTGAAAACAGTCTGAATGTTTCTGAGACCTCCAGACAGCTTTATATTCATCGAAATACTCTGGTTTACCGTCTGGATAAGCTTCAGAAGAGCACAGGACTTGACCTTAGAGTATTCGAGGATGCCATCACCTTTAAGATTGCCCTGATGGTAGTGCGATATATGAAATATATGGAGACTCTGGAATACTGATAACGCAGAATAAAAATGAATGGTCTTTACCTGCCTGCAGTGTATTTATCTGCAGGCAGTATTTATGTAAAAGTCAATATCCGGTCACATATCCGGAGCTTTATTGGAGTAGACTGTGACAAAAAATATGAACAATCTATGAAACACCGAGAATCCTCTTGCCAAATGACAAAATATATATTACAATAATGTTACGAAAAGATTAATGACCCCACTGGAGGAATAAATAAATGATAGATCTGATAGATGTAAGTAAATCCTATGGGCCCGGACTTCCTGCCGTGAACCATGTAAACCTGCACGTAGACAAAGGTGAATTTGTATTCGTAGTAGGAAGCAGTGGTTCAGGTAAAACAACGATGATCAAGCTTCTCATGAAGGAATTGGATTCCACATCCGGACAGACAATTGTAAGCGGTGAACGCCTGGAGGGAATGAAGCACAGGAGAGTAGCGAAATACCGCAGAAAGCTTGGTGTGGTTTTTCAGGATTTCCGATTACTGAAGGACAGAAATGTATATGAAAATGTAGCCTTTGCACAGCGTGTGATCAACCGTCCCACCCGTGTGATCCGCAAACGTGTACCTGAGGTTCTTCAGGAAGTTGGCCTGGCCGGTAAATACAAAGCTTTTCCGGATGAACTTTCCGGCGGAGAACAGCAGAGGGTAGCCCTGGCAAGAGCCCTGGTAAACCGTCCGGATATTCTTCTGGCAGATGAACCGACCGGAAACCTGGATCCAAAAACTTCTGAAGAGATCATGAAGCTTCTGGAACAGATCAATGACAGAGGAACCACAGTTCTGGTAGTAACACACAATAAGGAAATTGTAAATGCCATGCGT
>OLPU01002410.1_pt1 | contig 12404 bp, 8 predicted proteins | sample 1673111 | NCBI WGS metagenome assembly OLPU01 (sample SAMEA3136755, study PRJEB25190) | human gut metagenome | reverse complement strand
GCCGGGAGGAAACACCGGCATTCAGCCTCCGTTAATACCGGCTGGGGATTAAAATTATCTTTACCCAAAAGGACTCATACCAAAAGGTGCAATGTCATTAAGTTAACATTGCAAGAAGGTAGGCTCTAAAGAAATATAGCAGGAAAGTGAATAGCTTTCCTGCTTTTTCTGTATTTATGATACACAAATAAGACAGATTCACATCTGTCTAAAATAAGCATTCTTTTCTCTACCGCTTTTGTTAACCGGTAGCGTTCGTTCCCACAGGCAACCAAATGGTTATAGACTGCCCGCTTTGCTCCATCATTTACAGCGATCAAATGCTTCTGGTGATCGGATGGATACAGCTTTACCTTGAATCCGATATGGTATGGCATCTGTGACATCGTATGCATAAAAAGCCCCCTTTCATGTCTTTATTATATAACATATGAAACTTGCACAGTTACTATATGAGTACCTTGGGGAATATGAGCAAAGATGTGGTAGAACGATATATACAGAACCAATATTCAGAATAAAAATATTCTTTAAGGCGTATTCATCTCCCGGTTAAAACAGGGAGATTTCTACTTATAATTTAATTAAACCAAACCCAATATGTAAGACTTAAAGAATACGATTCCTTTTGTCTTATAATATCTATTGGTTGGAAAAAGAATTTTCATCTCCGTAATTTGTTTATATTATACAATAGAGCGGTCGCTAAAGCGAACCGCTCATTGTCTGTTATTATAATATTAAATTATTATAATTATTAGATGATGGCAGAATACCCTCAGAACCTTTAAATATAAGCTTTTCTGAAAATCGTTGTGCTACACCAGACCGAAATTTGTGCTACAGCAAACCGAAATTTATGCTACACTAAACCGAAATTTGTGCTACAGTAAACTGAAATTTAGATAAAGGTGTTTTATAGTTGTGCCATATTAAAACAAGCCAAGCATAATAGGCAAGACTTAAAGAATACGATTCCTTCTGTCTTATAGTTTCTACTGGTTAGATGAAAGTTCTTTATTCTTTCATCCTGTAATTTATTTATTGTATATTAGTTATTATAAAAAAACGGGCATTGCCAACGCAAATGCCCGCTTTTCCGGTACTAAAATACTAAGGTATTAAAGTATTAGGAGGATAGATAATACCGAAAATTGAGTATTTATACGGGTTTTGCGAGATGAGGGTACTACACTTCTCCGAAAAATCTACTACATTTCTCCGAAAAACTTATTGCACTTCTCCGAAAAAGTTACTACATTTCTCCGAATTTTAATTGTTGGATTTTTTTCGGAGAAATGTAGTAGATTTTTAATCATGTGGGAATGTGAAAACCATATTTAGAGTAGATGTTGTCGGTATATTTTTAGGATTGTTAGAATCTGGGAGTGTAATATTGGGGTATTTATCACGTAATTTTGTTTGTGACTCTAGCAGTTCCCAAGCTTTTTTAAAAGTTCGTGAAAGTAGAAGGTTTTTGTTTGATGTTGTTTTTGTTTTATTGAAAGCTCTTTGCAGCTGCGGTATACGTTCAATTATTGTATTGGCTTTTAAATGTGGTGTATTTTTTCCAGATTGTTCAATCGTGGTTACTACGACCATTACAATTTCTACAGCTCGTTTGTTGCGTTCTTTTACGATGCTTGATTTAATAAGGTAAGAATGTGATACTTCCAATAAGGGTGTACCATCTTTTTTTAAATGTGGGCTACCTTTTCTGTCTTTTCTGATGCTGACATTATAAATTCTTTTTATCAATCTTGTCATATAAGGACTGGCAAATCGAATTGTGTTGGATTCGGCATCATAACCCATCCAGACTAGCAACGGCACAGCAGTACCTATTCCGTTTGGTCTGTCCGGATCTTTAATAACTCCGTATATTGTTTGAAAAGAAGATGTTTTTTCAATAATCGAAGTAATGTCATTTTTGCTTAGATTTCTCTTTTTACCTAGTATAGCCGCCAGATCAGGAACATAGACAGTTACGATTTCGTTTACTACGCCTAATTTTTTTGTATTTTGTTCAAAATCCGAAAGGATTATTGAATAAAACATTCGAAGTAAAGGTAAATCGATTGCTTCGATTGGTACGTCTTTGTCTTTGTTGATTTCTCGCAAGGTTGCTTCAGATGCTGGGAAACCCTGAAAAAATAGATTTTCGCCATCATATTGTAATCCTTCAGTTGTTGCCAGAGGTTGAAGATATGCTCCACCATTTTGTTGTAGGGTTAAACTGTTTTTGTATTTGTCGTTTGTAATAATAGCAAGATTAGATGGTAAATTGTCTGTTGTATTATCTGCTTTTGATTTAGTTCTATAGCTCTTTTTTACATTATCAGGTGCCGTGATTTTTCCAAGTATATAGTCCGGATATGTATCAGTTGCCTGCTGTGCCCCCATATGTGGGGTTGAGTTTAATAAAGCGGCATATGCCTCTAAGGTCTTAATTTCTCCGCAGGTGAGTTTTTCATCGTTATTTTTTCGTGTCATAAGACTTACAAATTCCTTTCTTACGTCCTCTGCGATAAGCACATGGATCGTATTGTTTTGTGTTTGGTAATACCACCAGTGACCCTCTCCGGTATCTTTATCACTACGAAGCCAGTAGGGAGGATTAAAATCTGTAAAATCAAGTATCACATCTACATAGTTGGCAACAGTAGAAGCCGTCCGCGGGTCTTTGACAGGTATTTTTATCACATCAGATTGCCCTGTTTTCCCATTAAAATTTTTTTCCATTGTTCTCATTCCTTTTGTTTGTTTGTGTTATGGATTACGTAATCAGTATGACAGATTTGCTGTAAAAAACTTTTTTATAACCGGTTTAACAACTGAATTTTTCTTATAAAAATGTCCTTCTTCTAAAAAAATGATATATATTAAATATCTGTTTTAGGAAGGAGGGGAGTTTATAAGAAAAACAAGGATTCTCCTAAACTCTAAATGTAAATGTAGGTAGTGAGATGAATTGTAGAGTTAACATAACGGCAGTAGCGAGCGGAGATATCGGTATCTTCTACTGCTAAGAGGTAAGTACCACGCCGGGAGAAATATCGGCAGTCAGCCTTCGCATAAAGGATGCCGGCTGGGGATTAAAATACACTAATTTTATTAATTTCTTTTTTCACTAAAAGAAATGAAATGTAGGGTGTGAGTTTTTTGATTTTCTTATTTTTATAAATGTCTAAAAATATTGATTTATTTTTAGACATTTGTTATTCTAAATTCAGAAATAAAAGGTTATTTTACAATGTAAAGGAGGAATTATGTATGGGCGACACTAAAAACACCGTTAAAGAACAGGATTTTCAAGTGATTGATGGAGGAAAAGGAACAGATAATAAAGATGCTATTAAAATAAATAAATTGAAAGTTTTTAAATCTGAACTTGTAAATGTTGAATATCTAAATGCAGATGATTTGTTTAGTGAATTCGATTCCATTAAAGTTATTACATTTTCTTATGATATTAACTTTATGGATCATTTAATGCAATTTTTCAAATATGGTGAGATTATACTCGGAGCAGATTACATGGCACAAAAAGATGGTAAATTGAATGATTTGCTAGAAGTAGCAGCCAATAATTATGAAGCAATACAAGCTGTAAAATCAAAAAAGCATTTAGTTGAAATGATTGCAAAGGGGGATTTGAACCTGAGAACATCCAATTATATCCTTGATCATCGAAAAATTTATCTCTTGAAATCGGATGATGGGCGGACAAGGGTTATTAAAGCTTCTGCGAATATGTCAGGAAGAGCCTGGAATGGAGAACATATGGAACATTATGAGTATGATGATACTCCATTTTGCTATGAGGAGTACGAAAAAGATTTTGAGACTGCCTGGCTAATGGCAAGTGATGTCCCATATACAATGATATCTGGGAAGAAAAGCGAAGATTATATAGAGGGAAATCCTATGATTAAGAGAGCGAAGGAAACAGATAAGGTAACCGTTGTGCAAACGTCTTCTGAACCTGTGAATCTTGAGATTGTAAAATATATGATTGATCATACTCGTATTAAAGAAGATTATAAAGAAATTTTTAATGGGTGTGGGGCACAAAATAAAGGCGGAGTGATCGAATTAAAACCTAAAGTCATTAAAAAAGTCGAGATGGGATTGAAGAAACTCAATAATAAACGAAGGATAAGCGTTTCGGTACAGAAACGGTTTTATCCAGAGCTAACTTTCGATTGGAATGAGCAAAAGGCTTTTATGGATGGGACAGAACTGGATTTACATCCGTCTGTAGAAGATGTACGCAAAGATATTGATGAGTTGATGCAAGTATTTCAAAATTTCGAGATGTTTGTCGATGAAACAGGCGATTTGCAGGCAACGCATTTCAAGTTTATGAACTTCATCTTCGAATCTCCATTTCATGCAAAATTGCGTTTCGATATGTTTTTACGTGGTATTGGTACAATGAGTTTACCAATGTTTGCGTTAGAGACATCTGAAACCGCTAATTCAGGAAAGACTTTTATGACTAATTTTATCTTAAAGATGATGACAGGAAAGACACATCTTGCCGGGAACAATGAAAGTACAAGGCTGGACAATTTAAGGGATATTCTTAAATACTGCAAGGGTTTTCCTCATTTTGTGGATGAGATCAACGCTGCTTCTTTTACACGAATCACAAGCTTAATCAAAGACGAGTCAGCTTGTGAAAAAGTAAATCCAGAGTCAATGCCTGTTATTGTCATGGCAGGGAATGATTTGAAAGAGCCGGATGAAAAGGTCAGAAAACGTATGGTATTTTTCAGAGTTAACGCTTCTTTACCAAGTACTGTTGATCAAAATGGACTTCGTACTGCAAGCAATACAATCCTCAGTCGAATAGGAACGGCATTGTACCGGGAATATCTTGGACGGATGATGACTGCTGTAACAAATTTGATAGAATTTATTGATGAAAAAAAGCCGCAGGAAACAAATGATATGTGGTATCCAGACCTTGTAAATATTTCATCTAAGATTTTAATTGAGATATTTAAAGAGAATGGATATAATATCCCTAGTTATATGAGAGAACTGGAATGGAACAAGGACTACTATGGGGCAAATTATATCGCAGAAAACACAATTCGGTCAATTCGAAAAGAATATGAAGAGAATCCAGAAACCTTTGTAATCGGACGGGATACCGTAAAGATTGAAGCTGGCGGTGCAGATGCCATAAAAAAGTTTAAATCATGGGAAAATACGCTGCCGGCAGAAATGAGAGCAAAATCAAGTCAGATGCGAGATGGTTCTTGTTTTATCTCGATGAATCGTAAAGAGTTGGAAGATAGACTTGGTTTTAAGTTAAAAAAGAATCATATTCTTTCTTTTTTCAAGAACAAATGAGGGATTTAAATGAAATTATCTATATATCATAAAACAATAGAGGATATTTCCGTATTTGATGAAATAATGAGCCTGTATGCGCAGGAAGCAGATGATGTCCAGATCCTTTCTGAAAATAGAAGGTCCTATCGAGGATTAGAACAATTACTCTTAGAAATTGATGCAGCTACAACGGTAGTGGTCGTATCGGACTTGTCTTCGCTGGGTCTTACAACAGAAGATATCTTGAATAGATTGGACTGGTTCATTTCTCACAATGTATGTTTATTCATTTGCAAGTACTCTACGACTTATGAGTATGGTATGATGCAACTTATGAATAAAGCCGTATTGACGACTCTGTTGCAGTCTATGTTAAATACACATAAGAATATTGTAGAGATTCCACGTAATAAACGAAATAATTCTGGTAGAAATAAAATAGCTTTTCCGGATGGATGGGGTGAATTATATGAAGAATGGGAAAATAAGAAGATTACTTCGAAAGAGTTTATAAAGCAGAGTGGATTAAAAAAGGCGACATTTTATAACATACTTACAGAGTACAAAGCAATGCTTAAAGAGCAAAGTGATTATTTAAAGAAATATAGGTGTGGAAAAAGGAGTGGATGAAACAACAGATTTACAATCTGCAGCATCCACAACAATCATGGAATGAGCCGGAACAATGAGAAATGAGACTCACATCTTCGGATGTGGGTCTTTTTTACATGGAAAAGAAAGCATATTAATAAGAAAAGATTACAGAAAGGATGAATACGTAATGGAAAAAACAGTAGTACCAACAGGAGATGTCGTAAAAGACTGGGATATTAGAGAAGATGAGAAAATTTATTTTTTATTGCGTTCAGAGAAGAACAAGTTTACAATAGGACTAGGAGATATATTAGAATGTCTGCGTTTTGCAGAAAAGGAGGGAGAGGTACCAAAACTTCCTGCAGAGTGGTGGGGAAAGATATGGAGCATGTATCCACAGATTCAGGAATTAGCAGAAGTACCAGAAGACAATGAGGAGATTTAAGTTACATACTGGGAAGGCAAAGGTTTATGATCTAACAAAAGAGATTTATCTTTCAGAAACAAAAAAGGATGCCCATTATAGCATTACTGGAAAGGATGGATGCAAACGAAATTTTGCAGTCTGCCCTGCTTGTGATAATCCAATACAGATATTAGGGCTTTATAAAAAATTGGCGAATACGGACAAACCATATGGAAAACATTATAATCATAGTATTACTATTGCAACTCATAATGAGACAACGTATCGGTTATGTCCTTATGCTGGACATTATTATAATGTTACAAGAGAAAGCAGAAAAGAAAAAGTTACAGAATATGAACGGACTGTTTATCATTCTGCACGGGAAAACTTCGACCTCGCTATGTATATATTGGAGCAAGATACTGGGATTTATATTACAGAAAATATAGCAAGACAAATGCTACGGGAATATGTTGCTTCTGAAGCCCATATGTACTATTGGGCAACTTTATACAATATTCCATGGATGTTCCTTTATTTTATGACAGCCCATTCCTGTTACGGTCTCATTATCAAACAAGATTGTGAATTGGAAAAATATCTTTTAACACGAGAGGATGTTAATCTTGTCCCTTGTGATTTTAAAAAAGGATATGTCCGAGTGAGTAATAATGGGAGTTTTCTGGATCTAAACTACACAATGTTATCTCACAGCAGAAAAGTCGTGAACGATGAAGTGGTTGAAAAAATATATCTGGAGTTATATTCGACAGACATAAATGGGGAGTTTGTTACGGAGTATAAACAGGAATTACAGATCAACGAGTACCGTTTCCCCAATCTTATCTGCAATGCTAAATACAGAAACCAAAAAAGGATAGAATTGGCAAGGAAAATCATGCCGGAAATATAAAAAATGAGACTTGCATCTTCGGATGTGGGTCTTTTTTGTAAAAAGAATTCAATTCTTTTTCTTATAAAAATTCGATGGAAATGTGGTATGATAAAAATAATGATATAGAAAACTTAAGAAAGGAAGATTTTATGAGAAAAAAGATTTATGGAATAGCCACTGCATTGACACTTGCAATGGGATGCAGTCTATTTATGACGTATCCGGTACAGGCAGCGGAAACGCAGATTTTTCAACAAGATTCAGAGGGGAATTATATCCTGCCAGATGGAAATATATTTCAGTCTGTTAAGACACTGAAAAATGGAAAGACTATAAAGTATTATGATGTAGAACCATATGGGGATGGAGATTATAATGGATTTTTAAAAGGGAAAATCCTCTATGATGGAGAAGAATTTCAGTTTGAACAATATTATACGGAAACAGGATATTGTGATATAGAAAATCCGGGTTACAATATATCGGATAAAAGTACACAAAAATTCAGAACTCATGAAAACCCCGAAACCTACTTTCCCGCTTTAACTGCTACTAAAAAAGTAAACGATCTTATCAATAAATATAAAGATCCTAAACAGCATCTTCTTCCAGAAAAAGTCGATAAGACATCTTCTACATATCAGGAAATGAAGGCAGCGGCAGAAGAGGCAACAAAAGATTGCAAAACGGATTATGAAAAGATTGTGGCTCTGACGAAATATGTAAAGAAAATTATGACCTATGATATTTCCTTATCAGGAAAAGGATTAACTGTAGAAAAAGCATGGGAAATGAAAAAAGGTGTCTGTGAACAGTTTGGAGATATCATGGAGAGACTGGTACAGATTGAAGGAATTCCTTCTGTAGATACAGCATGGGAAAACAAGAATAATTATCATATTGGTCATGCCTACGTTCTTTCATACGATAAAGATTCTCAAAAATGGATCTGCTGTGATCCTACTGGTGGGAATGCTGATTTAAGTGTTTATGATCAAGCTGGACAGATGACAAATGTAAATAAAAATGTAGTATATTTAAAAAATAATAATGCTTATTATTGGCTGATATATGATAAAAATGATGCTTATGGAAATATTGATTATGATAAATGGGAATTAATGGACAGATGGGGCATCGTTTTACATGATGCAGATTATTCAAACAGTACAGATATTGATGCACGAATGACGGATTTTGATGGAATTCCTGTTGTGGGTGTCTGTGAAAATGCTTTTTTTAATGATAAAGAGATTACATCTATTAAGCTTTCAAATAACCTTGAACGTATAGAAAATGGAGCATTCTGGGGCGCTTCTAACCTAAAAACCATCACTTTCTCTGACGGTGGAAAAGGACTGAAAAAGATTGACAGCCTGGCTTTTAAGGACTGTTCCTCGTTAGAGAGCATTGATTTGTCTAATGCAGAGATTACAGAGATTCCGGTCCGGGCTTTCGAAAACTGTACCTCGTTAAAGTCTATAAAACTTCCGTCCACTGTTACAAAGATTGCAGATAATGCTTTTGCAGGATGTAGTAACCTGGAAGAGATAAAAGGACTTGAACAGTGTAAGATCAGTGAACTGTCAGCAACTGCCTTTGATGGCTGTGTAAGATTAAAGGATATTAATCTTTCTAACGCAACAATCGCTGCAATACCAGATCAAATTTTTAGTGGGATGCGTGGGCTTATCAGTGCTACTGTCCCAAAAACAGTGACTTCTATTGGAACAGAAGCTTTTTATGCCTGCAAGAATTTAGAGATGATCAATGGGTTGTCTGACTGCGATATCACAAAGATTGGAGAAAAAGCATTTTATAACTGCTGGAGCTTAAAAGAAGCAGATCTTTCCGGAAGTTCTCTTACTGTCCTTCCTGCGTCTGCATTCAAGGGAGATACTGCCCTGCTTTCAGTTAAAATGCCCGAAAGTTTAAATGAGATTGGGAACGAAGCGTTTTATGGCTGCTCTGCCATGAAGAAGCTTGATCTGAACAATACCAGGCTTACAACGATCGGTAATAGTGCATTATCAGATATGACATCCCTTATGTACATAAACCTGCCGGATACGGTAAATAGTGTGGGTGCAAAAGCATTTGATTTAAATCTCCGCTTAGATTCCAGCGATACCGCCTTGATGCCAACGGTAGTATCTGAAAATGTAACACCTGCCTCGGTAAATTATACCGATAATAATGTCTCTCCATGGAAGAGAAGGCAGGTTATCTTCCGTGATAATGCGGTTGCTGTTCATTTTGATGGCAACGGTTCTGACGGAAAGACCGCAAATGCCCCTGTTTTTGCCAGTGCAGGCACAAAGATATCCATCCCAGCCTGTAAATATACAAAGAAAGGTTATCTTTTTACGGGATGGAATACAGAAAAAGATGGCAGTGGAACAACATATAAAGCCGGGGCAAGGACCTCAGATGCTATTTCCATCCTCTATGCACAGTGGAAGAAATCTACAGCAAAAGTGACCTTAGAGTTCCCAGGTGGAAAGTATACAAATGCTTCCGGAAGTACATGGGATGATAGTTTTTCATTTACAGCTTCTTTCTCTTCAAATAGTTCGGTTACTTACCTGCCGTTTGCACAGAACATGACAAAAGAGGGATGTACCTTTGCCGGATGGTATACTGAACCAGAATATAAAAAGAGAATAGAATCCCTGACGATCCGTACTGCAATAGACGGCATGACCCTTTATGCCAAATGGAACGATACCCATGAACATGTTTGGGGCGAAGGGGCGATCACAACAAGACCGACCTGTACCACACCGGGCGTAAAGACCTACACCTGCTCGGTCTGCCAGAAAACAAAGACAGAAGAAATTTCTGCGACTGGACACCAGCATACGGAAGTCCGCAATGTAAAAGAAGCCACCTGCAAAGAAGAGGGCTACACCGGGGATACCTATTGTACGGACTGTGGGGAAAAACTTTCCTCCGGAGAACCGACTGCCAAGAAAGCACACGACTGGGATGAAGGGAAAGTGACTACCGAAGCCACCTGTAAGAACACTGGAGTAAAGACCTATACTTGTAACAACTGCAGTGAGACTAAAACAGAAGTGATCCCAATGACAGACCATATTTGGGATAACGGCAAGGTAACTACCAAACCATCCTGCATTACACCGGGCGTAAAGACCTATACCTGTACAGTCTGTCAGGAAACAAAGACAGAAGAGATTCCTGCGACCGGACACCAGCATACAGAAGTCCGCAATGTAAAAGAAGCAACCTGTACAAAAGAAGGTTATACGGGAGATACCTATTGTACAGACTGTGGGGAGAAGCTTTCGGATGGTAAGATTCTTCCGAAGAAAGACCATGATTATGAAGTAAAAGAGCATAAAGATGCAACATGTACCAAAGCAGGATACACGCTTTTTATCTGTAAAAATTGCGGAGACGAAAAGCGGGAAGAGATCCCTGCAGCCGGACATCTGCATACCGAGATCAAAAATGCAAAAGAAGCAACTTGCACAAAAGTCGGATATACTGGAGATACGTATTGTAAGGACTGTGGAGAAAAGATCTCTTCCGGAGAAGTGATCGCGAAATTAGCACATACCTGGGATGAAGGAAACGTTACCAAGGAAGCTGACTGCAAAGAGATGGGCGTAATGACCTATACCTGCCATAAATGCGGAGCAACAAAAACAGAAGACATTCCAAGGACAGAGCATACATGGGACGAGGGAGAGGTAACAACAGCTCCTACCTGCACCAAACCGGGAGTAAGAACCTATACTTGTAGTGTCTGCAAAGCAACAAGGACAGAAGCAATAAAAGCGACAGGGCATCTGCATACAGAGATCCGTAATAAAAAGGATGCATCCTGTACAGAAAACGGATATACTGGTGATACGTACTGCAAAGACTGCGAAGAACTTCTGAAAAAGGGTGAAACAGTAGATGTATTAGGACATCAGTGGAAAGAAACAAAAAGGGCAGAACCATCCTATACAGAAGATGGACAGATCATTTACACCTGTAATAGATGTGGTGAGCAAAAGGCAGAAACCCTTGAAAAGCTCGCTTATCCAAAGGCAGGTACAAAATACACTGTAGCAGGCTGCCAGTACAAAGTCACGAAAGCTGGGGCAGAAGTAAGCCTTATCAAGACAAACAAGAAAGCGAAGCGTGTGACGATACCAGCGGTCATCAAGGTAAATGGAGTTACCTATAAAGTAACATCGATCGGAGCAAAAGCTTTCAATGGCAATAAGAAGCTTACGAAGGTAACCATCGGCACCAACATAAAGAAGATCAGCAACAATGCGTTCTATAAATGCAAGAGCTTAAAGATGGTAACTATCAAGTCGGTGCTACTTACGAAGAAAACAGCTAGTAAGAAAGCGTTTAAGGGCGTAAACAAGAAGATGGTTATCAAGGTGCCGAAGAAAGTGAAGAAGGCTTATGTGAAGATGTTTAAAGGATTGAAAGTGAAATAAGGAAAAAGAATTCGATTCTTTTAAAAGGACTCATGCCGGATGGTATGGGTTCTTTTTTTCTGTAATAATATAAGTTGCATGGGTTAAAATATACACATTAATATTAGAAAAAAATATGTAGAAGGGAGATATAAAAATCGTGAAATCATATCTAATTGTTGAGGAACATAAAACGAAAACTTTAAAAATCATTCCATATTCAGAGTATTTGTTGAATAAAGATAATGTGTTTTTATATGAAATTATCAGTGATGCTAACACAGAGGATGAAGCAGCCTTGATACTACATCATATTAATGAGGTTGGCGGCATACAGGAATATTTTAATGAGGTAGCAAGAGAAGCAAAAAAAGAGGTAGAAAAAAATAAAGAGGATATTCAGGAAAAAGAATTAGAGCAGCTTTGTTCAAGTGAAACGTCATCCATTTCTCCTGCTGCAATTCTTAAAATTATTTAGATAGGGCGATTTTGAAAAAATTTCGATATGAACTAGATATATTTGAAGATTACTTAGGCATGATTCGTTATTTTATGACGGAAAATGACCCTTTAACAAGAAAAACAAGGATTCTCCTTCCTCAACATCAGTAGGTAGGGGAGGAATTATCTAAAATTCACTAAGCGGCAGTAGTGAGCGGAGATATCGGTATCTCCTACTGCCAAGAGGTAAGCACCGCTGGGAGGAAACACCGGC
>OLPU01002409.1_pt1 | contig 12405 bp, 10 predicted proteins | sample 1673111 | NCBI WGS metagenome assembly OLPU01 (sample SAMEA3136755, study PRJEB25190) | human gut metagenome | reverse complement strand
ATACCCACGTAGAGCTGATGGGAATTGCAGAGCATCCGTTTGACGGCTCCTGGGGTTATCAGGTTACCGGTTACTATGCACCGACCGCCCGTTTCGGATCTCCGAAAGAATTCAAATATCTGGTCAATTATTTACATAAAAATAAGATCGGTGTCATCCTCGACTGGGTACCGGCGCATTTTCCGAAAGATGCTCACGGACTGGCAGAGTTTGACGGAACCTGTATCTACGAGCATTCTGACCCACGTCAGGGAGAGCATCCGGACTGGGGTACCAAGATCTTTAATTATGGAAAAAACGAAGTCAAGAATTTCCTGATCGCGAACGCACTGTACTGGATCGAAGAGTTCCATGTAGACGGTCTGCGTGTGGATGCAGTGGCGTCCATGCTGTATCTGGATTATGGAAAGAAAGACGGACAGTGGATCGCGAACAAATATGGCGGTAACGAGAACCTGGAGGCTATTGAATTTTTCAAGCATCTGAATACTCTGATTCTTGGAAGAAACAAAGGAACCATGATGATCGCTGAAGAGTCTACTGCATGGCCGAAAGTAACCGGAGATGTGGAAAAAGAGAACGGTCTCGGATTCACGTTTAAGTGGAACATGGGATGGATGCACGATTTCCTGGAGTATATGAAATTGGATCCGTATTTCAGAAAATTCAACCATAATAAGATGACCTTCTCCATGACGTATGCCTTCAGCGAGGAGTATATTCTGGTACTGTCTCATGATGAAGTTGTCCATCTGAAATGCTCCATGATCAACAAGATGCCCGGAGAGTACGATGACAAATTTGAGAATCTGAAAGCCGGATATTCCTTCATGATGGGTCACCCGGGTAAGAAACTGCTTTTTATGGGACAGGAGTTCGGACAGTTTCAGGAGTGGAGTGAGGCGAGAGAGCTTGACTGGTATCTGCTCCGTGAGGCAAGACATCAGCAGTTACAGGATTATGTAAGAGATTTGCAGATGATGTATAAAAAATATCCGGCACTGTATGCGGATGCCAATGGCTATGATGGTTTTCAGTGGATCAATGCCAATGATGCAGACAGAAGCATCTACAGTTTCATCCGCTGGTCACCGACGAAAAGAAACAACCTGCTGTTTGTCTGCAACTTTACTCCGGTAGAACGGAAAGACTACTGGGTAGGTGTACCGCAGAAGAAACAGTGTAAATTAATCCTGAGCAGTGCAGACCCGGCTTACGGCGGACAGCATCATGTGGACAATCCGGTATTCAAACCGGTCAAGGGAGAATGTGACGGACAGCCATACCATGTGGCATATCCGCTGGCTCCATATGAAGTTGCAGTGTTTGCATTTAATTAAGGAAAAAGAATAAAGATAAAAAAGAATGACAGAACCTGTCAGCAGAGAATTATGAACTGCTGGCAGGTTCTTTTTTGGCATTGCATATCAATAATTGCCTGCAAGTTCCATGGCGAGCGAATGCTGTGATAATGAGCAAAGCGTGCGGAGCGTATTTGGTTCGTCCGCAATGCCCAAATAAAAGTTCTGTAAATTGTATGTGAATTACGAAAAATTAACACAACTTTACAAAACTACGATAGAAGCACCCCGCCCGGGCATGATACTCTGTCTTTCGGAAAGGAGAACGAAAAAGATGTTTAAGATGTTAAATCCGAGACGGTTTTATCATGCCGTTGGAAAGAAGAAGTTTCTGGAATTTATCCTGCTGGCCGTATTTATCTTATTCTTTTACGGACCGCTGTTGAATATGCTGATGTTAGCGTTTGCAAATGAATATAATGTGCCGTCAGTACTTCCAAAGGAGTGGGGCTTTAAGTGGTGGGGGTATGTGTTCGGACAGAAGAGTCTGGTGTCTTCGATGATCCAGTCCTTTATCATCGCGATTGCGACGACTGTGATCTCGATGATCTTCTGTATTCCGGCGGCGTACTCATTGGCGAGATTTCAGTATCCGGGAAGAAAAGTATTTATGCTGTCCTTCCTGCTGACCAATGCATTCCCAAAGCTGGGCATCTACACTTCCATCGCCGTTTTATTTTACAAATACGGACTGATGGGAACATATGCCGGAGTAATTATCATTCACATGATCAACTCCATGATGTTTATGGTATGGCTGCCCTCGAGTGCGTTCCGCAACGTACACCGGCAGCAGGAGGAAGCTGCGAGGGATGCTGGTGCAAGTCCGGTCCGTACCTTCTTCAAGGTGACACTGCCGATGGCGATGCCGGGAATCGCAGTTGCTACCCTGTACACCTTCCTTGGTTCCATGGAAGAGGCACAGGGAACGATGCTGGTAGGTCTTGCGAGAATCCAGACCATGCCGGTAGCCATGTACGGAATCGTGCTTGACAGCTCCGCGATCCAGATCGGTGCGGTATTTGCCATTCTGCTGATCATTCCGTCGGCACTGCTGATCTTTGTGATGAGAAAATATATCGGACCGGAAGCAATTGCCGGTGGTTTCAAGATGAAATAAAAAGTGAAAGAATATCCAGGAGGATAGAAAGAAGTTAGTATGGAAGAACGAAAAGTAAAACTGGAATTAAAAGATATGGCAAAAAAATACGATAACGGAGACGGTGTGGAACACATTAATCTGAAAGTGTACGAAGGAGAAATCGTAACCTTCCTCGGACCTTCCGGATGTGGAAAATCCACGATCTTAAGAACCATCGGTGGGTTCATGGATGTGACTGACGGGGATATTCTGGTGGACGGACAGTCCATTGTGAATCTGCCACCGGAAAAAAGACCGACCGCTATGGTGTTTCAGAGTTATAATCTCTGGCCGCATATGACCATCTATGAAAATCTGGCATTCGGCTTAAAACTGCGGAAGATTCCGAAAAAGGAGATAGATGCAGAGATTAAAAAGATGCTGGAACTGGTTTCCATGAGCGGTTTTGAGAAAAAATATCCGGGACAGCTCTCCGGTGGTCAGCAGCAACGAATCGCGATTGCCCGCTCCCTGTTGTTAAAACCATCTCTGTTACTGTTGGACGAGCCATTTTCCGCACTGGATGCGAAGATCCGCCAGCAGATGCGTGAGGAGCTGAAAAAGATCCAGAGCGACCTCGGTATCACGGTTATTTTCGTAACCCATGACCAGGAGGAGGCGATGGCACTGTCCCACCGGATCGTGGTTATGAACAAAGGAAAATTTGATCAGGTAGGAACACCGGGAGAAATCTACGACAGCCCGGCAACCCTTCATGTGGCATCCTTCATCGGGGAGATGAACTTTATCCGGAATGGCGGCAGCACGATTGCAGTCCGTCCGGAGGATATCGTAGTCAACAAGGGACACGGTCCGATGGAAGCAGTTGTCCGCACGATCATGATGCTCGGTCATTATGTGGTTCTGACAGTACAGCGTGGAAATGAGATCATCAAATGTTATGTCGACCGGGAACTGAGTGATCAGCTTCGCGAGGGAGATCTGGTAAATCTCACGATCGGAAAACACACGGTATTTTCCCAGGCTGCGTAAGACAGTGAGACAATAAGCCGGGGGCAGCTAATGTCTGCTTCTGACATCATCATATAGAAGAATCCATAACAAAAGCAAATGAGGAGAAATGAAAAAATGAAAATGAAAAAAGTAATGGCAGCGATGCTTGCCGGAATGATGCTGGTATCTATGGCAGGATGTGGAACAGGTGCACAGGGAGGTTCTGACGGTGCAGGTACAGACAGTGCACAGACACAGGAAAGTACAGATGGAAAATCAACACTGACGATCTGGGCCAGTGGTTCTGATAATGTACGTCAGGTTTTTGAGACACTGATCGATGATTTTAATAATAATTCCGAATATGCAGACAAATATCAGGCAGAACTGCAGTTTATGCTGAGTGGTACCGGAACACAGTCCATGACAGATATGCTGGCAGCCGCTTACAAAGCAAAACAGACGGATACAGATTATGATCTGGTAGATCTGGGTGGTGATGATCTGTCCAAAGTGATTTCCCAGATCGGAGAGGAAGCTTTTGCAAAACTGGATAAGAACAAAATCCCGAATTCTGAAAATGTAGAAGCAAAAAGCGCTCTGGCAACGGATTATGTACAGGCTTATCGTGGAACTACCGTTATTCTGGCTTACGATTCCGAAAAAGTACCGACACCGCCGAAGACTATGGATGAGCTGGTACAGTGGATGAAGGATAACCCGGGAAGATTCGCCTACAATGCACCGGGAACCGGTGGAGCCGGAGATTCTTTCGTGCGTACTTCCGTATACAACTACATGCCGGAAGAGGCGATTACCTCTGACGATCCTTCCTGGGAAGACCAGTGGACCGAAGGATTTGACTTCCTGAAATCCATTCACCCGTATATGTATCAGTCCGGCGGTTCTGTGGTTTACCCGAGCAAAAACCAGGGTGCTCTGGACCTGCTGAACCAGGGTGAGATCGATATGTGTCCGAACTGGGCAGATATGGTACTGTCCCAGAGAGCGGAAGGAACCTTAAAAGACACCATTAAGATCACACAGATCGATCCGTCTCTGACCGGTTCTCTCCAGTCTCTGGCAATCCCGACCTTCGGTTCCAACGAAGAAGGCGCTTACGCATTCATGAACTACATCCTTACCACAGATGCACAGGAGATTCTGGTAAAACAGATGGCAGCAATTCCGCTGATCGATACCGCACAGCTGGATATGACCGGTTATGAAGATGTGGAAAGCCTGGATGTCAGCAACTTCCGTATCATGTCTATCGGAGATCTGTCTACAGACTTCAACGAAAAATGGGATAACGAGATCGGAACTCTGAACTAGAGTCAGATCCAAAGGAGCAAATATGAAGAATAAGACAAAAGGACTGCTGGCAGCGTACGGAATGGTGCTGCCGGCATTCCTGGTGGTAATGCTGACGGTCGCTTATCCGATCGTATCCGCAGTGATCCAGAGTTTTCAGGATGAGGATACCGGCGCATTTACCACAGCAAACTATACCTACTTTTTTACCGAAACCGCACAGAGAAACAACCTGCTGTACACACTGTTTGTCGTCATCGTGACGGTTGTGATCGCCATTGTGCTGGCATATCTTCTGGCACTGTATCTGCGGTTTGTCAAATCCCGGATCTCGAGAGCCATCGGCATGCTGTACCTGCTTCCGCGATTTGTACCGACCATGTGTGCCGTGTATGCGATGATCACGATCATCCGTGATTCGGGACTGATCAACCGGATCGGTCTGCTGTTCGGACTGGACATCAAGCTGGGGCTGATGTATCATGCAAGTGGTATCATCGTGATGAATATGTGGTTTAACATCCCGTTTGCAACCATGATGATCGCCGCAGGACTGGGAGCGATCCCGGATTCGATCATTGAGGCATCGAGAGACAGCGGTGCGGGAAGATGGAAAACTTTCACCAGCATGATCCTGCCACTGTCCATGAAAGATGTGGTGGTGGCATCCACGTTTGTATTTATGTCCAATGTGGGTTCCTTTACCACTCCGTACCTGATGGGCGGCAACTCACCGAAGATGCTCGGTATCGCTCTGTACGATCAGTTTAACAAATATCTGTCCTACAATCGTTCCGCAGCACTGTCTGTGATCATGTTCCTGATCTGTTCAGTGTCTGCAGCAGTTTATATCTATACAAATCTGAAAGAAAAGGACTGGGAAAAATAATGGGAGAGACTATGATAACCGCCCATTCCGGAGCGGACGGAACGAAAGAAAACAGTCTGGAATTCGTAGCGTATGCGATGCAGACAGGAGCCGATGCACTGGAAGTAGATGTGCGGATGGGAGAAAACGGAATTCTGATTCTGTCCCACGATAAGACAGATGAAGATGCGGTACGTCTTGCCGATGTATTCCGTATGATGGGAAAATATCCGGGGATGCGGATCAACTGCGATCTGAAAGAGTGTGGGCTGGAAGTGGCGGTTCGTCAGCTGGCCCTGATATCCGGACTGAAGACAGAGCAGATCCTTTATTCCGGAAGTGTCCGTCCGGTTCCGGTGACAGAATCCTGTATCTGGAGAGATGTGGAAGTGTTCTGGAACATCGAGGAATATCTTCCGGATATTTATAAGGAACAAAAAGAGGATCTTCTTTTTGAACAGGCGGCATACAAAATCAGCAGAGCCTGCAGAAAATACGGAATACATACCGTGAATGTAAATGAAAAGATTGCCACAGAAGAATTTATCCGTGTGACCGGTGAAAATGATATTGATCTGTCCGTCTGGACCGTCAATGATGAGGAACGGTTCCGGGAGCTTCTGGGACAGGGCGTAAAAAATATAACAACTAGAAATGTGAAGATGGCATGTGAAGTCAGAAGCTGTGAAAAAAGCAGCTGATGACCTGAGAAAAGTCCGGAAACCGGAAAAATCACCGGTTATTTCCGGGCTTTTTTCGATTTGTGAGAACAATACCAAAAACACCTCGCGGGATATTATCAGTGAACGAATAAGAAACATACCAAAAAACTATGTTTATGGCGAAAATGAATTGACAAATGTACCTTCCTTTGCTAACATGATGAAGTATGATTGTTAAAAAATCAGGCCAAATAAGGAGGAGAAAGAGTAAAATGAAAAGATTCAAAAAACTTGTATCTGTACTTACTCTGACAGCGATGCTTGCAGCAAGTCTGACAGCCTGTGGCGGAAAAGATCCGGTTGCAGAAGATGACAGTACAGCAGGCACAACCACTGCCGACAGCAGTACAGCTACCACAGAGACTTCTGGTGACAGCACATTTACCTATGCCATCTCCGGGGACCCTACAGAGACTGTCAATGTTATTACAACATCTGACCGTTGGGGATTATCTACTGTAAAGATGATCTACTCCCCACTGTATATGAATAATGCCGATGGAATTAACTGGTTCCTGGCTACAGATTATAGCGTATCCGATGACAATCTGACCTATACATTTAAACTGAGAGATGATGTGAAATGGTCTGACGGTGAACCATTTACCGCAGATGACGTGGTATTCACATACGAAGCCATGGAACAGGAGGATAACCTTGGCTGGGCTTATTCTCAGCTGGTTTACGATCAGGGAACGGTAAAAGTGGAAAAAGTGGATGACTACACCGTATCTTTCACATTCCCGTTCGTAACACCTACGGCTATCGAGATGTTAAGTCAGATTTTCATTATGCCGGAGCACATCTACAAAGATGTCACAGATTTTGAGCATAACGATTACAACATGAACTCCGTAGGAACCGGTCCTTACAAACTGGTAGAGTATCAGTCAGGCTCATATCTGAAGTTTGAAGCAAACGAAAACTACTACAAAGGTGAACCGTCTGTTAAAAATATAGTATTCCAGATCATCGAAAATGCAGATACTGCGATCCTGGCTCTGCAGAACGGTGAAGTGGATGCTTATCAGATGACACCACAGCAGGTGAAAAAACTGGATCTGGATGCAAGCAACCTGACTGCTTATTCTTACACAGAGGGTCGTGTCGGTTACCTGCAGATCAACTGCAACCGTGTAACAGACGAAAACGTTCGTAAAGCCCTGCTGTTTGCCATGGACAGAAAAGCAATGGATGATGCAGCCTTCGAATCTGACGAATACTACAGCATTCCGTATACTTTCCTGCCAACCAACAGCCAGTTCTACACAGAAGACGGTGTGGAAAAATACGAGCAGGATGTAGACAAAGCAAAGAGTATGTTAGAGGAAGCCGGTGTGAGTGGTCTGAAACTGAAACTGGGTTACATCTCCAGTGATACCGTACAATCCGCACAGGCACTGCTGATTCAGGAACAGCTGAAGGAAGTTGGAGTAACCGTAGAACTTGCCGGCGGAGACGGAACAGCCATTGCAAACGCAATGAAGGATCCGGATAACGAGTACGATATGTATCTGGGCGGTTATATCATGGGTATTGACCCGGATACCTTCTCCAGCCTGTTTGAAAATGATGGTGCTTACAACTACATGCACTACAGTGGATACGATACCATCGATCAGCTGTTTGAGGAAGGTCGTTCTAAATTGGATGAGTCTGCAAGAAAGGAAACCTATGCAAAACTGCAGGCAGCTGTTCAGGATACAGGTGCTTTCTATCCGATCATTTCCAACAACAAGATCCTGGTTGTAAATAACAGAATCCAGGGTGTGGAAGATGCAGGACTTGTTCCGGTATATACCTTCGAGGATACTTCCAGTCTGAAAATTGCTGAATAAGTAATCATCAAAGATTAGACACTATTTATAATGAGGGCGGAATTCTTCTGAAACAGGCGAAGAGTTCCGCTTTTTGGGCTTAAGAATGAAAAACAAAAGGAGAAAAAGGTATGGCAAAGTATATTTTCAAACGTATTCTTACTGCGATCCCACTGATCATCGTGATCACAATCCTGTGTTTTTCTCTGATTCATCTGGCACCGTATGATGCAATTGATGCCATGACAACTCCAAAGATGTCTCCGGAGATGGTACAGATGATCCGTGAAAAATACGGCTATGATCAGCCGGTCTATGTGCAGTATATCCGCTGGCTGGAAGGAATCCTGAATGGAAACTTCGGCTATTCTATCGTGACAAAAACGAATATTTTCGATGAGCTGGCGACAAGAATCCCGAACACGATCAAGCTGGTGCTGCCGTCTTATCTGACGGCCTATGTGATCTCAATCGTGCTGGGCCTGGTGGCCGGTTCTCACAAAAACAAATGGCTGGACAAACTGATCGACGGGATCTGTTCCCTGTGGATCGCGATGCCGACTTTCTGGGTAGCGATGCTCTTTATCTATCTGTTCGGCTATAAACTGCGGATCCTTCCGATCCTTGGCATGCATACGGTAGGCGTGAATACCTTGTCTGATTTCCTGCTGCATTTTATCACACCGTATATGGTGCTGACACTGGCATTTATCCCGGACAATGTGCGTTATGTGCGTTCTTCCACGATCACACAGTACTCCGAGGATTATGTTATGGTACAGAAGGCATTTGGCGCTTCCAAAGCAGAGATCATGTTCAAACATGTCTGTAAGAACGTACTGCTTCCGGTTATCACAAAACTGGGTATGGCATTGCCAACGCTGGTAACAGGTGCGGTTATCACGGAAACCGTATTCAGCTGGCCGGGTATCGGACCGTATTTTATCAAGGCGGTACAGGGTATGGACTATCCGATTGTTATGATCGTTTTGATATTGTCTTCCACCCTGGTAGTCCTGGGAAACCTGCTGTCCGATATTTTATACTGCGTGACAGATCCGCGTATCAGAAAGATGGGGTAATCGTATGGCAATGAATCATTCTCAAAAAAAACGTCTGGAAAATGTCTGGGAGGCATTAAAACACGACAAAATCGCAATATTTTCTATTATCTTCCTTGCACTGATCCTGATATTATCCTTACTGGCTCCGGTACTCCCGCTGGAACCGAATAAAACCGATGTCGCTCATATGTTAGAGGCACCAAGCAGTGCCCATATTTTCGGAACCGATGAAGTGGGTCGTGATTATCTGGCACGTGTTATCTACGGAGGCCGTGTGTCCCTGCTGGTCGGCGTGCTTGCCATGCTGATGAGTGTGACCATCGGTGTCACTGTTGGGATCCTTGCCGGTTATCTCGGCGGTATCATAGATGGTATCCTGATGCGGATCGTTGACATTCTGCAGTCCATTCCGTGGCTGATTCTGGTTACAGTTATCAGTATTTTCTTCAAACAGGGACTGGTGTCCATTATTATCGTGATCGGATTCTTCTCCTGGATGGAAATTGCCCGCCTGGTGCGTGCGGAGGTTATGTCCGTCAAAGAGAGGGAGTACGTCCTCTATGCGGACTTTGCCGGCGTGCCGTTATTTAAAATGGTACTCCGTCATCTGATTCCTTCGGTACTGCCGACGATCATCATCGCAGCGACCACCAGTATCTCCAATGCGATCATGACAGAGTCGTCCCTGAGTTTCTTGGGGATAGGTATTCAGGAACCGCTGTCTTCCTGGGGAAAATTACTGCAGAGTGCGCAGAGTAACCTGCAGAATGCCGTTTACATGGCGATCATCCCCGGTCTTTTGATCATGCTGACCATCTTTGCGTTCAACAAACTGGGCAATCTGCTTCGGATCTATGTAGATCCCCGTGTCATGGACGCAGGCAAATAGGAGGAGTGGAGATGAAAGAAAACAGAGTATTAACCATAGACAATCTGACTACTACGTTTGAGAGTCACAAACAGAAGATTCAGGCGGTGCGCGGTGTCTCCCTCCATGTGGATGAAGGAGATATTCTGGCTATTGTAGGAGAGTCCGGAAGTGGGAAAAGTGTAACCATGAAGTCGGTCATGGGACTTCTCGGAGAAAATGCAGATGTGCAGGCAGATCATCTGGAACTGCTGCAGAAGGATCTGCTGTCCATGTCCGAAAAAGAAAAACGGGCAATGCGTGGAAAAGATATGGCAATGATCTTCCAGGATCCGATGACTGCCCTGAATCCGCTGAAAAAGATCGGGTATCATATGATTGAGGTACTCCGACGTCATCAGAACCTGAGCAAGGCAGAAGCAAGAAAAGTAGCCATCGATATGTTGGGAAAGGTAGGAATCCCGTCGGCAGAAAGCCGGATGGATCAGTATCCCCATGAATTTTCCGGTGGTATGAGACAGCGTGTCATGATCGCAATGGCACTGTGTTGCCAGCCGCGGCTGCTGATCGCCGATGAACCGACAACCGCACTGGATGTAACCATCCAGGCGCAGATTCTGCAGCTTCTCAAACAGTTAAATGAAAATGAGCAGATGAATATTATTCTGATCACCCACGATCTCGGGGTGGTAGCTTCTCTGGCGAAACGGATCGAAGTGATGTACGGGGGTCTGATCATGGAAGAGGGAACCACAGAAGAGATCTTCGAACATCCGACCCATCCGTACACGAGAGCACTGCTTCATGCGATTCCAAAATGTGAGAGCGGATGTCGGGAACGCCTCGAACCGATCCCTGGTATGGCACCGTCTCTGGCGAATCCGCCGGCGGGATGTCCATTTGTGACCCGCTGCCGGTTTGCATGTGAGGAATGTAAGAAAGGGATCCCGTCCATGCGGGCATATTCCGATACCCAGTCCTCCAGATGTATCTTCACAAAAGAAGAACTGGACGAGAAAGAGAAGAAAGAAGAGGAGAAATAATATGGAAACAAAAGAACAATATCTTCTGGAAGCGAAGAATCTGTCCAAGTATTTCCCGGTCAAAAATTTCTTCGGAAAACTGGTACAGGAAGTACGGGCGGTGGACCGTGTGAACCTTTCTATCAAAAAAGGAGAAACCTTCGGTCTGGTGGGAGAGTCCGGCTGTGGAAAGTCCACACTGGGACGTACTCTGATCCGTATGTATGAGCCGACCGATGGAATCTTAACCTACGACGGTCACGACATCACAAAGACAAAAGGTAAAGAACTCCTTGCATATCATAAAAGAATGCAGATTATTTTTCAGGATCCTTATTCTGCGCTGGATCCCCATCAGAATGTAAGAGAAATCATGGCTGAACCAATTGCTGTCTTTGAAAATCTTCCGGAAAAAGAGATGGATGAGCGGATCGTAAGCCTTCTTGAAAAAGTAGGTATGAAGGCAGACGATATGGAAAAATATGCCTATGAGTTTTCAGGCGGACAGCGTCAGCGTATCGGTATCGCAAGAGCCTTATCCGTCAATCCGGAATTCCTGCTCTGCGATGAGCCGATCTCCGCACTGGACGTATCGATCCAGGCACAGGTTGTCAACGTGCTGGAAGATCTGCAGCAGGAACTGGGACTGACTTACCTGTTTGTGGCACATGATCTGTCCATGGTGCGCCATATCTCCGACAGGATCGGTGTGATGTACCTTGGTAAGATCGTGGAGAGCGGAGAAAGCGATGAAGTGTATGACAATCCATGCCACCCATACACCCGGGCACTGCTGGCCTCCGTTCCGATCGCAGATCCCAAGCGGGCACTCAGTCTGGAACACTGCGGCATCGAGGGAGATCTTCCGAGTCCGTTGCATGTTCCGTCCGGCTGTCGTTTCCATACACGCTGCCCTTACGCGACCGATCAGTGCAGACAGCAGGAACCGGAACTGGAAGAGAGGACACCGGGTCATATGGTGGCCTGCTGGAAAAAATAAAAAGAGTGAGGAACAGATAGAAATATGCTTTCAAAAGAATATTACCGAACTTATGTCCAGATCCTGAAAGATGAACTGGTGCCGGCGATGGGATGTACCGAGCCTATCGCCATCGCTTATGCGGGAGCTGTTGCCAGAAAGACACTGGGAGCCCTGCCGGAGCGGGTGGAGGTTGCGGTCAGCCGAAATATTATAAAAAATGCAAAAGTTGTTAAAATTCATAAAAATGATAAAAATATAATCACAGGTCTTACGTATGTCAAAGACGGAAAAG
>OLPU01002405.1_pt1 | contig 12411 bp, 9 predicted proteins | sample 1673111 | NCBI WGS metagenome assembly OLPU01 (sample SAMEA3136755, study PRJEB25190) | human gut metagenome | reverse complement strand
AGACATTCCTTGGATTCAAGGGAGATAAGGAACCGGATATTGACCTTAACTTTTCCGGAGAATATCAGGCGAATGCTCACAGATATACGGAGGTTATTTTCGGAAAGGGCCAGACCTTCAAGGCAGGTACCATTGGTACACTTGCCGAGAAAACAGCCTTTGGTTATGTGAAAAATTATTATGAAGAACGTGGAGTACATAAGCGTTACTGTGAGATTAACCGTATTGTCCAGGGCTGCACCGGTGTGCGAAGGACTACCGGACAGCATCCGGGAGGAATTATCGTACTTCCTATGGGAGAAGAGATTGAGAAATTTACTCCGGTTCAGCATCCGGCCAATGATGTGAACAGTGATATTATCACAACACATTTTGATTATCATTCTATTGACGGAAACCTGCTGAAGCTTGATATACTCGGGCATGATGATCCTACCATGATCCGTATGCTGGAAGATCTGACAGGCATCAGTGCCAGGGATATTCCACTGGATCAGAAGGATGTGATGTCACTGTTTGCCAGCACGAAGGCACTTCACATTGAGCCTGAGGATATAGGGGGATGTAAGCTTGGTTGTCTGGGAATTCCGGAGTTTGGTACAGATTTTGCCATGCAGATGCTTATAGATACTAAGCCGAAATATTTCTCTGATCTGGTTCGTATTGCGGGGCTTTCCCATGGTACTGATGTATGGCTGGGAAATGCCCAGGTACTGATCCAGGAAGGAAAAGCAACGATTTCCACTGCAATCTGTACACGTGATGATATTATGATCTATCTGATCGGTAAGGGAGTGGAGAGTGGCCTGGCCTTTACCATTATGGAGAGTGTCCGTAAGGGCAAGGGTCTTCGTGAGGAGTGGATCACGACTATGAAGGAGCATGATGTGCCGGACTGGTATATCTGGTCCTGTAAGCTGATCAAGTATATGTTCCCCAAGGCTCATGCAGCAGCCTATGTTATGATGGCATATCGTATTGCCTGGTATAAGGTATTTCAGCCATTGGCCTATTATGCGGCTTATTTCAGTATTCGTGCCACTGCCTTTTCTTACGAACTGATGTGTATGGGAAAAGAACGTCTGGAATATTATATGGCAGAGATACGCAAAAAAGGAGATGCTGCCTCCAAGAAAGATCAGGATACTTTAAAAGATATGCGTATTGTACAGGAAATGTATGCCAGAGGGATTGAGTTTGTTCCTATTGATATTTATACTGCCAAGGCCCAGCGGTTCCAGATTGTAGACGGAAAACTGATGCCAGCACTGGCCACCATTGATGGTCTGGGAGGTAAGGCGGCAGATGCAGTGGTGGATGCTGCCAAACAGGGCAGATTTTTGTCAAAGGATGATTTTCGTGACAGGACCAAAGTCAGTAAAACTGTGATTGATCTGATGGATGACCTGAAATTGTTTGGCGATATTCCTCAGTCCAATCAGATGTCATTGTTTGATTTCACCGGCTGATCTGTACAAGTGTCAGATTGGACATATCATAAGAGACAGGAAAACAAGGAGATGGATATGCGAAAAGAAGAATTAAGATATTTACAGAGACTGGCTGAGCTTTATCCTACAATAGGAAAAGCTTCTACGGAAATCATCAACCTGCAGTCGATTCTGAATCTGCCTAAGGGTACGGAACATTTTCTCTCAGACCTGCACGGAGAATATGAGGCATTTTCCCATGTCCTCAGGAATGGCTCAGGAGCAGTGCGTAAAAAGATTGATGATGTGTTTGGACATACGCTCAGCAACAGTGACAAGCGGGCTCTTGCTACTCTGATCTATTATCCCAAGGATAAAATTGATGTGATTAAAAATGAAGAAGAGGATATGGAAAACTGGTATAAGATTACCCTTTACCGTCTGATCGAGGTGTGTAAGACAACTGCCTCCAAATATACCAGATCCAAGGTACGCAAGGCTTTGCCGGCAGATTATGCCTATGTGATCGAGGAGCTGATCACAGAGAAAGCAGAAGTACTGGATAAAGAAGCTTATTATGATGCGATCGTAAATACCATTATTCAGATTGGAAGGGCAGAAAATTTTATTATTGCCCTGGCAGAATTGATCCAGAGGCTGGTTGTGGATCATCTGCACATTCTGGGGGATATTTATGACAGAGGTCCGGCACCTCATTTTATTATGGACAGACTGATGGAATATCATTCCCTGGATATTCAGTGGGGAAACCATGATGTAGTATGGATGGGTGCGGCAGCAGGACAGCAGGCATGCATTGCCACTGTTTTAAGAAATAGTATCCGATATGGTAATCTGGATATTCTGGAGGATGGATATGGAATTAATATGCTGCCTCTGGCCACCTTTGCCATGGAAGCTTACGGAGAAGATCCCTGTGAGATTTTTTCCATAAAAGGAAGCTCAGATTATAATATTTTGGAGAAAGAACTGGGCAAAAAAATGCATAAGGCCATTGCTGTGATCCAGTTTAAATTAGAAGGAAAGCTTGTGCGTAAGCACAGGGAATTCCAGATGGAAGACAGGGCATTACTGCACAGGATCGATCCGAAAAAGGGAACGATTGTTATGCCGGATGGAAAGGAATATCCACTGCGGGATACGAACTTTCCTACTGTAGACTGGAATCATCCTTATGAGCTTACCGAAGGGGAAAAGGAGGTTATGGATAAACTTTCTTCTGCTTTTCGTAATTGTGAAAAGCTTCAGAGACATATCCTTTTTCTTCTTGATAAAGGGGGGCTTTATAAGGTATATAATGGAAATTTGCTTTTTCATGGAAGCATTCCCCTTAATGAGGATGGAACCTTCCGTGAAGTGCAGATTTATGGAAAAAGCTATAAGGGTAAGGAACTGTATGATATTCTGGAAGCCTATGTGCGCAGAGCGTATTATGCGGTAGATAAAGAGGAACAGAAAAAAGGCAGAGATATTATGTGGTATATCTGGGCAGCACCTAATTCTCCTTTGTTTGGAAAAAGTAAAATGAGTACTTTTGAAAGGTATTTTATTGAAGATCCTGCTACTCATGAGGAGAAGAAAAATGCATACTACAGACTCTGGGAGAAAGAGGAAATCGTGGACCAGATGCTTCTTGAGTTTGGACTGGATCCGGAAAAGGGACATATTATTAATGGACATGTTCCTGTTCATCAGAGTGAAGGTGAGAGCCCTGTGAAATGTAATGGCAAGGTAATTGTGATTGATGGTGGTTTTTGTAAGGCCTATCGGAAGGTTACGGGAATTGCAGGATATACTTTGATCTATAATTCCTATGGACTGACTCTCTGTGCCCATGAGCCCTTTACATCTAAGGCAGATGCTATTGCAAAAGAAACAGATATTGCTTCAAACCGTGTTGCAGTCCGTTATACACCGAGACGTCTGCTGGTTGGAGATACAGATACCGGATATGCCTTGAAGGAAAGAATCCAGGAACTGATCCAGCTTCTGGAAGCTTACAGAAAAGGTATCATTAAGGAAAAAAGTAAGTAATAGATGAAGCGGTTTGAAAATATCCGCTATATAAAAGGAGACGGATAATTTGTCGGAAACGAAACATAACAGGAGAAACAGAAAAAAAAGAATACTGACCAGACTTCTTATTGTATTGATTATTATATTCCTGCTTGTAGGTCTGGCAGGAATCCTTATGGCCAGACAGAAACAGGCTATGGAAAAACAGCAGAAAAAAGATGAGGCCATAGCAGCACTGGCCAGTATTCCTACAGTGACACCCACCCCGGCTGCGACACCAACTCCTACGCCTACACCGATTCCTACAGTAACTCCCACACCTGTTATTACCAGGGCACCTGCTTTTAATCCTGAGGATTATATGGGAGTCTGGAAAAGCGAAAACGGAAGGGTTACCATACAGATCACAGAGCTTACAGAGAAAACCATTACCTTTACTTATACACAGACCAACAAAAAAGGAACTGCTGTGTGTGAGGCAAATGTGAAAAAATCTGTGGCAGGAAATGCGGCAAATTTTTCCTTTAAAGATTCTCTGGGGAATAAGGCAAAGGGTTTCCTGACCTTTGACAACGGCAGACTATATGCGTATATAAAAACCAGAAAAAAGGCAGAGGGCGCAAAAGTTCATCCGTCAGTGGACGGTATTATGATAAGAAATTAAAATGCAGGAGGAATAGACTGAAAATACAGTCCTTCCTCCTGCATTTATATTTTATTTTGCCATTTTTTTGTTATCTGTACGTCCCACAAGATAGTCCAGGCTGATTTCATAATAGTTGGCAAGGCGAATCAGCATTTCAATGGGAATATTTCTGGAACCGGTCTCATAGTGAGAGTAGGAACGCTGACTGATGTGAAGGATTTCGCTGAGTTCACGCTGGGACATATCAGCATCAGTACGCAAGTCCTGAATACGTTGAAATTTCATATAGAATTCGCTCCTTTTTTATTATAATGTAAAAAGTATAAATCAGAACAAAATGAACACTTGCAAATTGGAGCAAAATGGGCTACAATAAAAGATAATCTTTTTCTCATTTCTTATTTTCTAAGCAGAGTTTTATCGTTTGACTGCGATTTCATCTGCGTAATTTCCAAAATATATATTTATGTGTGAAACAGCGGGGATTTTTGCGCAAAGAAAGGAGTAAATTTGTTTGCAAGTGTTTTATCTGCTGCAATTCTGGGGATAGAGGTGCGTCCGGTCCAGGTGGAGGCAGATGTAAGTAATGGTCTGCCATCCTTTACAATGGTTGGTTTTCCTTCTGCTCAGGTGAAGGAGGCACAGGACAGAGTGCGGACAGCACTGAAAAATAATGGTTTTCATTTTCCGCCTAAAAAAATTACAGTAAATCTGGCTCCTGCAGATATGAAGAAAGAAGGAGCCGGATTTGATATGCCGGTGGCTGCTGCTGTGATGGCTGCTTTTGAGATGATAAAGCCTCAGGTATTGGAGGGGGTGATGATGTCCGGTGAAATCAGTCTGAATGGGGAAATCCATGAGGTTTCCGGAATTTTGCCCATGGTTCTCTGTGCCAGAGATCTGGGCTGCAGACTGTGTGTGGTGCCTTATGGAAATTTAAAGGAAGGCAGGCTGATCCGGGATGTTCCGGTAGCCGGAGTGAAGAATCTTCAGGAACTGATGCAGTGCTTAAATGATCCGGAACCCTATATACAGAGAGAAAAGCAGGAGGAACCGGAAGACGGAGGGAAAAGGAATCAACTGGATTTTGCGGACATTGAAGGACAGGAAAGTGCAAAGAGGGCAGCAGAAATTGCAGTGAGTGGATTTCATAATATATTGTTTATAGGACCGCCGGGAACCGGAAAAACTATGCTTGCCAGAAGGCTGCCTACGATTATGCCGGGAATAAGTTTTGAAGAGAAGCTGGAGCTTACCAAAATATATAGTATTGCCGGGCTCCTGGCTAGAGACCATCCTCTGATCAGCCAGAGACCTTTCCGCAGTCCTCATCATACAAGCACCGCCTATGCGCTGGCCGGTGGGGGACGCAATCCAAGACCCGGTGAGATTACGCTGGCCCACAGGGGTGTGCTGTTTCTGGATGAGATGCCTGAGTTTTCCAGAAGTAGTCTGGAACTTCTCAGGCAGCCACTGGAGGATAAGGTGATTCATATTGCCAGGGTAAGCGGAACCTACACGTTTCCGGCAGATTTCATGTTGTGCGCAGCCATGAATCCCTGTCCCTGCGGTTACTATCCGGATCTGAACCGTTGTACCTGCACTCCGGGGGCGGTAGCCGGTTATCTGGGAAAGATAAGCCGTCCCCTTCTTGACAGAATTGATATCAGTACAGAAGTACCGCCTATTTCTTTTGAGCAGCTTCATCAGGGAAAAAGAGGAGAAAATTCAGAAGTGATCAGAAGTAGGGTGGAAAGGGTGCAGAAGCTTCAGAGAGAACGTTATAAAGATATGGATATCAAATTCAATGGTCAGCTTCGCAGCAGCCAGATCGACAGATTCTGCCCTGTGACAGACAGCGGTGCCAGACTGCTGGCAAGAGCTTTTGAACGGATTGCATTCAGTGCCAGGTCCTATCACAGGATTCTGAAGGTTGCCCGGACCATTGCAGATATGGAAGGAGAAGAAAAAATTGCCAGTCATCATATTGGAGAGGCCTTATCCTACAGAGTTTTTGATAAGGAGTCAGTCATAAAATAAGAGATGGGAAGGTATTTATTATATGAAAGAATCTATTTCTGAAAATATCAGATGCATTACAAAGGATGATCCGGAATATCCTGTAAAAATGAAACAGTATCCATCTATGCCCAATAAACTTTATGTAAAGGGCAGACTGCCTCTGGCAGAAAAGCCGGCAGTGGCTGTGATTGGTGCAAGAATGTGCAGCCCATATGGCAGAATTCAGGCATTCCGGTATGCGAAAGTATTAAGTGAAGCAGGCATTCAGATCATAAGCGGAATGGCCCTGGGAATTGATTCAGAGGGGCACAAGGGTGCACTGGAGGGGAAAATGCCTACCTTTGCAGTACTTGGAAGTGGAGTGGATGTCTGCTATCCCAGGGCAAATCGAAAGCTTTATGAGAGAATTCTCTGGGAAGGGGGCGGAGTGATCAGCGAGTGCCCTCCTGGGACACAGCCTATGCCATGGTGCTTTCCGGCCAGAAACCGTATCATCAGTGCTCTGGCAGATGCAGTGCTCATCGTGGAAGCAAAGGAAAACAGCGGTTCTCTGATCACAGCAGGGTTTGCTTTGGAACAGGGAAAAATGGTGTATGCTATTCCAGGTGCAGTTACAGATGCTTTGAGCAGGGGCTGCCATAAACTAATTTATGATGGAGCCGGAATTGCCTACAGCCCGGAAATTATACTGGAAGAATTGGAAATCTGTACAAAAACTGATATAAAAAGCGATGAAAAAAATGACTTAGGGCTTGCAAGTGATTTGAATATGGTGTATAGTTGTCTCGATTTACGACCAAAAAATGTGGACTATATTGTGCGAAAAACAGGTTTTTCTCCTGGTCAGGTAAGTAATTATCTGATAGAATTAATGCTTCAGGGATTGATTACAGAATGTGGAAAACATTATTATACAAGGACGTAGAGAAGGTAACAATTCGGTTGTCTGTGGGACAACTGATGAAACAGAAAGTTGCTGTAAAATAAACAGTGACAGCAGATAGTATAGATTGTAACTAGGAGAGATAGCATGGCGAAATATCTGGTGATAGTGGAGTCACCTGCAAAAGTAAAAACGATCAAGAAATTTTTGGGTGCAAATTATGATGTGGAGGCTTCCAACGGACATGTGCGTGATTTCCCCAAAAGTCAGTTTGGAATTGATGTAGAACATGATTTCGAACCTAAATATATTACCATTCGCGGAAAAGGAGAGCTTCTTGCCAAATTACGTAAGTCTGCAAAAAAAGCAGATAAGATTTATCTGGCAACTGACCCTGACCGTGAGGGAGAGGCAATCTCCTGGCATCTGATGCAGGCGTTAAAGGAAGATCCGAAAAAAATGCACAGGATCACTTTTAATGAAATCACTAAAACTGCAGTAAAGGCTTCTATCAAACAGGCCAGAGATCTGGATATGGACCTGGTAGATGCACAGCAGGCCAGACGTATGCTGGACCGAATGGTAGGTTATACAATAAGTCCGCTTCTCTGGGCAAAGGTTAAAAGAGGGTTAAGTGCAGGCCGTGTACAGTCTGTGGCTCTTCGTATCATCTGTGACAGAGAAGAGGAAATCAATGCGTTTATTCCTGAAGAGTACTGGAGTCTGGACGGAGAATTTCATGTGCAAGGTGAGAAAAAACCTCTGCAGGCTAAATTTTATGGTACAGATAAGAAGATGAATATTCATAATAAGCAGGAAATGGATGAATTACTTGCTGCTCTTCAGGATCAGGAATATGAGATTACGGAAGTGAAAAAGGGAGAGAGAACCAAGAATGCACCTCTTCCATTTACCACCAGTACACTGCAGCAGGAAGCTGCCAAGACACTGAACTTTTCTACTCAGAAAACCATGCGTCTTGCTCAGCAGTTATATGAAGGTGTTGATATTAAAGGAAGCGGTACAGTAGGTGTGATCTCTTATCTGCGTACAGATTCTACACGAATTTCCGAGGAAGCGGATACTGCGGCAAGAGAATATATCACTGCCCAGTATGGAGAGGATTACGTATCAAAAACAGAGAAGGCTGTTAAGAAGGGACAGAAAATACAGGATGCTCATGAGGCAATCCGTCCTACAGATATCAGCAGGACTCCGGTGCTTCTGAAGGAATCCTTGTCCAGAGACCAGTTCAGGCTTTACCAGCTGATCTGGAGACGATTTGCAGCCAGCCGTATGGCTCCTGCAAAATATGAAACCACCTCTGTCAAAATAGGAGCAGGTGATTATACTTTTACAGTAGCTGCCTCTAAAATTGTTTTTGATGGATTTATGTCGGTTTATACAGACGAAGAAGACCAGAAAAAAGGAAACGTACTGAATCAGAGCCTGGAAAAAGGAATGAAGCTTACTCTGAAGGAATTGAAACCGGAGCAGCATTTCACACAGCCGCCGGCTCATTATACAGAGGCCTCTCTGGTAAAAACCATGGAAGAGCTTGGAATCGGCCGTCCCAGTACCTATGCTCCCACAATTACCACGATCATCAGTCGCCGTTATGTAGCGAAGGAACAGAAAAATTTATATGTTACAGAGCTGGGAGAGGTGGTAAACAGTATTATGAAGCAGGCTTTCCCAAGCATTGTAGATGTGAATTTTACAGCTACCATGGAGGGATTGCTGGACTGTGTGGCAGCAGGGACTGTAAAGTGGAAGACAGTTGTGAGCAACTTCTATCCGGATCTGAAGAGAGATGTGGATGAGGCTGAGAAGGAACTGGAAAAGGTGGAAATTCAGGATGAAGTTACTGATGTGATCTGCGATAATTGTGGCAGGAACATGGTGATCAAATACGGTCCTCACGGACGTTTCCTTGCCTGCCCCGGATTTCCGGAATGTAGAAATACAAAGCCATATTATGAAAAAATCGGTGTTCTCTGTCCGAAATGTGGTAAGGAAGTTGTTCTGAAGAAAACCAAAAAAGGACGAAAATATTATGGATGTGAGAATAATCCGGAATGTGATTTTATGTCCTGGCAGAAGCCGTCCAAAAAGAAATGTCCAAAATGCGGAAGCTATATGGTAGAAAAGGGAAATAAGCTTGTCTGCAGCCAGGAAACCTGTGGTTATGTAGAAGAAAAAACACAGGACTGACCGGGGAAAAAGAGAGTGATCTGTAAAAAAGAAAGCTTAGGAAACAGGATTCTGTAAATCAGCAGAATTCTGTTTTTTTGCGCTTTTTAACTTTAATATCAGAAAATCTATACCATCGGGGAAAATGTATTTGTTGAATAATATTTGGAAAAGAAATCTATTTTCAGAAAAGCAAAAATAAAATGAAAAATAGTAAAATTTATCTTGTAATTTTCAATCAAAACGTGTAGTATTAGACTATAAATATATGATTAAACATAACAAAGGCGAAAGGAGGACAATATGAGCGTTCAGTTGCTGGATAAAACAAGAAAGATCAATAAGCTTCTGCACAACAGCAGCTCTAGCAAGGTGGTGTTCAATGATATCTGTCAGGTACTGATGGAGACCTTGAGTTCCAATATTCTGGTACTCAGTAAGAAAGGTAAGGTTCTGGGCGTCAGTTTGTGTCCGGGTGTTGATGAGATTACTGAGCTGATAGAGGATAAGGTCGGTGGATATGTAGATACTTTATTAAATGAGAGATTTCTGGGAGTTTTATCAACGAAAGAGAATGTAAATCTGCAGACACTTGGTTTTGAACATGTGTCAAACAGCTATCAGGGGATTATTAATCCTATTGATATTGCAGGTGAGCGTCTGGGAACTGTATTTATGTATCGATTTGACAGACCTTATGATATTGAGGATATCATTGTCAGTGAGTACGGTACCACGGTCGTAGGACTGGAGATGATGCGTGCAGTTCATGAGGAGAACGCAGAGGAAGACAGAAAACAGCAGGTTGTGAAATCTGCATTTAATACCTTGTCCTTCTCAGAACTGGAGGCGATTATCCATATCTTTGATGAGCTTGACGGAGATGAGGGAATCCTGGTAGCCAGTAAGATTGCTGACCGAGTGGGAATTACAAGGTCTGTGATCGTTAATGCTCTCAGAAAATTTGAAAGTGCAGGTGTGATCGAATCCAGATCCTCAGGTATGAAGGGAACCTATATAAAAGTTCTCAATGAGGTGATCTTTGATGAGCTGGAGGAGATCAAAGCTCAGAGAAACAAGAAAGGCTGATGGCATCAGATAAGCCGGAAGAGAACAAATGTTAAATTTTAAGACTGCCTTTTATCCTTAAACAATATGGGATAGAAGGCAGTCTTTATCATTGTACATCAGTTATATTGTCGCAAATCTGGCAGGCGATTTCTATCATTTGGGTAAAATAATTTGGAAATTAAGAAAAAGAAAGAAAAAGCGAGTATAAATTAGAAAAAAAGAGTATATATTAAATTATACAATACTCAGTGAAGTTGCTAATTTTCCTTGTTTTCAATATTATATGGACAGTGATTAGCACTCGAAGTAAATGAGTGCTAGCAGAAATCGGCAGAATCTGACAAGGCGCCGAGACAGTTACCGGATATTTTGCAATAACAAAAAAGGTACGGTAACAGGAATGTTTTAGTTGGAGAATAAAGGAGGACATAGATCATGACATTAGTACCTTTAGGTGACAGAGTTGTATTAAAACAGGTTGAAGCAGAAGAAACAACAAAATCCGGAATCGTTCTTCCGGGACAGGCACAGGAGAAACCACAGCAGGCAGAAGTTGTAGCTGTAGGACCTGGCGGAGTTGTTGATGGCAAAGAAGTGAAAATGGAAGTAGCTGTAGGTGATAAGGTTATCTACTCCAAATATTCAGGAACAGAAGTAAAAATGGATGGAACAGAGTATATCATTGTAAAACAGAATGATATTCTTGCAATTGTTAAATAATCAGAGTTTAAACAGGAGGTCATATTATCATGGCAAAAGAAATTAAATTCGGCGCAGAAGCCAGAGCAGCTCTTGAAGCTGGTGTAAATAAATTAGCTGATACAGTAAGAGTAACATTAGGACCGAAAGGAAGAAACGTAGTTCTTGACAAACCATACGGTGCTCCGCTTATCACAAACGATGGTGTTACAATCGCAAAAGAAATTGAACTGGAAGACGGATTTGAAAACATGGGCGCACAGCTGATTAAGGAAGTTGCTTCCAAGACAAACGATGTAGCAGGTGATGGTACAACAACAGCTACTGTTCTTGCACAGGCTATGGTTCACGAAGGAATGAGAAATCTGGCAGCAGGCGCTAACCCGATTATCCTGAGAAAAGGTATGAAAAAAGCTACAGATACAGCTGTAGAAGCAATCAAGAACATGAGCCAGACAATCAGCGGCAAGAAACAGATCGCAAACGTTGCATCTATTTCCGCAAGCGATGAGACTGTTGGACAGTTAGTAGCAGATGCTATGGAAAAAGTTTCCAAAGACGGCGTTATCACAGTAGAAGAATCCAAGACAATGCACACAGAACTTGACCTTGTAGAAGGTATGCAGTTCGATCGTGGATATGTATCCGCATATATGTCAACAGATATGGAAAAAATGGAAGCAAATCTGGAAGATCCATATATCCTGATCACAGACAAGAAGATCAGCAATATTCAGGAAGTGAAGACACGAGGCGCGTTTGTCATGGCGGTAACGACCGTTGGCAATACAGAAGTGGAAAAAGTAGCCGACTACGTAGTTTACCTGCCGGAGACAAATCCGATTTTTGCAAACTCCCTGGCGATCATTCCGCTGCAGCTCTTTGGCTACTACGTATCGATCGGCAGAGGCCTCGATGTGGATAAACCGAGAAACTTGGCGAAATCGGTTACGGTAGAATAAAAACCGCAGCATAAAATTCCTCTTTTTTCAAAATTATCACAGTTTCAACACAATTCTAACGTACAATAGGCAGTAGAAAATGAAGAAAGAAATAAGAGCACTGTGTATTGGTGCCTGAGATAGAAAAGAGAAAGAGGGATCAGCCATGAGTGAAGAATTCAAAAAAGAAGAAATAAATGGTGAGGCAGCAGAGAAAACCAAAGCTGCAGAGCATACAGAAGAAGTAAAAGCAGAAACGACAGCAGAGCAGAGTGCAGCAGAGACGGAAAAACCGCAGGAAACCGCAGAAGCGCCGAAGGCGGAAGAAAAGAAAACGACAACCTACAGCTGGGTGAATCCGAAAATCAGCGGAAAGACCGGCGAGGAGAATAACAGCGCTTCCTACACCGGAGAACCGGACCCGTCGGAGGCAAAGGCAGAGCGGACATCTTCTGCAAAGACAGAACATTATCAGTACCAGTCACAGAC
>OLPU01002402.1_pt1 | contig 12415 bp, 9 predicted proteins | sample 1673111 | NCBI WGS metagenome assembly OLPU01 (sample SAMEA3136755, study PRJEB25190) | human gut metagenome | reverse complement strand
GATTAGACCAAATGAAGAAAGATGTAGTCAGAGTTCCTCTTCTTGGTAAAGTACCTGCTGGAATGCCATTTGAAGCTATCGAGGACATGTATACTGTGGATTATGAAGAAATTCCAAGTGATTGGGTTAAAGGTAATAAACAGTATTTTGCTCTTAGAGTGCAAGGCGATTCAATGGAACCTGAGTATCCAGATGGTTCAGTTGTAGTATTCTTAAAAACTGAGGATTGTCAATCTGGTCAAGATTGTTGTGTTATGGTTAATGGTGATGATGCTACATTTAAAAGAGTTACTAAAAAAGAAGATGGCATTGTTCTTACTCCACTTAATTTAGACAACTCAACTGGTTACTTACCTACTAAGTACACAGCTAAGGATATATTTGAAAACAACATCCATATTTTAGGTGTTGCAAAAAAATTAACCAAATATATCAATCAATAAATAAAAAAGCTCGTACTGGAATACGAGCTAAATGAAACACTATTTAAAAAGTCTACGAAACTTTAAAAAATTAAATCAAATGAATAACCACTTGAAATACATGTGTTCCTTTTACATTGTATCACATTTTGGTTATTTAGTAAATAAGGAAGGATGTGGTGCTATGCCTGTATATAAGTCAAATTCACCTACCTCTGATGGCAGATGCTGGTTTTATAAAGTCAGTTATGTTGACATCTTTGGTAGGCAACAAACTAAGGTAAGTAAAAAGTTTCTTCATGGTACCTTTGAAGTCTTTTGCCTTCTCGCCGGTTCCCATTCTTCCATGTCCACCGCCCATAGGGCCTCTTCTTCTTGGCTGATTACTCATACTATACTTCCTCCTTTCCGTCATTTTCGTTATTTAAGTCTCTCGCAAGCTCTGCTTCAGAAAGCTGCGATGACGCAATCTGATAATATGCATCACAGGATTTCAGAAGCTCTTTGTGTGTTCCGATTCCCGCAATCTTTCCATCATCCAGCACAATGATCTGCTCCGCATGTAAAATGGTGCTGATTCGCTGTGCTACAATGATCACTGTGCTGTCCTGTGTCTTTTCTTTCAATGCAGCACGAAGGGTTACGTCTGTCTTATAATCCAGTGCTGAAAAACTGTCATCAAAAATATAAACTTTTGGTTTCTTTGCAATCGCACGTGCGATAGAAAGACGCTGCTTCTGACCGCCGGATACGTTGGAACCGCCCTGTGCGATCGGACTTTCGTATTTTTTATGTTTTTCTTCGATAAATTCGGTTGCCTGTGCGATTTCTGCGGCTTCCTTCATCTCGGCTTCGGATCCATCCGGATTGCCATACAGAATATTGGACTCGATTGTTCCTGAGAAAAGTACACCTTTCTGTGGAACGTATCCAAGTTCGTCCCGCAGATCATGCTGGGAAATGGTACGAATATCTTTTCCATCCAATGTGATCGTACCTTCTGTTACATCATAAAATCTTGGGATCAGGTTGATCATCGTAGATTTACCACTACCGGTACTTCCGATGATCGCCGTTGTCTGTCCCGGTTTTGCTGTAAAGCTGATATCATGAAGTACGTCTTCTTCTGCTCCCGGATAACGGAAGGATACGTGGTCAAATTTTACTTCGCCTTTTCTGGATTCTTCCAGTTTTTCCGGTGTTTTCGGATCTTCGATCGCTGTCCTGCTTGTCAGGATCTCATCCACACGGTCTGCTGCAACAGCTGCTCTTGGAAGCATAATAGAAATCATACAGATCATAAGGAAGGACATGATGATCTGCATTGTATACTGGATAAATGCCATCATATCACCAACCTGCATCTGCCCGTCACTGACACCATGTGCGCCGCTCCATACGATCAGTATGGTAATTCCGTTCATGATCAGCATCATCATCGGCATCATAAATGTCATGGCACGGTTTACAAATAAATTGGTTCTTGTCAGATTTCTGTTCGCTTTATCAAATCGTTCTTCTTCATGCTTTTCTGTACTGAATGCACGGATAACCGGAAGTCCGGTAAGGATCTCACGGGTAACAAGGTTCAGTCTGTCAACCAGGTTCTGCAGAATCTTAAATTTTGGTATTGCCACAATAAATAATACAGCAACAACCATCACGATCAGGATTACCCCAAGTACGATGATCCATGACATGCTGACATTCGTATGGAGAACCTTGAAAATACCTCCAATTGCCATGATTGGTGCATACATCACCATTCTCAGAAGCATAACTGCAAGCATCTGGATCTGCTGGATATCATTGGTACTTCTTGTGATCAGTGATGCAGTTGAAAACTTGTCAAATTCTGCATTGGAAAATCCGACAACTTTCTTGAATACCTTTCCTCTCAGATCACGTCCAGTACTTGCCGCAACTCTTGATGCAAGAAGTCCGACAAGTACACTTGCGATCATTCCGAGAAATGCAAGTGCAAGCATCTTACCGCCAGTTGTTAAAATATATCTGTTCTGGATCTTATCGGTATTCACGCCCAGAACACTGTAGGTTTCTTTAATATATGAAGTTGCTGACTGTTCCAGCATAGTATCCGGCATATCGTCCATTTTTTCTGATATTTTATCAATAACGTCTGCTCTCTGTTCATCCGGTATCATGTTCAGGATCTCAAAGATATCTGCATTTTCGATCTTTTTCACCTGTTCATCAATGTTTTTCTGCATTTCATCCTGCTGCTTCTTGGCAAGCTCCGGATTTGCCGCAAGTGCTGCTTTCTGCTCATCTGTCATCTGGGACTGCATACTCTCTGCCTGCTTTTCTGCCTGCTCTTTTATAGAAGAAATCATGTTTTCTTTCATAGATTCTTCCATCTTCTTTGTTGTATCACTTCCAGATTCAAATCCATAAGTCAGAAGCATCGGCTTTCCAAGGATGTCAAATACCTTTCCTGACTTTTCTTCATCTTTTTTCACGGAATCCTTCAGAACATAAATTGCTCCATCATACTTATAATCCGAATCGGATTCCTTTTTCTCATATGCATCCAGCACTGTCTGCTGGTCTTCTTCTGCCACAAAAAGCAACAGCTTATTCATCTCTTCCTCTGCGATTGCATCCGGAATCTTCTCATCAATTCCTCCCTGCTGGATTCCGACATTGACAATGTCTGAAGTATAAGAAGGCAATGACAGATCGCAGTACGCCTGAACGATCAGGATAACAACAATCGCTGCTATAGTTGCTGCATAAGGCTTCAAATGTTTGAATAACTTTCTCATATAGCAATTATTTCCTTTCTTAGTAACTATTTTTATTCCTCAAATGGGTTTTTACATGGCATATCACGGAATTCTTTTTCCTGGAAAAGATTGTCACTCATCTGTAAAAGCAGTCTTCTGCACAGTATTTTCTCTTCTGTGCTCATATTCTTCAGGAGTGTATCTTCCGTGCTTCGGAGAATCTCATGCATGTTGCCAAGAATCTTCTCTCCTCGTTCTGTCAGATGGATCCTTGTCATCCGCTGGTCTTTTTCGTCCTGCTCTTTTCTAATATATCCGAGCTTTTCCAGTTTCTGAACTGCTACATTCACCGATGGCGGCGTAATATGAATATGATCTGCAAGCTCTCTCTGTGACATCGGTCCTACCATCTGCAATATTGCAAGAATTCCTGCCTGTCCGGCTTTCAGCTCTGTATCCTTCATCTGTTTCGTCACATACCATTTATACATATGTCCGACCTGTGCAAGAAGAAGTTGTACCGGCATATTCTCCCTGGTAAAATCCCCACACTCAAATTTATCCGACTTCACCCTTTCACCTCCCGCAATTTGATTAGATATCTATTCATTAGAAGTCTAATCGTTATTTTATGCGTATCACACACATAAGTCAACATTTATTCTCAATAATTTATATTTTTATAATATTTTTCACAAACAAATAATTAAATGCCTAACTATTATTTTCTCATATTAAAACACTACGAAAAGCAAAAAAGGACTCTTCTGCCATTTTCTGTGCAAAAAAGTCCTTATCATTTACCATATCTGCCTTACCTGTAAAGCTTTATTCAATTTTTCACAAATTACATATCTTGCAGGAATGCCTTCACATTTTCCTCTTTTGTCGCCCAGGAAGTGCATAATCGGATCACACTATGGGTCTCATCGTACCTTTCCTGATAAGTTACGCCATATTTTTGGCGGATTTCCTGCAATTTGGCATCTTCCACAATAATGAACTGCTGGTTGGTATTGCTGTCCATGAAGAATTCATATCCTTTTTCTTTCAGTCCATCTTTCAAAAGCATTGCCATATCAATCGCATGTTTGGAGATTTCAAAATAAAGACCATCTTTAAAAAGCTCCAGGAACTGAACGCCAAGCAGTCTTCCTTTTGCAAGCATTCCACCTTTTTGTTTAATGCAGTAACGAAAATCTTGCTTTAGACATGGATTTGTGATTACCACAGCTTCTCCGAACAATGCACCGACCTTTGTTCCTCCAATATAGAATACATCACAACACTTTGCAATATCCGGAAGTGTCACATCTGTCCCCGGTGCCATCAGTCCATAACCCATTCTTGCCCCATCCAGGAAAAGATAAAGTCCACATTCCTTACATACAGTAGAAATATTTTCAAGTTCATTCTTTGTATACAATGTTCCTACCTCTGTCGGATGTGAAATATAAACCATCTTTGGCTGTACAATATGTTCATGAGACTCATCACTCCAGTGCAGGTCGTAATATTCCTTTATCTGCTGTCCTGTGATTTTTCCTTCCTTTGAAGGAAGTGCCAGAACTTTGTGTCCGGTCGCTTCTACAGCTCCGGTCTCATGGACATTGATATGTCCGCTATCTGCACAGATCACTCCCTGGAACGGGCGTAAAATAGAAGAAATTACTGTAAAATTCGTCTGGGTTCCTCCCACCAGAAAATGAACATCTGCCTCCGGTGCTTCACACACCTTCTTAATTGCTTCTCTCGCTTCTTCACAGTAAGGATCTTCCCCATATCCTACTGTCTGCTCCATATTGGTCTCGGCAAGCTTCTCGATAATTCTCGGATGTGCCCCTTCTGTGTAATCGCTAGTAAACAAAATCATTTCAACATCCCCTCTACTTTCTCTTTTAATTCTTTTGTAGCCTGCTCAATATCCGGCTGTCCGAAAACTGCACTGATCACGGCAACTCCACAGATTCCGTTTCCGGCAAGCTCTGTCACATTCTCTTCCGTGATTCCCCCAATTGCCACAACCGGAATGTCCACCGTCTCGCAGATTTCCTTTAAAACCTTATGATCCAGCTTTGTTGCATCTGCCTTTGATGTCGTGCCAAAGACTGCACCGACTCCCAGATAATCGGCTCCATGTGCCTGTGCCTTTAGCGCCTGCTCGACCGTCTTTGCCGTAACACCGATGATCTTGTCCTCACCCAGTGTTTTCCGCACATCAAGAGCTTCCATATCGCTCTGCCCCACATGCACACCATCGGCATCTACCTTCTTTGCAATCTCTACATTGTCATTGATCACAAATGGTACATGGTAGGATTTACAGAGCCTGGCAATCTCTTTTGCTTCTGCCAGGAACTCTTCCTCACCCAGATTTTTTTCCCTGAGCTGGATAAATGTAGCCCCACCTTTCAGCGCTTTTTCCACCTGGCTGTACAGACTTTCTCCATTCAGCCAGTGGCGGTCTGTTACCGCATACAGAACCATATCTTTCTTATCTAATCTCATATTTTGCACCTTCTTCCAATTCTTTTCCTTCCATATTATAAATCGCATCGATGATCCGATTACGGTAGGTTGCGTTTCCATCTCCCGGCTGCATATATTTCCAGCCAGTCTCACCGGCAAGCCCCATGGCACAGACCGCTGCTGCCGCTGCTTCCAGATTATTCTCCGGATTCGCCGCAAGGAATGCCGTCATCATCCCGGAAAGCTGACACCCGGTTCCGGTGATCCGTCCCATCTCCGGACGACCGTTCCGGATCACAAAGCACCTCTTTGCATCACTTACAAGGTCTATTCCTCCAGTCACAGCAATCACGGAACCTGTCCTTCTGGAAAAATCCTTTATAAACGGAATCATTTTCTCCAGATTCTGCTCCGTCAGTGTATCTGCCTCGTCTGCATCCACACCACTCGTTGTACCATGTCCTGCTGCTAAGGTCTTGATCTCAGAAATATTTCCCCGGATCACATCAAACTGAATATCACGTATCAGATTCAGTGCCGCCTCTGTTCGGAACGAACTCGATCCTGCTCCAACCGGATCTAACAGTACTTTATGATACAGTTCATTGGATTTCTTTCCTGCTTTTTGCATGCTTTCAATCTTACGCGGATTCAGCATTCCCATATTGATATTCAGTCCCTGACAGATGGATGTGATTTCTTCAATATCAGTCGGCTCATCCGACATAATCGGACTTGCACCGCAGGCAAGAACCATATTTGCCACATCATTGATCGTCACATAATTGGTGATATTGTGTATCAGTGGTGCTTTTTTTCGTACTTCATCCAGATAGTTTCCAAGCATTCTTTTCCTCCGGTAAATCAAATTATTTCTTATATCTTTAAAATTGTCTCTATAATTATAAAAAGACAGATATATGTCTGCCTTTCTTCTTTTCACTATTTCTTATTATACTCTTGATTTTCTGAAATGCAATCTGCATTTACCTGAAACATATGTCATTTCCATTCTCATCCCTGTATCCGGCAGATCTATAAAAGACTTCTCCAGATAACAACCGGGACAGATGTTTTTTCACATCCGCCCCGGCTTCTTATTCACATGTTCACATGGATTTCAATATTCTATTTGCTTTCTGCTGCTTTCTTGCTCATCTCCGGTTTTACAATGAAGATTACCAGAAGAAGTCCAATCAGAGTAACGACTGCTGCTGTCCAGAATACAGATTTTACACCATTCTGGATCAGTGCTACATTGGTCGGATCAGCTGATGTACTTGCATTATATGCGACTGCAAATACTGCAACTGCAATTGTTCCTGAAAGTGAGTTTGCGAAGTTAACCAGAGAAGTTCCGATTCCCATATCTTCCGGTGCCAGCATTGCCTGTGCTGTTGGCGTAATGGATACAGCACGGAAGCTTTCAGCAATACCTGTAACTGCAAGTGCTACAAAATAAATCATGATCGAAGCACCTGAATTTGTTACCAACGCCATCACAGCCATCGGGATCATTGCAAGACTTGTACCAATTACCATTGCTTTCCATGCATTGGCAGCTTTCTTTCCTACCCATGCACCTGCGATAGTAGGAAGAATGATTGTAATCAGTGTACGAGGCATCTGCAGTGCACCTGCTGCACTCGTGGATGCTCCCATAACCTGCATGGCACCGATCGGTGCATAATAGTTCATGGCATTCTGATAGAAATAGCAAATAAATCCTACAATAAGGAGTACTGTGTAGTTTTTATTTTTAAATAATTTCATTGGAATCAACGGCTCTGCAGCTTTATTTTCAATCTTAACAAGTGCAATAAGAGCAATGATACCAATTACAAGACCTGCAAGAATCATTGGATTTGTCCATCCCATAGAAGATCCAAAGTTCAGTGCAAGCAGAATTCCGCAAAGTGATACGATGAGTGCGATCATCCCCGGAACATCAATCGTAACCTTTCCTTCTCTTTTCTGATTCGGCATGTTCATTCCGATCAGTACTATACCAAGAATAAGTGGAATTGCCGGCATAAGGATTGCCACAGTCAATAATCCCATATCTGTTAAAATACCTGCGATGATACTTCCTCCAAATCCACCAACAGCGATTGCGGTTGCAAGCATACCCATTGCCTTTGGTACATCTTTTCTTTCATTGATAAGACCTGCGATAATGTATGGTGCTGCTGTAAATGCGCCCTGTGCAAGGCTGACAATCAGTCTGAGGATCATAAGTGGAATCAGAGATCTCACAAATGCAAATGCAAAACCTGCAAGTGCACAGATAATTCCAGGAATCACTACAATGTTTCTTCTACCAATAAGGTCACCTAATTTTCCTCCGATCGGAGTCATAATCGATACACCGATCGCACCTACGATAGAGAAGAGTCCTACATATCCCATCGCATCAACTTTTTCAAGGATAGGTGCTGTTAACGTTGCAAATACCAGTCCATACATTGCTACGGAAAGCATCATGCAGATACATCCGATCTGAACCAAGTTTTTCTTTGCCTTCGGAAGCGGAATCGCAACCTGTGGCTGTTCCTGAGCCTGCTGTTCTTTACTCATATTCTTTTCCTCCTGTTCCTAAAGAAACCTTTACTCTCTATTTGTTATTTTTAAGCCACTGTGAAGCGCAATGGGCAAGACAAGCTGCTCCGATCGGGCAAACATCTTCATTAAACTGTGCTTTCGGATGATGTGCCGGATACTGTCCTCTTTCATCCAGATATCCTGCTGACAGATACATAAATGTACTTGGAATCTTTTCAGCGATCACTGCGAAATCTTCAGAAGCACTTGCAGAAATTCCCGGATATGGTGTGAGTCCCGGAATTCCAAGCTCCTGCATATATCCAACCACTTCGTCGGTAAGCTTCGGATTGCAGATCAGCGGAGGAACTTCTGAGATCATCTCAATATCAACGGTTCCGTTATATACAGCTGCTGTCTTTTCAGCGACTTCTTTCATTCTGCGGACCAAAAGTTCTCTTGCTTCCGGCTTATTGGTACGGATCGTTCCCTGGAGAACAGCGGTCTCAGGAATGATGTTTGCTGCAGTTCCGCCTGCAAACTGTCCGATTGTAAGTACACAGGAATGTGTCGGATCACTTTCTCTTGCGATCAGTTCCTGCAATGCAAGATGGATATGAACTCCGATGTTGATCGGGTCAACTCCTACATGTGGATAAGCACCATGGGATCCTTTTCCATGGATGGTGATCTTAAATCCATCTACAGAATACATCATCGTATCCTTATCATTGTACATAAAAAGTCCGATTGGCATTTTTCCCGGTGATACATGGTATGCAAGTGCTGCATCAACCGGAGGATTCTCAAGAATACCATTCTCGATCATATTCTTGCTTCCTTCAAAAGTCTCTTCTGCCGGCTGGAACATGAATTTGATAGTTCCTTCCAGTGTATCTTCTTTTTCTTTCAGCATCTTTGCTGCTGTAAGAAGCATTGCAGCGTGGAAATCATGTCCGCATGTATGTGCTTCTTTTCCTGTAGGACATGCAAATTCTTCTCCGCTTTCTTCCGGCATCGGAAGTGCATCCATATCTGCTCTCAGAAGAAGAACCTTTCCCCCTTTGCCGAGTGTAGCTGTTACCCCATAGCCACAATCCTTCGGCTCAAGTCCGTATTCTGTCAGCTTTTCCATAACATAAGCTTTGGTCTTTGGAAGATCCAGACCAGTTTCAGCATTTTTGTGGATGTGTCTGCGGTTTGCAATTGTTTCATCCTTTAATTCCAATGCTCTTTCATAGTAATTCATACTAAGCCCTCCTTTAACTTTGTTCCTGCCATTTACATTAAAAATACTGTTCTACTTTTGGAACATTTACAGAATAGTTATCACGATTACATAATACCAACTTCTAAAATTTTAGTCAATAATATTACAGAATATTCTTGATTTTCGTTGTTTTTACCTATTTAATCGTTATTTTTTTAATTTTCAGAATATTATGGTTGATTTATGGAAGATAATTTTATATGATACTTTTTGAGAGGTGAAAGAAAATGAGAAGAAAAATTGTGGCTATTACAAGCCAGTACTTAAAGGAACCTGTCTCGCAGATCGTCTCAGAACTAAAACTAAACTGCGACATCCAGGTGGTTTCCTACAACAAATTTGACACAATATCAGAAGTTTACGATTCTTACGCCGGGGACACTGACGGATTTCTTATCAGTGGTAAGATCGCAAAAGCTGCCATTGAGTCAACTGCGCACGCTTATAACCGTCCGATTGTATCCTTTGAAATTGATATAGCCGGTCTGTACCGTGCTCTTTTGAATCTGCTGATTTCCAACCGGGATCTGGATATGGACCGGATTATTCTGGATTTCCTGATTCCGATCGATGGCGGCTGTACTGCAACCGCTTTCCTTAAGGAGCTGGACATTGATACAGTTCCACCACATATTAACAACTGGACCAAGGCACTGACCCGCACCAGTATCAGTACGATTGAAAATCATGTCCTTTCAGAGCTGATCCGTATGTGGAACAACAATGAAATGGATATGGTTCTCTGTCAGTACAGTAATATCCTGCCGGAGCTTCGTGCGCACGGGATCCCGACAATCTATCCGCTGCCAAGTGTCAGCCATATCCGGGATCTTGCAAATGAACTTCTGTCCACGATTGAGCTGGAGCACATGCGTTCCAACCTTCCGGTTATCATCAATGTATCTCCCCGTAGTTCGACAGATAACACACCGGAAAATATCCAGCAGATCTATGTCTGTATGGAAGATTTCTTTAAAAAGAATCTGATGAATTGTATCTCTCAGAAAGTGGATAATCACTGCAGTGCCCTGACCACTGTGGAAATGCTGCAGCATATTACACACAATAACAAGGTCTGCGAACTGAATGAATTTCTCACCGACAAACTGCATTTTGAATGTGCTGTAGGATACGGAATCGGGGCAAATTTTGACAATGCGATCCGTAATTCTGTAAATGCCCGCAAAGAGGCTGTTCAGTTTGGAAAAAGTTTTATCCAGAATGAAAACGGGGATATGATCGGACCCCTTGGTTCATCCGACCGAAGAGTGATCCAGAATCAGTATGTGCAGAATCTTGGAAAGATTGCAAAGCAGTGTAATCTTTCACCGGTTACGATCAAGAAAGTCCTTGCCAGTACGCATGCTGCCGGATCAAATAAAATTACAACGCACGAGCTTGCCGAACGTATGGGAAGTACGGTGAGAAATGCGAACCGGATTATTCAGAATCTGGAAAATGGAGGAGTCGCGAAGCTCGCTTATACGCAGACGACCAATGCGAAGGGGCGGCCGGTTAAGATATACGAACTTTATTTTAATTTCTAAAGAAATATATTGATTTACAAAAATATAGGTTGTGTCAACATCAGACAAAAATAATTCCCACCAGATTCTTTGTGCAAACAATTGAATCTGGTGGGAATTATAGAGTATAAAAAATCTCCCGGAACTACTTCCGAGAGGTTTCTACAGGGGATGACAGAATCGAACTGCCGCTAAGAGTTTTGGAGACTCCTGTCATACCATTTGACCAATCCCCTATTTGATTTTATGATCTAAAAAAGACCACTTGTTATTTATATCACAGTGGTCTTTTTTTGTCAATGAATTATTTTAGTTTTTCGCATTTTGGCGGATTTCATCAAGGTGAAGGATTCTCTGGTTGCGGCTTCCGCGGAATTCCAGGGTGAGATCTTTTTCGGCTTCGATGAACTCGCCGTCTACGAGGGTATCGATACAGGCGAGCATCTTGTCAGTGTATTCGGTGTAGACTTTTCCGCCGGGGATGAGGTCTACATCATAGAGATATCCGGTGTAGCACCAGACATTTTTCTCCGGGTAGCTTTCTTTGATCTTTTGCAGGAGTCCTGCGAGTTCTTTCTGATTCTCCGGCTCGAAGGGTTCGCCGCCTAGGAGAGAAAATCCCTGGATATATGCCGGTTTAAGTGCTTCGAGGATCTCTGCTTCTACTTCTTTGGTATATGGATTGCCGTAATTGAAATCCCAGGTCTCGGAATTGAAGCATCCTTTGCAATGATGCCGGCAGCCGGATACGAAAAGGCTGACCCTGACGCCGGTTCCATTTGCGATATCGTAATTTTTGATTGTTCCGTAATTCATATCTTTATACTTCCCTTTTTCTTATTATAGCAAAACTGCTCTGCTGTCCGTTCATACTCTTCTTATCAATTATAGCAAATCACACCTGAAAATCAACTACTATTGTCCTCCGATAAAGTACGATTCCAACCGCTCCGGCGGTCTTTTGACTCCTCCAAATGCTGTGATAAGTGCTGCTATGATTTGTCCGCATACATTCGCCCAAGCAACTGCCTTTTTGTAAAAATAATATTAGCGTTTTACAGCCAGCTCCATTATACTATACTTATAAACACCCAAAATGTGAAAGGCAAATCAATCCAATGGCAGGAAAACTATTTTAACTGCCCCCACAAGCAAAGGAGGGATTCTCATGACGAAAAAAGCAACGCCAAAAATTTATTTTATTCTGTTACTTTTGTTTATTCTGCTTACTGGCTGCTCAGACAAAAAGGCATCTGAATCATCCGTAAGTCCGGAAGCCGAAGCAGTAATTACTGCAATGTTTACTGCGCCAAATGAAGAATTATACTCTCCAGATGCTTCTAATGTAATCGGTGAAAATACTGATGCAAATTCTGATGATGTTTTCGCCAATTCTGAGAAAATTCTTGAGAACTGGAACAAGCTTGTAGGAAAATATTT
>OLPU01002391.1_pt1 | contig 12470 bp, 11 predicted proteins | sample 1673111 | NCBI WGS metagenome assembly OLPU01 (sample SAMEA3136755, study PRJEB25190) | human gut metagenome | reverse complement strand
AGCCCTGCGACACGCTGTCCTTCCGGCAGCTGATTCACGAGCACCGGCTGAACCGGGACAACTTCTATCTCATCGGCGCGGGCTGCAAGGGCATGAAGGACGAAGGCGGCCTGCTGCTCAAGTGCAAGACCTGCAAGGGCAAGGACTTCGAAATCTTTGACGAGATCATCGACGACGAGGAATCCAAACAGCCCACCGCCATCATGGACCGGATGGAGGGCGTGCCGGCCCTGGAGAACGAGACCGCTCAGGAGCGCTTCGATTTCTGGCGCAACGAGCTGTCCCGCTGTATCCGCTGCAACGCCTGCCGCAACGTGTGCCCCGCATGCACCTGCGAAAAGTGCGTGTTTGACAACCCCGCCTCCAGCGTGGCCAGCAAGGCCCCGGTGACGGATTTTGAGGAAAACGTATTCCACATTATCCGCGCCTTCCATGTGGCCGGCCGCTGTACGGACTGCGGCGAATGCAGCCGGGTTTGCCCCCAGCACATTCCGCTGCACCTTTTGAACCGCAAGTTCATCAAGGACATGGACACGCTCTATGGCGACTATCAGGCCGGCGAGGACGCCGAGGCGCGCCACCCGCTCATCAACTTCACCAAGGCCGACGCGGAGCCTTCCGTCGTCCTGAACAGGGGGGAATAGCATGCTGAAGCTGAAAACTGCCAACGCGGACGCGCTGTACTCCCGCATCAGCGATTCGGCGAAGCTCTACCTGCCGGTGAAGCGCGCCGGCCAGGTCAACTACGACCTCTGGGAAAGCGGCTGTGAAGTCACGCTGGGGGAAATGACCGTCAAGTCCCCCAAGGATTTGTTCTTCCCCCAGAGCGAGGATCTCATGGCGTTCCGCGTCTCGGGCAAGAGCATCGAGATCGAGAACCCCGAACTCCCCACCGAGCCGTTCGTGCTCTTCGGCGTGCGCGCCTGCGACGCCCGCAGCTTCGACGTGCTCGACCGCGTCTTCCTCTCCGACCCCGTGGACAGCTACTATGAGGCCCGCCGCAACTGCGGCACCGTGGTCTCTCTGGGCTGCCTCGAGCCTCTGCGCGAGACCTGCTTCTGCTCCGTGTTCGGCATCGACCTTGCCGAGCCGGAAGGAGACGTGCAGGCCTGGGTGCTGGGCGACGAGATGTACTTGAATGCCAAGACCGAAAAGGGCGAAAAGCTGCTTTCCGCCGTCAAGGACCTCTGCGAGGAGACGGACGGCGCGCCGCTCGCCGCCGCCAAGGACGAGGCCCGCGCCAAGATGGCGAAAAACCCGCTTGCCGACCTCGACCTCACCGGCTTTGACGGCGAACACATGATGGAGAAGTTCAACGCCCATGAGCAGGTGGTTGAGGCGGCGAAGAAGGCTTGCTGCCATGACTTTATTTCTGCCCTGCCGGATGGCTATGACACTGTGATTGGCGAGGGCGGCGGCACTCTGTCTGGCGGCGAGAAACAGCGGATTTCCATCGCCCGCGCCATGCTGAAGGACGCACCCATCATCATTTTGGACGAGGCGACAAGCAGTGTTGACCCGGAAAATGAGGATGAATTGCAGCGGGCTATTGAGGCGCTGACCCATGACAAGACTATCATCATGATTGCCCACCGGCTGAAAACCGTTCGGAATGCAGACCAAATCCTTGTGATAAACAACGCTTATATTGTCCAGCGCGGCACTCATGCGGAGCTGATCCAGCAGAAGGGCCTGTATGCCGACTTTGTATCGGCCAGACAGGAGGCCATAGGCTGGAAACTGGCTCAGTAAAGGAGGTTCAGATGAAACTTCATGCGTCCGGGGAGGACTACCTGGAAACCATCCTTGTTCTCCAAAAGAAACTCGGTATGGTACGCTCCGTAGATGTGGCCCGGCACATGGAGGTGTCAAAGCCCAGTGTGTGCCATGCAGTAGCAACTCTGCGGGACGGTGGCTTTCTCACGATGGACAGCGACTATTTCCTGCACCTGACCGATGTAGGCCGGGCAGTTGCCGAAAAAATCTACGAGCGCCATTGCTTTTTCACTGAGCAGCTTATCGCAGCGGGCGTTGACCCTGAAACTGCGGCGGCCGACGCCTGCCGGATTGAACACATTATCAGCGATGAGAGCTTTTCACGGCTGAAAGAGGCAGCCGTCATGAAAGAACTTGTCCGCCGACAAATTCAGACTGTATTTGCACTGCTGTCAAAAAAAGCCCAGCCACCGAACAGCCCCCGTCTGGCAGCCGGTGCGAAAATTGTCACAATGTAACTGAATACCGTATTTTTTGCGCTCGAGTAGCTTTCATGAGCCAGGGCGCGGCGATTGTCAATGACGCTTCCGATTTTGCCGGAACCAACGGCTGTTATCTCTATCAGGGCCGTGATGTAAAAGAGGATTGCTCAACACAGGTTATTTTCAATTATTACCCCTAAAATGATAAAAGAGAGGCAGCGGAAAATCCGTTGCCTCATTTCAGTATTATGACAATTAATCTAGTTCCGCCCCTAACTCATACCTCCAATACTCCGCCGCCTCATATTCCCTAGGTTCTGAGAGTACCGGTACAGTAAAGAGTTCAACCGGAACACCGAGTGTTGATGCGAAGAGTTTCATAAGATCCTCTTTTGGTGTTCGAACATCGCCTTCATATTGAGCAATCCGGACATCAGCACAGCTGTCGGGAAATCCAACAGCTATGCCAAGTTCTTTCTGGGTGAGATGATTTTTCTGTCTTAAGTGTTTTAATTTTCTTCCAAATGTAATCATAGTAGTAATTCCTTTCTGTAAGTTTTTTTGATTGTGCGAGGTGTCAAATGATAAATCATTCGGCACCTCTGGTTTTATAGGGGATTATTCTCCGGTACTTCCGAAAGCACCGGTATCTCTTGCCTCTCCAAGATCAAGAACAAAGTCAGCGATTAGAACAGGAGTGATAACCAGTTGCCCTATACGGGTATCTTTGCGGAGTATTTGGGATTCTGAACTAACATTACTGATGATGGCATGAATTTCTCCACGATATCCAGAATCAATAGGCGGAAGTTCGCAGACCAACCCTTTTGCTGCCATGCTGCTTCTCGGAAATACGTATCCGGCAAAACCATCAGGGATCATAAGTCCAAAGCCTAAAGGGATACGGACAATCTCTCCCGGCTTTAATGTGTAGTCATAAGGCATATATACATCAGCCCCGGCATCGTTTTCATGAGGACGGAAGGGATAATGATCTTTTTTTAACCCAAAGTCGATCAATTTAATTTTCATAAACAGTTTCCCTCCTTTCTACGAGCAGAGGATAATCTGCGCTCATTATTTCTAATGGAGACCATTCTTTTGGGATAGGAACTCCACAAGACATAGAACCTTCCTCGCAATTTCCTTTTTGGCAAAATGGACCGGTCAGCTTCGGTGAAAATAACACCGGATCGAATTCATATAGTTTCTGCCAGATGTCCAACATTACAATTCTTGTTTCGTCGGTATTTCTTCTGCAGATACGCTGACTGATCATATGTTTCCACTCATAAGGTGTGGCACAGATGATCAGGATATTTCTTAAAGCATGGGGGAGGGCATATCCGGCAGAATCATGATGAAATCCCACAGAACACAATTCCTGATAGCATCTGAGATCCGATAAGCAGCTTTTCAGATAGAGATCAATGTATCTCTGTTCGGAAAAAAGGATTTCATATGGGATCGCAAATGCAGCTTTTTCTGAATAGTTGCTATATTGCAGAGATGCACTCATGAATTTTACTTCGTTTTGATGACGAGTGATCTGTGCAAGAAAACGTCTGCTTGCACCTACAATCGCAACGGTAATCACCGTAAATTTCTGTACGGTTGGGTGGGGAAGACTGGCAATCCGATCTACAGTTTTATCCGTAAAAGATTTCTGATAAAGAGCCATAAGATCATCCATGTTTTGAATGGAATGTCCTTGTTGGGTAAGCCTTGCGGCGAATACCATGTTCTGAGCTGCTTCCTGAATGGTATAACTATTTAAAATCTTTGTCTCAATGTGATCCATAGGCTTGTTCCTCCTTTATCAATGCTTTCAGCAAAATGAGATAGTTGATGCAGTCTGTGATCTTCTCATCCCATTGTTCTAAGTCAAACTGGAGCAGAGAAGAGTAACACATATCATAGAGAGATACGACATGCTTTGACATCATTCCGGCCAGAGCAGCTTTAGGTGTGCATCCTTGTAATGAGGCGGCGATTTTAAATGCATTCAGGCGGTCAATGCGGTCTCCTGTGTATTCTTTCTTCTTGTGTGCCAGCATATCGGCACATTTTCGATACTGTTGTTCAAGTACAACATTAAATTCATTTTGTGTCATATTGTAATTCCTCCTTCGTAAAATGATTTATAATTCTGGTTCCTGTATCTTTTGTTTTTTTGGAACCTGGTTGTGGAGAATAGCTTCCACATTTTTGTCTACGGTTCTTAAATCTTGTGTCAGATCCTTTAGAGATCGGATGGATGATTTTTGCTGGTCGATCTGTTCCTGCAAGCTGGCTTTTTGTTCCTTCAATGTTTTGATAGGAAGCATCTTTCCATCGGGATAAAAAGATTTCAGCCAGTCACGGGCTTCTTCATATGCTTGAATTTCAGCGGTGTGTTCCTTTCGGAATCTGCCTTTGTTTTTCGCTTTTAAAAATTCGGTATAGAGTGCTTTCTGTGCAAAATATTGTCCGGTATAATGGATCTGACGATTGATGTTTTTCAAATCTGCATTCATTTCCATAAGCTGATTTGTTGCATGATCTAACTGTTTTTGAGATTCGGAAAAGGCATCTTTTAATTCAGTTTGGGTATTGTATCCATGTTCTTGCACATAGATAATGGTATTAGCCATTTCCTGAAGATTGGATATTTTTACCCGATGAGCATATCCGGGACTTTGCATTGCTTTCACATTTTTCTGAAGATCCACCACCAACCGTAAATGCGATCTGACATAAAGAATGGTTATCGGATTTTTTCGTAAGAAGAGCTGTTCTAAATGTTCTTTGCCGTATTGAGTTCCCAAAGCCTTCTCTGTAATCCGTTTGTCCCGATCCGGATGGAGATAACGATATCTTCCTCTTTCCTCAATGACGGATATCTGATATTTCTCCAAAAGCAGAGATTGGAATTCCTGAAAGTTTTTAGAATGCGAGCTGCATTCTTCGATGGCATTTCGGAGTTCCTGCTTCTGCGTCTGAAACATTGTGGCAGTTGGTTTCAATCCATCTGCAATGATTTTTTTATTTGTCTCTTCTAATTTTTTCTGTCCGGATTTTTGCGCCATATATTCAGCCTGTGTGATTTTTGTTTCAGCCGGAGAGAGAAGATCAACCTGATGAAGTCCCTCCTGGATGCACATATCCATAATTTCCTTTTTGAAATAATTCAGGAATTTATTTGTGGATCGGTGCTTATATCCGGCAATTTCTTCATGGGGCTTATCCATGTAACTCTGCCTTCTGACAGCTTCCTTACGGACGCTGTTGATTACAATGTGCGTATGGATATTGCCGGAACCATTGTGACCATCGGTATGTGTCACGATAAGAACCTGGTATCCCGGAAATATTTTTTTGGCAAGGTCTAAACATAATTTCTGCGCCTTTTCCCCGGTCAGTCCACATTCTGATCTATCATCCGGATCAAAGCTGATGATATAATGGTGACTTTTGATTTCAGATGATTTTTTGTTTTTATGAAATTTTGTATTTGTTAGACTACACTCCTTGTCAAAAGACATCGGATCACAGTTGAGACCATCCATGTAGAATTCATCTCTTAAAAGACTTCGCCCCATTTCATCTTTTATCTTTTTTCCAGTGCTCTCATCGTGTTGGAAAAGCAGATAATCAATGGCATCTGAATAGTTGGCATTTCTACTTTTGATGTGCTTTAGTATCGCCATGAAAATCACCTGCCATTTCTAACACCTTTTTTCGTAAGAGGAAGAGGTCAGAGATACATTGATGGATTTCATTTTCCATAGCCTGGGAATGAGTTCCACCGGTATTAAAATACTTGGCGATCTGGTTCAGATTGGAACCGATTTTACCGTATTGTCCGACCAGCTCCCGAAGTAGTTTGATGTCTGCAACAACTTCATAACTAATTTGAATTGGTTTATTTAGGAACAATCTTCGTAGATATTCTGAACGAGAGATTCCCACAGAGCTTGCAGCCTGATTTAATATTTCCAATTCAATGTCTGTAAGTTTCAGACAGATTATGTTTCGATGCTTCAATTCCTTTGATTTTTCTTTTGGTGGCATACTCCTCCTTCCTTTCTAAACTGTGACATCGGATAGTGTTACAGTTTACTAATTTTTATCGGCTGTCCCTTCCGATAAAGAATTAGTGCAGTATCCGTTTTTGTGGATACTGACTGCATCTTTGATGCCAAAGCGAGGGTATGGGGAAACGTAATCCCCATCAAGATACCTAACCCGGGGATAAGACCGTTCTCATAAAATGAGGATACGGTATTACCCGGGTAGATCTTGCTCTTGAAAGATTAACCCTCTCATATAACGAAATGCTCAGAGTGGAAAATACAGGGCGAGATAGAAAAAAAGTTAAAAAACTGCTATACTACATTTCAGAATTATCCCCCAAGCACCTTATGAAACAGAAGATGGATGCTTATCTCTTCTATGTGTGCGTAAGACAATAGATGATGTATAATAGTTTTATGTAGAAAAAATTTTGAATGTGTGATTAGGAGTTGAAATTAATGTATTTGCCATTAGAGTACGTGAAACGTTATAGTGTTTTGACAGAATTATATTGTAGTGAGGAATATATTAATTGTGAACCTGAGGTATTACTAGAGATGATTGCAGATGCTGATTGGGGAACCAGTAATTATTCGGGTCCAAATAAAGAAAGATATATTCATACATATAATATGTTTGATAATAATTATTTTGCTATGCATATAATAAGTGCTTGTTTTGCAACAGCTGGATTTGCTGGAGTCTGGAAATATAATAAGATTGTATATGAACCGGATTATGATTTCTCGCAAGCACTCATAGGCACAAATAAATTAAGAGTATATCCGGAAATGCTCAAACATATACCGTTTAATACCTTTTATTTGGATTTCTCAAAAAATGAACTTTTCGTATATGAAGGATTTTTTGTACAAGTAAAAGTATACGATACAGGAGTAATAAGAATATCCTCTCTTCCGACAGAAAGCGGATATTCACATATACCGGTACATGAGTATGAAGGCGAAAATCCCACGGCATATGCAGATGCATTTTGGATAAAACCAGAGATGTATAGTGTTGACAATGGCGTATATTATTTTGATTATAATTTGTATAAAGATTTGATGTATACATCAGATAGTTTTAGGACTCAGTGGTTTATTGGAGGAGTGAGTAATTTTAGACTGTTTTTATTACAATTTTTGATGTATTTATCTTCGAAAGAAGCGGATATTATTGAAAGTCCAGAAACTATAAAAACATATAAACCATCAAGCTTAGTGAAAAATAAATATTCAGAAGTACGTAAGTGGAATGTCGGATGCCGTTATGGAGAAAAAATAAGAAGTTATCAAAAAAATAAAATGCAACAATATGAGAACAGTGAAAGCAGTCAGAATGGAAAGCGACCACATATTAGAAAAGCTCATTGGGAGAGGTATCATGTGGGAGAAGGGAGAAAAGATATTATTACAAAATGGAAAGAGCCAGTTTTTGTAAATGGAGACTTTAATGATATTGTTGCGAATATACATGTTGTAACAAATAAAGAAGCAGACTGTTCATTGGGAGAAGGGCTTGTTAAACAATATTTAGAAGCGAAAAAAATCTCTTTTCGTACAGAACATTATATACGAGAAATACGAAAAAGATATGATTTTTCGTTGGAATGGAATAAAACATTACTTTTTATTGAATTTGATGGAGAACAGCATTTTAAGTCGATCAATCGCTGGGGAGGGAAAAAGGGATATTTGAAAAGAAGACAAGCTGATATAGAAAAAAATGAATATTGTCGTAACAAAGGCATTCCGTTATTAAGAATCAGATTTGATCAGGCATACTTGATTCCTAATATGATAGATGATTTTTTAAAGAATAGTGAAAAATACTCTCAACAATTTAATACATATCTTGCGGATGATGTGTATTATAGCATTTGTCAGTAATATTAAAAAAATATGAGTAGGTAAATAAGGAATAATTATGTGTGAAGTTCATGTCTACACAACCGGATGTGTTATCAATATTAGAGAAATTAAAGCAGAAAGAATAGTGTTTTATGATTAGATTTTGGCTTTAATAATTTGGCGCAAGAAAAACATCAGATATAATTCAGAGAATATTAACATGAAAAAATACAAATGTGTACCATAAAGTATCTAGTACTCAAAGTCCTGAGAAAAGAGAAAATATCCGATGTATGGGTAAATGAATATAGAACATAATACGGATGTTTTTTTTATAGAGTTTGAAAGAAAGTTGTTTCTTAAACAAAAGACATTCGCCCTGAAGAAAAGTGTGATACTATAAAAGAAAGGCAAGGGGAAAACTCCGGAAGAGATTGCGGATATGACAGGAAAGAACCTCGAAGAAATATTAAAAATTCAGCAGAAAGATTTACAGGTGGAAGATGAAAATAAAAATTAGAGATATTCCGACTTTTTATAAAATATTATTTCCGAGCATAGCGATAACCCTGATGGTTACGCTGACTTCTACGATCTTTACCTATAATAAAGCTTCAGAAATTATTCTGAAAAAAACGGTGCGTCAGAGTCAGGAAACGGTCCGTCAGATGTCGGAAAATTACGAAAATTTTATGCAGGGAATCTATGACAAGATCAATTACATAGCATACAGTGCGACAACACAGGAGGAACTTTGTTATGGTGAGAAGGGCGCTTATGAAGAAGGATATTTTTCGCGGGAAAGAGAATTAAAACGTCAGATGGTACGGTTGTTTAACAGTTTTTATGTGGACGATCTGCAAATCTATGCGAAAAATGGAAAAGATTATTATTTTTCGGTAAAGCAGGAGGTAAAAAAGCCGGAAAAAGAAGAAATTGCGAAAATGATACAGCAGGCTACGGATGCAATGGGAGGAATTGTCTGCATCAATGATTTGAAACACAGTGGTCATCTTCAGATTGTAAAAGAGGTAAGGGACAATCTGAAGATGTCTCCAATTGGAACAATCCGTCTGTCCATCAATTCTGATGCGCTGGAACAGATACGGAAAAATGTTAATTTTGCTTCAGAAGGTGCAGTATTGATTCTGGATGAAAAGAATCAGATCGTGCAGGGGCAGGCATCGGAACTTTCGAAGAAAGCCGATCAGCTCTTTCAGGCAACGGAAGGCGAATTTGAATATCAGATGCAGAAGAAAAAATACCAGGTGGTTTACCGGGTATCTGATACGACAAAATGGAAAGTGATTGGTATTATTCCACTAAGGGAAATATCTGCAGATTTACTGCCGATTCAGAAACAGATGATCAAGACGCTGATGATAGGGATTTTTATCAGCAGTATTCTTTCGTTTTTATTATCCTATGTCATCGTACGTCCGATTCGGGCAACTGTATTGGCGATGCACCGGTTTTCAGAAGGAGATTTTGAAGTACGTCTCAGCGAAGAAAGAAAAGATGAATTTGGTGAGATGAATCGGGTGTTTAATGAGACAACAAGAAAGATAGAAGAACTCATGCATGAAGTAACCAACAGCAAACTGTTAAATAAAGAGATGGAGTTTAAAGCTTTGCAGGCACAGATCAATCCTCATTTTCTGTATAATGCGCTGGATACCGTCAACTGGATGGCTATGAAAAAAGGAGATACCGAGATCTGTGATATGGTCAGTGCAATCAGTAATCTGATGCGGATTAGTATTGGAAATAAGCAGGATATTTTCAGCATCCGGCAGGAATTGAAATATGTAAAAGATTATCTGTATATACAGGAGACACGCTACCGGGATCGCTTTCAGGTGTATTTTGCAATTGATGAGAAAATTCTGGATGAAAAAATTCCCAAACTGACGATTCAGCCACTGGTTGAAAATGCAATTGTACACAGTGTGGAGGTATCAAAAGGAAAGACTGTTTTGAACATAAATGGTTATATTGAGCAGGGAAATGTTGTGATCGAGATTAAAGATGACGGAGTCGGAATGGATCGAGATACCTTGCTTCATCTGTTGGATCCACCGGAAGGGGAAGAAAAGGATATTTCTGTTGCTCATACGGGACTTGGCATGTATGCCGTTCATCAACGTCTGCGCTATCTGTATGGGGAAGAATACGGACTGACAGCAGACTCGGAGCCGGGAAATGGTACATGCATAAAAATCTGTATTCCGTTTACAAAAGGAGAAGAGAAGACATGGAGTTAAAAATTTTAATTTTGGATGATGAGTATATTATTCTGGATGGTCTGTGTTCGTTCCCGTGGGAGATGTATGGATGTAGAATCGTCGGGAAAGCGATGGATGGGGAAGAAGGAATGGAACTGATTGATCGATACCAACCGGATATTATATTGAGTGATATCAAGATGCCGGAGAAAGACGGGATTCAGGTTGCAAAATATGCGAAGGAAAAATATCCAGATACCGAAATTATCTTGTTGACAGGATATGATAGTTTCAGCTATGCACAACAGGCGATTACAATTGGAGTAGCAGATTATTTACTAAAACCGGTGAATTTCCGTGAAATGCATGAAGTGATAGGAAAGACATGCAAAAAAATACGGAAAAACCAATTTGAAAGACAGGATTACTATGAACTTCAGAAGAATTACCAGAAAGCATTGCCGGAAATCAGGGCAAAGCTAATCTCTGATCTGTTAAATGGAAGATTAAAAGACAGGGATGCTTTGGAAAAGAAAATGAATCAGGTGAATCTGAAAATAGAGAAATACCTTGTTATCTATGGAAAATTAAGTGGAGAAACACAGTTGGATATAGATCCAGGACTGTTGGATTTTATTATTTGTAATATCTGCAAGGAATATCTGGAAAAATTCAGTTATCGGGTATACGTGGAGACAGATCCGCTGGGTTATACATTTTTAATTGCCTTTGATGAAGAGGTCAATCAAAAAGATGCTATCAGCAAATGTAAGAAATACTGTGAGGAGATGGTAAAGAGTATTCAAGAAGTTATGAAGTGTACAATGGCAATTGGAATCAGCCAGGTTTTTCGGAATTCCTATGATATGGCCTTGGCATACAGACAAAGTGTTACTGCCTGCGAAAATAATTTAGGAAATGAAGAAAATGGAGGAATTATTGAATACCAGGACGTTTGCCAGTGGGAGAATACAGCATGGGAAGTAACTGTCGGAGAGAAAAGGACACTTTTTTCCGCAATTCATCAGGGGTATGTTGAAACGGCAAAGGAAATTGTGAACAGAATTTTTGAAGGTTGTCAAGATATAGACATGATGCGATATGCAGCTATGGAATTATTGATCAGCTGTTTTCAGTATGTGCTTAATGATGAAATCGCTGGGATAGATGAAAACAGCAGAAATTTATTGCCGGCAAAACTGGAAAGCCTCTTTTTTTGCCATAATAAGAAAGAATTATTGCGTATTGTGAATGATACAATTGCAAAACTTCAGGAACATAATCAAGATGTAAAACTTGATAAGAAGCAACAAATGGCGACACGGATTATGGAATATATCTGTAAAAATTATAGTCAGGATATTTCTCTGGATGAGTTGTCGGAAAAATTTCGAATCAGTAAAACATATATCAACAATTTATTGAAAAGTGTTTACCATAGAAGTTTCTTGGATATTTTGCAGGATTACCGTCTAAAAGAAGCAAAAAAGATGATTTTGGAAAACCAATATAAGATCAGTGAGATTGCTGAGAAAGTGGGATACCATGATATCAGTTATTTTATTCGTGTTTTCAAAAAAAAATATGGGGTAACACCGAACAACTATGGAAAATATTAAACATCGTTGGAAAAAAATAACACAAATTTTTGGAAGGTGTGAAAATGTGTTACTATTTTGTGTTCAAATGTACTAATTCTGCAAAAATCTTTCATTCAATGGATGATAAATCTTTTATATAATAAATCCACAAGAAAAACAGAGTGACACATATTAAAAAAAGGGAGGTAACAAATTTATGAAGATGAAAAAACTAGGCGCTTTGTTGTTAGCGGGTGTTATGACAATGTCAACACTGCTGACTGGTTGTGGAAATGGTGCATCCGGAAGTTCAGCAGGTGGAAATGCCTCGCAGACGGAGAGTGGAAGTAATGGTGAGAGAAAGAAAATCACAATTCTCATGAGAGCCAGTGAAACATCAGCAAAGTACATCATCATGAAAAAACTGCTGACAGACTTCAGTGAGGAAAAAGGTCTGGAGCCACCAGAATTTGAATTGATTAGTGGGGATGCGGACTATGTAACAAAATTACAGTTGTACATTAACAGTAATACACTGCCGGATATTTATGGATGTGC
>OLPU01002385.1_pt1 | contig 12515 bp, 8 predicted proteins | sample 1673111 | NCBI WGS metagenome assembly OLPU01 (sample SAMEA3136755, study PRJEB25190) | human gut metagenome | reverse complement strand
CTTGGCTCTGAACAGTTACAAATAAAAAAGAATGCGGAAGGCGGGACTTGAACCCGCACGGTATTGCTACCACAGGCACCTGAAGCCTGCGCGTCTGCCAATTCCGCCACTTCCGCATGTTCACAACGAACGTTAATATAATATACTGTTTGCATTGGTATGTCAACCACTTTTTTGCATTTCCGCAAGCATTTTCCCATAAAAAAGGGAAACCATATATACCACATTTCCATGCATGTATATATGTTTTCCCGCAAATATATCTACTGCTTGTTATTACCTAACATATGCCATTACTTTTTGCTCTTGGCACTGGCGGTCTTGGAGTATGCTGACTGAGCAGCACATCCACCGTCGTTAACTGCCACTGCAGCGACCTTGTAATAGTATGTCTTGCCCTTTGCAGCCTTCTTGTCTGTAAAGCTGCATGATGATGTTGTACCGATCTTAGTGTACTTACCATTCTTCTTGGTTGCGCGATATACTACGTAGTTCTTCGCTCCTGTAACGCTACTCCACTTTACTGTGATCTTCTTGGCTCCGGTGTTAGATGCACCTGACATCTTTGGTGTACCTACAGCATGTGTATACACTGCCTTATACTGCTTTGCAGCTTCATAGTCAATGCTGCAGTTAACCCCGCTGACAATTGTCGATGGCTGTATAAAATATGTATACTCAAGCTTGGTCGTGAGCTTGCGGTCACTGAAGTTTGTTGACGTTGTCTGTCCCAGCCACTGGGTTGTGCCGAGAACAGGGTTCATTCTGTATACTGTGTAAGAATCTGCACCAGGCACCGCTGACCATGTAACTCTGACCTCGGATGTGGACTTTCTCACAGCCTTTACATTCTTAGCAAGAGGGATATAGTTGACGCTGACGGATGTCATCTCGCCCTGCTTCTTACCCTTGTATGGCACTACGTATGCAGAGTAATACTTAATACCCTTACTGCTGCTTCCTGTATTCTTGAACTTGTATGTATTTCTGGCTGCAGATTTGATCACTGCAACCTGCTCAAGCTTATTTGTGTAGTTATTTCTCGCAAATATCTTGTAGCCTGAAGCTCCCCAGACTCTGTTCCACTTGAGATTGGTGTATATCGTCAGGTTTTTCTTGTCTTTGCTTGCAGATACCGTGGATGAGACAGCCTCGAGCTCTCTCACGCTCTCTGTGTATCCGGTCTGGAGCCATTTGTATGTCACGTTCTCACAAATGACCTTTCCGCCTGAAACACTCTGGCTCTTAAGCTTGAATGAATACTCAGCGCCAGATGCAAGTCCCTTGATGGTGCATGATGTTCCCTTTGTCGCAACAGCTCTGTCTCCCGATATATCGGATCTCATATACCAGACTTCATACATATTTGCTCCGGCTGCCTTATCCCATGTGAGCTTTACTGAGCTCTTTGTGTTCTGAACCGCTGTGAGCTCTGTGGTACCCATGAGTATCTTTACGCCGCGGACCTCACTTGCAGTTCCCTTTGAAACCGCTCTGGTAGAGGCATCATAATACTTTGGAACTACCTTGTAGTAGTATGTCTTTCCAGCCTTAACTGTTGTATCTGTATACTCCGGTGTGTATATCGTCTTTATCTTCTTAAAGCCCTTTGTCTTTGAAGTTGAACGGTACAGATCGAACTGGTTAGCAGCGCCGTAATCGCTTACCGTTATATCAGCACCCTTTGCGCCTCTATCGACTGAAAGCTCCGCTGTTCCAAGCCTGCAGTCCACCTTTGCAACGGCTGATGTCTCTACAACCCTGGATGTCTTATTGTATGAGTCAGTTCCGGTTACTATCTTCACCATATAGTAATAGGTATTTCCTACTTTTACATTATCATCATAATACCTCACTTCAGAAGCTCCATACATGTAACCGACGCCTGACAAAATCTTCGTAAAGCCTCCTGATGGCTTTGTGGATCTGTACACCTCATACCAGATATCATTCTGTACGTAGCTGTCAAATGGGAACGACACAGATACTCCACCTAATTCTCTATATCCGGTATCTCCCGTAGAATATGATACGTATTCTGAAGGCTTCCTGCTGCGGCTAAACTTAGGTGCTTCAAAATATATCTTTCCCGACTCCTGCGACACCGTCTGTCCATTGTCATCACTGACTACCAGCTTAAACTGATATGTCGCACCGGCAACTCCTCTGAATTCCGTATCCACATGCCAGCTTCCGTCATAGTCACTGTCTGTCCACGAGTCATACCATGCTCCATTTACATAGAGAACAGCCTCTGTTCCATATCCCAGAGCGCTTATATGTACAGAACCGCTACTTACGGTATCCTGACCTCCTACACTAAAATATGTTATGGATGCTTCTTCAGCAAACGCCACCTCAGCCTGAGCGGACTGTACATCTGCACTGCCGTCTGCTGCCATTGCTGGCAATGCATCACCAAACACCATGGTTGAAGCAAGCGCCACGCATAAAGCTTTCTTTATCAATTTATTCTTCATAGTTTACCCCTTTTCATCTATTTGCGGATCTTTATTCCCTTTGCATGTGATGCAACTGACTTGACTGTCTTTCCTCCATCATTAACTGTTGAAGCCACAACCTTGTAGTAATAGGTCGTTCCCTTCTTGAGCTTCTTGTTCATGTATGAAAGCTTTGTAGCTCCAGTCTTGCCGACCAGCTTGTATGTTCCATTCTTGCTGGTTGAACGATATACATAGTATCTGGTTGCATTTGTAACCTTCTTCCATGTTACAGTCGCTGTACCCTTGGAACCGTTTACAACCTTTGTTATGGCCGGTGATGCAAGCTTATGTGTATAGTCACTGCTATACAAATCATATCCGCTGCTGAATCCAAAGTCTGTGCCTACAACAACAGAGTATGTATACTTCATTCCGTCTGTCACGTTCACATCCGTGAAGTTAGTTGCCTTTGTCGATCCTATGTACTGGCGTACACCGAGCTCTGTAGTTCTGTATACATAGTATTCCTTTGCCCCGCTTACAGCAGACCATGTTATCTTGGTCGATGTTGTGCTCTTCTTTACAGCCTTAACACGCTTTGCACTTGGCATCTCTGAATTCCACAGAGTGTTATCCTCGCCTCTTGCCTTTCCCTTATATGGTCTCACATATATCTGAGAGTATTTGCGCTCCTTGCCCTTGGCACTTGTGTTTGTAAATGTATATGATGTCTTTTTTCCCGATTTTATCTTCTTGATGGTCTCTATCTTGCCTGTACTGCTGTTGAGGCCTGATATAACATATCCTGATGCGCCCCAGTCTCTGTACCATGTGAGAGAATATCTTACAGACAGGACATCCTTCCTGCCGTTCAGTGATGAAGATACAGCTCCCGCAGTCAGATCCTGGACTCTCTTGGTGTAACCCATGGTCCTCTCAGATGTATCTGTCGTCTCATATCTCACGGCAGCTCCTGATTTCTTGACTGTCCTTATCATCACCTTGTATGTTCCGTTCGGATCAAGCTTTGTAAGGGTGCATGAGTTTTTCTTGGTGACCACCATACGCTTGTATGCATCACCGGTTATATCGGTTCTCTTTGCCCATACCTCGTATGATACGTCTGCGGTATTGTCCGCAGCCCATGTACACTTCAGTGATCTGTTGCCTGTCTGTATAAGGCTAGGTGCACCTGCTGCATTCATGATAAACTTTACGCCGACAACACCAGATGTCTTTCCTGTTGTTATCTTTCGTGTCTGTGAGTCGTAATACTTTGGCACTACCTTGTAGTAGTATACCGTTCCACTCTTGACCGCTGTGTCCGTGAAATCAGCAGAATATATAGTCTTTATCTTTCTGTAGCCCTTGCTCTTGTTTGTTGAGCGGTACACATCGTACTGATTTGCAAAATTGCTGGTCATCCACAGGAATACTCCCGGCTTACTTATCTTTTCTGATACATTCATGCTTGAAGCATAGAGCTGATCCACCTCTGGAATGCCCACCTTTACTGAAGCTGTCTTACTTGTAGCTATGACCTTGCTCGTCTTCACATACTGATCTGAACCGCTCACGATCCTGAATCTGTAATAATATGTAGTTCCGGTCTTCGCAGTGCTGTCAAGATATGCAAGTCTTGACGTGTAAGATTCACTTCCCGTTGCAATCGTGGTAAATGGCCCACCTGACTTGGTCGCTCTCTGAACCTCATACTTGACCTCATCTGAATGCCTGCTATCAAGATATACGCTGACAGACACATAGCCTGGTTTTGCATAGCCAGTGCTTCCGACTGTATATCCCACACTAACACTAGGATCACCATCAAAGCTCACCTTGTCAGTTTTGACCGGTGAAACCTTCTGTACAGTCACCTCTCCATTTGAATCGTAGGCTCTGACCTCTGCGTTGTAGGTGGAATCAAGCAGCGCCGGGATCTCACAGTTAATACTAAAGGACTGCTGGTCCTCTCCGTTGTACTGTTCCCCGCACTTTACTCCATTGACCCAGACCTCAACTCTGTAAGCCCGGCCGCTTGCATTGATCGTTATGGTCTTTGAGTTCTTATAAGCTCCCGCATACCATATGCTGACATTGGCTGCCGCCACATCAGCCTGTTCCTCCGCCGCCACTGTGGCAGCAGTTCTTCCGTCTGCCGCATTTTCCACACTGGCTGCCATAGCCGTGCCCGCCTCACCGAGCATCATGGCTGAAGCCAGAGCAATGCACAGACATTTTCTCGCAATGTTCTTTCTCATAATATCCCCTTTCCTTTTCTATCTTTAAAATAAAGACATGTTCTCTTTTATTTTAAATTCCCGGAGCCCCTTAGTCAATGTGGATAAACCACAGATTCATTTGTCTATAGACGACAATAGAGACCGGGCATAAAACCTCGGTCTCTATCAGCTTATCCATATTCAAATATATCGCGTGCAGCTTACTCCTCTGTGGCTGCCTCAGATGCATCTGTTGCAGTTGCCTCCACCTGAACTGATCTGTTCATGAGATAGTCAAGCACGTTCTCCTCTGTGGCATAGAACATCAGGTCTGACTCTGAGTAATACTTGTCCACGTCTGAGTCATTCTCCAGATTGTTCTTGTCCATAACCTTCTGTCTGTACGCCTTTATGTCTGCGTTATCGGCGATGAGGTCATTGTCCATTGCTATGCATGACACAACGATCTTCTCCTTCATGACGTTCTCAACTGTGGTGTGAAGGTACTCAAGGAATGATGCCTCGTCCTCATATCCATAGAAATACTTCATATATGCCTCGAAGTCGATTCCGTAGTTGTCTGCGGCACTTCTCACATTTGACACCATGGACTGAATGTAGGAAGCTACCTCATCCTCAGGATACTTGTCAAATGTAACCTTCTCCTCAACAGCCTTGAGAACAGAAGTTCTGTCTGTCTCGTCCGCGGAATCGTCCTTGTCCTTCTGAACATCTTCCTTCAGATGTGCTGTGTAGTCATCGGTTGTTGTGTACTCACCATCAGTAGCCTTCTTGACCAGTGCGTCTGTGTACTCAGGCACCGTGGTAACTGATATATAATTGATCGTAACCTTGTACTCTGCTGTAAGTCCGGCAACTGTTGTGTCGCTGTAATCATCAGGATATGTCACTGTGATCGTCTTGACATCACCCGGCTTGCTTCCTATGAGCTGATCGTCACTGCCATCACCAAGAGTGTTATTTCCCATGGTCAGTGTGTAATCTGTCTTGCTGTCCTTCTCTGTTCCTGAGACAGTCTCAACATAGTCCACATTGATCTTGTCGCCATCTGCCACTGTGCTGGTCTTATCCTCTGTAGTCTCAGAATTGTCACTGCAAAAACTGCTTATCGCACTGTTTACATCGTCCTCGGACACCTCTCTCGATGCCGGAACATATTCGATATCAGTGTATGCCGCCTTGTCTATGGTCGCACACTTTGAAAACTTCTTAAACTGGCTCTTTGTGTCATTGCTGCCACAGCCTGTCATCAGGCCTGCGCACATGACTGCCACCATTCCTGCTGCAAATATCTTCTTTGCTCTCATATCTTTCTCCGTACCCCTTTACTTACTCTTCAGCCTGCTCTGCGTCAGCCGCCTCTGTTGACTCTGTGGTCTCTGCAGCCTCAGTTGTTGCTCCAGTTGTCGCCTTTGCATTGTCCATAAGGAAGTTCATGACCTTCTCTGCCAGAGCGTTATACTTTATCTCAACGTCTGTAAGATTCTGTCTGAGCGTAGACTCATCAACACTGTTCTTCGTTGCATAATCAGCTATATACTTATCAGCCTCGTCATCTGTGACACTGATATTCTCCTTCTTGGCAATGGCACATACGACCATTCTCTCCTTCTGTGATTCCTCACAAACCTGCTGTACATACTGTTCAAATGCAGCGCTGTCATCATATCCATAGTAATAGTAGATATATGTGTCATACTCTATTCCGTTTGTCTCTGCCTGAGTCTTTATGGATGTTATGATCTTGTCAGCATTCGCCTGAACATCATCTGCTGATATGTTCTCTATTGTACTGTTGTTTATAACGGCAACCATGACCTCATTCTGAGCACTTGCAAGAGCTGAATCCTCCTTGTCCTGCTTGAGCTGCTCACGTACAGATGCCTCATACTCAGCAGTTGTCTTATATGAAGTATTGTTTGCAACCAGCTCATCATTGTATGTAGCCGGTTTATCTATCTTTATATAGTTAAGTGTCGTCTCGAACTTGGCCGCCTTGCCATTTAACTCATCCTTGCCATAATTCTCAGGAAAGGTTACATTCACGGTAAATGTCTCTCCCGGCTTATGTCCAACTATCTGATCCTCAAAGTTATCTATGAATGAACCAGAACCAAGGACGAGATCATATCCGCTGCCATTGGTATTGCCTCCATCGAACTCCTCACCATCTACAGTTCCGACAAAGTCAATATTTACTGTATCTCCGTTCTTCGCCTCGCTGGTTGTGTCCTTATCAAATGTAGCAAGTCCGTTCACAAATGAATCAACCTTGGCCTGAACCTCATCATCCGTGACATCAGTGCCCTTCTCCTCATACTCCATGCCCTTGTATTCACCGAGTGTGACATCTGCCGCATACTGATCCACCATATCCTCTATAGAAGCAAATTCTTCTGATGAATTGTCAGCACTCTCTGTAGCATCAGAAGATGTTGCCTTACTCGCTGTATTATCCAGCTTTCCACTCGTACCATTACTGTCGCCACAGCCTGTCATAAATGACATGGACAGAGCGAGTGCAAGAACAACTGCACATCCCTTATTAAATTTTCGCATAATCATACCTCTTTTACTTTTTATTAGAAGTGTAACCATCTTCATGATAAACTTCAACGAGTAAACTTATACCATATTTTCCTGTAAAAATAAAGCAATTTGAAATAATTCATAGAATTCTCACAAATGATTTCACATTCCTATAACAGGCAGTTTTACATCTGTTTTTGTGATGTATTTTATCTGTCCCACATTATTCAAAGGCAAATCCACAATATGTTGTGTCTACATATTTTTTATTTTTCTATATTTTGTACTTTTTGCAAATAACCTGTAGACAAACAAAATTGGGAATGATATAATCGACCATGTTGAGACATCAGTGTGAGATTTGCGACGAGGCACCTTATTTGTCGCTAATTTTTTTGCGGCTTTTTCAGTCGGCATACCATATATTGATGTCTCCTGTATGGTAGTATACAATATTTAGGGGGCGTACTTTTTTAACGCCCATTCACATCACACACAGGGAGAATGGGAAATGCAAGTTATCAAGAGAGACGGTCGTGCTGTTACTTACGACCGAAGCAAGATCATATTGGCTATCCAGAAGGCTAACTCGGAGGTTGAGCCTTGTGAGAAGATCTCTGACGAGAAGATTGAGGAGATCGTCGGAAGCATCGAAGCCAAGAACAGAAAGAGAATGCTCGTTGAAGATATCCAGGATATCATCGAGCAGGGGCTTATGGCCGACGGCAAGTTTGTCCTTGCCAAGACCTACATTATATACAGATACAGCCGCGAGCTCATCAGAAAGGCAAATACGACTGATGATTCTATCCTCAGTCTTATCCAGAACAGGAATAAGGATGTCATGGAGGAGAATTCCAACAAGAATGCCACCGTCGCATCCACACAGCGTGATCTTATCGCAGGAGAGGTATCAAAGGATCTTACCAAGAGAATGCTCCTCCCTGAGAAGATCTCCAAGGCTCATGAGGAGGGCGCCATCCACTTCCACGACGCAGATTATTTCCTCCAGCCTATATTCAACTGCTGCCTTATCAACATTGGGGATATGCTTGACAACGGCACAGTCATGAACGGCAAGCTCATAGAGAGCCCGAAAAGCTTCCAGGTGGCATGTACCATCGTGACTCAGATCATCGCATCTGTCGCATCCAGCCAGTACGGCGGCCAGTCAGTCGATGTCCGTCACCTTGGAAAGTACCTCAGAAAGAGCTACAACAAATATAAAAAGAGATACACCGAAGAGTTCGGCGACAAGATAGACCCTGACACACTTGAGAAGCTCATCACAGAGAGACTCAAGGACGAGCTGAAGTCAGGAGTCCAGACTATCCAGTATCAGATAAATACTCTGATGACCACCAACGGCCAGTCTCCATTTGTCACTCTCTTCCTCAACCTCAGAGAGGACGACGAGTACATCAAGGAGAACGCCATGATCATCGAGGAGATCCTCAGACAGAGACTTGAGGGAATCAAGAACGAGGCAGGCGTGTATGTTACACCTGCATTCCCTAAGCTCATATATGTCCTTGACGAGCACAACTGCCTCAAGGGCGGTGAGTACGACTATATCACAGAGCTCGCCATCAAGTGTTCTGCCAAGAGAATGTACCCTGATTACATATCAGCCAAGAAGATGCGTGAGAACTACGAGGGAAATGTATTCTCATGCATGGGATGCCGTTCATTCCTCTCCCCATGGAAGGATGAGAACGGAGAATATAAATGGGAAGGCCGTTTCAACCAGGGAGTTGTCAGTCTTAATCTTCCACAGATAGCTATACTTGCAAAGGGAGACGATGACAAGTTCTGGAGTCTTCTGGATGAAAGATTGCAGCTCTGCTACGACGCACTCATGTGCCGCCACAGAGCCCTCGAGGGTGTAACCTCTGACGTCAGCCCAGTCCACTGGCAGTACGGTGCCATCGCCAGACTTAAGAAGGGCGAGGTCATCGATCCACTGCTCCACAACGGTTACTCAACCATATCACTGGGATACATCGGTGTATATGAGACCACCAAGCTCATGCGTGGTGTGAGCCACACAGATCCTGTGGGCGAGGAATTTGCACTGAAGCTTATGCACAAGCTCCGCGCAGCCTGCGACAAATGGAAGGCAGATACGGGACTTGGCTTCGGACTCTACGGAACTCCGGCTGAGAGCCTTTGCTACAGATTTGCACGTATCGACAAAGAGCGTTTCGGAACCATAAAGGATGTCACAGACAAGGGCTACTACACCAACTCTTACCACGTTGATGTCCGTGAGAAGATCGATGCATTCAGCAAGTTCAGATTTGAGAGCCAGTTCCAGACCATATCATCAGGTGGTGCCATCTCATATGTTGAGATACCAAACATGCGCAACAACCTGGATGCTCTGGCAGAGGTCGTAAGATATATATACGACAACATACAGTATGCTGAGTTCAACACCAAGTCTGACTACTGTCATGTATGTGGATACGATGGTGAGATCCTCATCAACGATGACGGCGAATGGGAATGTCCGCAGTGTGGCAACAAGGATCACAACAAGATGAATGTTACCAGAAGAACCTGCGGTTATCTGGGCGAGAACTTCTGGAACGTGGGCAAGACCAAAGAGATAAAGGCAAGAGTGCTTCATCTATAGTCTTTTATAGAAAAACACTTGATATATTCAGGCAACTGATATAAAATAACAGTATGCATTAATAATTTCAATTGTATGGTCTGCATGTCGTAGAGGGCAACGCAGGCCATACTTTTGTTTTAAGATAAATTTAGAAGGGATCACATTATGAATTACGCAGATATCAAACTATTTGATGTGGCAAACGGAACCGGCGTCAGAGTGTCTGTATTTGTATCCGGCTGCACACACCACTGCAAGAACTGTTTCAACCCTGACACATGGGATTTCGGCTACGGCAAGCCGTTCACGGATGTGGAGATCAACCACATAATAGATAGTTGCAAGGAGGACTATATAGCAGGTCTCTCCCTGCTCGGCGGAGAACCTATGGAATATGTGAACCAGCAGGGGCTTCTTCCTCTGGCAAGAAAGTTCAAGGAGACCTACCCTGACAAGACCATCTGGTGCTACACCGGTTATACATTTGAAACCGATCTCTTAGACCGCATGTGTAATGAATGGGAGTATACAAAAGAACTTCTCTCCTACATTGACGTCCTTGTGGACGGAGAATTCATAGACGAACAGAAGGATCTGTCACTGAGATTCAAGGGCTCAAGGAACCAGCGTATCATAGATGTACCAAAGTCCTTGAAGACAGGCACCACAGTCCTGTGGGATGAAAGCGGAAAGTATTTTAAATAAAAGAAAAGCGGTCTGGCACACCATTAAAATGATGATGCCCGGCCGCTTTTTTGTTACTTTCCTGTTGAACCGAATCCGCCGGCTCCTCTGACTGTATCGCTGAGCTCGTCCACCTGATGGAATGCTCCAACGATATAAGGAGCGATCACAAGCTGTGCTATTCTCTCCTCAGGCTCAACCGTCTGTGCCTGGGTTCCGTGATTGTGGAGTGCAACCATGATTTCCCCTCTGTAATCCGCATCCACAACTCCAACCTTATTGGCCGGTGCAAGCCCCTTCTTGGATGCCAGACCGCTTCTCGCATACACAAGTCCTGCAAATCCCTCAGGTATCTCCATGGCTATACCCGTGTGAACCATCACCGTCTGTCCCGGCTCTATAGTAATCGCCTCATCAAGACACGCATACAGATCCGCCCCCGCTGCGTACTCTGAACCGTATGTCGGTATGACTGCCTTTTCATCCAGCTTCTTAATATTGACATCGTATACTGTTGCCATCTTTCTTCTCCTCTTATTCGTCAAATTTTATCTTGTTGTACACATCCATATCCACACTCTTACTGTATGAATATCCGCTGTCCAGCTCATCTATCCAGTCCTTCATAAGGTTGTCATAGTATTCCGCATCAGCGGCATCCGTGAGCTTCTTCTTGTTCTCGGCCGTGGCCTTCTCATCCGTAATGCTTATCATCTGGAATATATGGTAACCATACTCAGTCTCCACCACCGTGGATATCTCGCCATCCGACATGCTGTACAGTATGTCCAGCGTATCCTGGCCATAGGTGCTTAATATATCATCCCTGCTCATCGTATGTGTTCCCGCATACTTAAGCTCCTTTGCGCTTCCAAGGAATGATATATCCATATCTGTGCCATCCGAGGCTTCCACTATGGATTCATATGCCGCATCCGCCTTTTTCTTCTGCTCATCTATCTTGTCCTGTGAGTACAGGGTGATATTTCCATAATCGTCCTCCGAGTAGCACTCAAAGAACATGTCATAAAATGTACTCATCCTGGCCTGCTCATCGGATATCTCCGTGGAGCTCTGCTTCATCACATAATCATATATCTTGTCTGCCAGTGCGCTCTCACGCAAAACTCTCTTCACCGTATCGAGTTCAAGTCCAACCTCTGCGATCTGGGCATCAGTCAATTTGTCATAGAACTCTTGCGCCGCCGTATCCTGATCCTTCTGCTCGCTTGCAGTCAGGCTTATGCCGTACTCCCCGGATTTGGTTATAAGTGTCTTGGTCTTTATGAGCTTTGATATCGCCTGACGCCTTGCTGCATCCACGGCATCCATCTCCAGACCATCATCAGTCACTATGCTCTGTTTCCACACGTCACTGCCATACTTTGATTCGTACTCCTCCTTCACAGTCTGGGCATAAATATACACCTCGTCTATCTCTATGTTCTGCCCGTTGTATCTGAGAACTACCTCCTTGCCAGTCTCCTCAGCGGCATCACTGCCACATCCAGTCACGGCAAATGCACATATGAGCGCCAGCAGCACACACAACCATCTCTTCAACTGAACCGCACCTCCTTATCTTTGTATTCTCCTGTCTGTATATTTCTAACTCATTATCTATGCTTTGTTATCCACACTGTCTTCTTCACTGTGGGTCATTATCAACATCTGGGACATATCCGCCACGACAAATTCCGCCTTTCTGAGAAGATCATTTTTCTCCTCCCGTCCAAGCTTCAATATAAACTCAGGCTTTGCCCCCATGACAAATTTCATCCTGCCTGAATAACTCTTAACGAGCTCATCTATCCCATCTACATTTATGTCAGCCCTGTTGTACATGACAAATCTCAGGTCTCCGTCCTTGTACCATATACGGGTTATGAAGCAGATATTTGCATTTGCCCTTAACAGTGCCACATCAAGAAGATTCATTGTCTCGTCAGGGATGTCGCCAAATCTGTCAATGAGCTCATCCACTATGTCATTGTA
>OLPU01002384.1_pt1 | contig 12516 bp, 8 predicted proteins | sample 1673111 | NCBI WGS metagenome assembly OLPU01 (sample SAMEA3136755, study PRJEB25190) | human gut metagenome | reverse complement strand
GCCTCAGCGGTAGCGGAAGCAGTGACCATGGGCATGTTGTAATCTGCGCTCTCGGCAGCAACTGCCAGGGTGGGGGTGGTGGTGACATCGCCCACCAGAGCGGTGATGCCCTCGTCCACCATCTTGGTAAAGCAGGTAACGGCCTGGGTCTCATCGCCCTGCTCGTCCATGGTGATGATCTCCAGCTGCTTGCCGTTGACACCGCCATCGGCATTGACCTGCTTCATGTACAGGCTGGCACCGTTTACAACAGCCTGACCGTAAACGGAAGCGTCACCGGTCAGGGGGCCCATCACACCCACCTTGATGGTGCTGCCGGAAGCAGCAGCGGAACCAGCGGTAGAACCGGCAGCAGAAGAAGCGGCCGTGCTTGCGGAAGAACCGCCGCAGGCAGTCAGAACGCTTGCTGCGGCAACAACACCGGCAGCAGCCATGAACTGACGACGAGTGATCATCTTTTTCATAAAAATCTCCTCCTCCGGAGTGTTCTATAAAGTAAATTGATAAAAACGGAAGCAAGGCCCTTCCCCTCTAAAGCGGCCTTGCTTCTGTTCTTGTCTGTTATTATAGCTATCTGGGTTCAAATCCGCAATTCACAAACCGTCCATACTTTTGGGCGCATTTTCTCGGCTTTGTTGATACTTTATACAAAAATTAGAGCACGATTTTGTGCACTATTTCAAATTGTTCATTTTGTTTATCTGTGACATGAAACAAATTCACAAGTTGCAAAATGGTTACAGGGTCTCCATCTCGGCGTCGGCGGCAAATTCGGCCTCGGCGCGGACTTCGGCGGCCTGTCCCTCGGCCTCGGCAACAGCCAACGGCTCTGCCAGTGCCTTGCGGATGGCGGTGACGTAGAACACCATGGAAAGTGCCGTGCCGATGCACCAGCCTACAGGCCATGCCATCCAGATGCCGGTGGAGCCCAGCGCGGTGGCGCTGAGCACGGCGGCAATGCCCACGCGCAAAATCAGGTCGGTGAAGGTGGCGATCATGAACCGCACCATCAGGCCGCAGCCGCGCAGGATGCCGTCTGCCACCAGCTTGACCGATACCACAAAGTAGAAGGGGGAGAGGATGCGCAAAAACAGCATACCGGTGTCAATGGCGGGGCCCTGCGGGTCGTTCATGAACAGCAGCAGCAAAAAGCGGCCAAAGAAGAAGTACAGCACCACCAGCGGCACGCACAGCAGCCACACCAGATTGCGGCCTGCGCCAAAGCCTTCCTTGACGCGGTCCATCTTGCCGGCACCCATGTTCTGGGCGGTGTAGTTGGAGATGCCGTTGCCCAGGGTGGTAAAGGAGGTGATGACCATGTTGTTCAGCTTGACGGCGGCAGAGTAGCCTGCAATGACGCTGGCACCAAAGGTGTTGATGATGCTCTGCAGGATGATGTTGCCCACCGAGACAAAGCTCTGCTGCAGGATGCTGGGCACAGCCACCACGGCCACCTTGCCCAGCATATTCCACGAGAACAGCTGCACATGACCCTCGGTGTGGAAAGCGCGGATGCGGCGGAACACCACCACCATGGCCAGCACGCAGCTGACACCCTGACACAGGAAGGTAGCCCATGCCACACCGGCAATGCCCATCTGGAAGCCTGCCACGAACAGGATGTCCACGCCGATGTTGGACAAAGAAGAGACTGCAAGGAAGTAGAAGGGGGTCTTGCTGTCGCCAAGGGCAGAGAAGATGCCGGTGGCAATGTTGTAGAAGAACATGAAGGGCAGGCCCAGAACGTAGATATCCAGATACAGCGCGGAATCTGCAAGGATCTCCTCCGGGGTGTTGATGAGCTCCAGCAGGGCGTCGCAGCCCAGCAGACCAATGCCCATCAGCACGGCGCACAGCACGGCAGAGCCGATGAGGGAGGTGTAGACCGAGGTCTTCATCTCGCGGTATTCCTTTGCGCCAAAGTAGCGGGACACGATGACCGAGCAGCCGATGTTGCAGCCGAAGGCAAAGGCGATGAAGATCAGGGTGATCTCGTAGCTGTTGCCCACGGCAGCCAGGGCGTTTTCGCCGATGAACTTGCCTGCCACCAGGCTGTCGGCAATGTTGTACAGCTGCTGGAAGATAATGCTGCCGAACATGGGCAGGCAGAACTGCCACAGCACCTGTGACGGCTTGCCGACCGTCAGATCCTTATTCATAGTGTGATCCTCCTCTATCAGATAACCAGTATACCATTAGAAAATCTTGACCGCGTTCCAGTATAGAACGGCCCTGCCAAAATGTAAAAATTATTTTTAGTATATCTGCCATACCAAAATTACATGACTGTCATACGGAATATTCAACGGCCCCGCCGGGCACGCTGAAACCATGCCGCCTGCCCTTGTGCAAAGTTTATGCCCGCAAACATTCCGCCCAGCTCTTGCACCTTTTGGGAAACCGTGGTAGGATGTTCTTGGTTAGTTAGGTGTAACTATCTATACAGATCGTCCGGCTGCCGCACCGACGCCGGGCCGAATCAGCTATCAGGAGGTTTTCGATATGAACTATCTGGAAATTGAATCTGTGATCGGCCGCGAGATCCTGGACTCCCGCGGCAACCCCACCGTAGAAGCCGAGATCACGCTGGCAGACGGCACTGTGGCGCGCGGCTGTGCCCCTTCCGGCGCATCCACCGGTGAGTTTGAGGCACTGGAGCTGCGGGACGGCGACAAGAGCCGCTATCTGGGCAAGGGCGTGACCAAGGCAGTGGAGAACATCAACACGGTCATTGCGGACGCAGTGGTGGGCATGGATGCTTCCGACATTTACGCCATCGACGCCGCCATGATCAAAGCAGACGGTACCAAGTGTCAGTCGGAAGGCTACGATAGCTTTCTGGGCTCAGAAAACCAAACTGAGACGCAGCATAGAATGCAGTGCAGAACATGCAAGGAGATCATGTGGGAAAACCATTGGAGAAAGCCCGACGATAAACCTACCTGCAAAAAGCAGGTGAGATGTGGTCTTTGTGGTGTAAGATTTGGCCCTTTCGGTGAGCACAAGTTCAGCACGGCGACTTGCGTTGCAAAAGCCACCTGCACAGTATGCAAACTGCAAACCGGCGAAATCGATCCTAACAACCATGATCTGAAGCACAGTGCCGCCAAAGCGCCCACCTGCACTGAAAAGGGCTGGAACGCGTACGACACCTGCACGAGGTGCAGCTATACCACCTATCGGGAACTGCCTGCGCTCAACCACAACAAGGTACACCACGATGCGAAGGCGCCACCTGCCTTGAGATAGGCTGGGATGCGTACGAAGCTTGCACGCGCGAGGGTTGTACCTACACCACCAAAAAGGAAATCCCCGCGCTGAATCACGACATTGAGAAACACGCGGCAAAGACGTCCACTTGCACGGGAATCGGCTGGGATGCGTATGAAGCTTGCACGCGCGAGGGCTGTACCTACACCACCTATCAGGAACTGCCTGCGCTCGGCCATGACAAGGTGCATCATGATGCGAAGGCGGCCACCTGTACGGAAGAGGGCAACATCGAATACTGGCACTGTGAAAAGTGCGGCAAGTATTTCAGCGACGCGAAAGCCGCGCACGAAATCACGCTTGAGCAGACGGTGATCGAAAAACTGCCCGGTAAAGAGGCGGTCAATAACCTCCCGAAGACGGGCGATGACAGCCGTGTGGCGCTCTGGCTGCTGCTGCTGGCCGTCAGCGGCGGCGTGCTGCTGAAAAACCTTGCCGACCGCAGGAAGAACGCGGACTGATGGCCGTACACATTTGAAAAACAGACTGTCGCCTCTCTTTAAGAGAGGCGCTTTTTTGTGTTATAATGGCAATGAGCTACATCTTGAATGTCGGGGGAGGAAATCACCATGCCGAAATGGACAGAGCAGCAGCGCGACGCCATCGCCGACCGGGGGCACAGCCTGATCGTCTGCGCGGCGGCGGGCTCGGGCAAGACGGCCGTGCTGGTGGAGCGCATCGTGCAGCTCGTGCGCGAGGGCTGCCCGATTGAAAACATGCTGGTCGTCACGTTCACCAATGCGGCGGCAGGCGAAATGCGCCAGCGCATCGGCGAGGCGCTCGGCAAGGCCGCGCGGGAAGATCCGGCGCTGGGCGAACAGGTGATGGCGCTCTCCCGCGCGAGCATCTCCACGCTGCACAGGTTCTGCGGCAACCTGCTGCGCGAGCACTTTCAGGCGCTTTCCATCGACCCCGGCTTTCGCATCGGCGACGAGCAGGAGTGCGGCGTGCTCAGCCATCAGGCAATGGAGGACGCGATATATAGCTGCTACGAGGTGGGCAGCGACGCTTTCCTCGCGGCGGACAGGTGCTATACGCAGGAGGAACTGAGCGAATTGGCGTTCGCGCTGCATCGGTTTATGATGACGCGCCCCGATCCGTGGGCGTTCCTCGCGCGTGCGCAGGAGACGGTGCGCCTGACGGGCGAGGCGTTTGAACAAAGCCCCGCCGCGCGGCTGCTGGCGGATTTTGCGGGGCGCAGGCTGGAGCGCCTCTGCGCCAACGCGCGGGAGACGCTGGCGCTCTGTGAGGGGGAAAACGGCCCGCTGCATTACGCGGCGGCCTGCGGCATGGATGTGCAGCTCACGGCGGATCTGGCCGCGGCGGCGGCGGACGGCTATGCCGCGCTGCACGACGCGCTGCACGGTGTGACGTTCGCGGCGCTGGGGCGAAAGAAAAAGACGGATCTGTTCGACGAGGATATCGCCGACCGGGTGAAGGCGCGGCGCGACGCGCTCAAAAAGGCCGTCGCGGATGTGCAGACGGCCTTTGCGCTGACGCTGGAGGACGCGGCGGCGGATATCCGCATGACGGCCGCGCCGCTGGACGGGCTGGCCGAGCTGGCCAAGACATACGACGCGCTCTACACGGCGGCCAAGCGCCAGCGCGGCATGATGGATTTTAACGACCTCGAACACAACGCGCTCGCGGCGCTGGCGCTGCCCGAGGTGCGCGCGTCGCTCCGCGCGCAATACCGCTATGTGTTCATCGACGAATATCAGGATTCCAGCGCGATTCAGGAGGCCATCGTCGGCAGCTTTGCGCGGGAGGACGGGCTGTTCCTCGTCGGCGACGTGAAGCAGAGTATCTATCGCTTCCGGCAGGCCGAGCCGTCGCTGTTTCTGCAAAAGGCGGCGCGGTTTGATTTGCCGGAGCGCGAAAAAGAGCGGCGCATTGATTTGCAGAAAAACTTCCGCTCCCGCGCGAACGTGCTGGAGGCGGCGAACGCGGTTTTTGGCCGCATCATGCGCGCGGAGGAGACGGAAATCGAGTACGACGAGCGGGAAAAGCTCTTCTGCGGCCTGCCCGCGCGGGAGGACGACCCGCCCGTGGAGCTGCACGTGCTCTATCAGCCCGGCGAGGATGGCGCGGAGGAGGACGAGAACGCGGAGCGGGAGCTGGCCGCCGTCGAGCGGGAGGCGAAGGTTGTCGCCGCGCGCATCCGCGAGCTGGTCGGCACGCCGTTTTACGACGCGAAAACCGAGACGGAAAGGCCGCTGCGATATCGCGACATGACGGTGCTGATGCGCGCGGTGCGCGGGAGCGCGCCGCTGGCCGCGCAGATGCTGGAATCGGAGGGGATTCCGGTGTTCTGCGACGCGGGCGAGGGGTATTTCGATATTCCGGAGATTCGCGCCATGACGGCGCTGTTGCAGACCATCGAGAACGGCGCGCGGGACGAGCCGCTGCTCGCCGCCCTGCGCGGCCCGGCGCTGGGGCTTGAGGAGAGCGAGCTGGCGCAGATTCGGATTTACACGCCGGACGTCAAAACGCCCTACCATGAGGCGGTGCGCCGCTATCGCGAGGAGATGGACGACGCGCTGGCCGAGAAGCTGCGCGCGTTTGAGGCAAAGCGCGCGCGCTGGCGGCTCTGTGCGCGCAATCAGGGCGTGGATCGGCTGATCGAGCGCATCTATGCCGAAACGGGCTTTCTGGCGCGGGCGGGCGCGCTGCCGGGCGGCGCGGCGCGGCAGGCGAATCTGCACCTGCTGACCGCGCGGGCGCGGACGTTCGCCAGCACGCAGGGCGGATCGCTCCATGCGTTTTTGCGCTATGCCGAGCGGCTGCGCGCGGGCGGCGACAGCATGAGCGCCAGCGCCATCGGCGAGAGCGAGGACGTGGTGCGCATGATGACGACGCACAAGAGCAAGGGCCTTGAATTTCCGGTCGTCTTTGTGCTGGCGCTGGGGCGGCGGATGAGCGGGCAATCCCTGCGCGCGCGGGTGCTGATGGATGCGGAGCTGGGCGTGGGTCTGCCGTGCGTGGACACGGAGATGAACAGCGAACGCGACACGCTGCTGCGCCGCGCGATTCGCGTCAAAGCGCAGCGGGAGCAGCTCGCCGAGGAGGTGCGCGTGCTCTACGTCGCGCTGACGCGCGCGCGGGAGCGGCTGATTCTGGTCGGCAGCGTCGCCGGGGATAAGCCGCCCGAAGCATGGCGGGGCGCGGACATTTCGCAGATGCATACCGGCCTTGACATGATCGCGCCCGCGCTGATCGAAGCCGGGGCGAGTCTGACCATCCGGGAAGAAGCCGTTCGGCTGGGGAATTCCGCGTGGCGCGTGTTCGCCCATGTCGGCGGCGCGGCGGGCGAACTGCCCCGGCGCACGGAAGACGTGGTGCTGCGCCTGCTGGCCGAGCTGGCCGCCGCGCCGAAGGACGAGGCGCTGACCCGCCTGATGAATTTCAAACCGGGGGTCAGAACCGCCGTGCGAAAAACGACGGTCAGCGCCGTATTGCGCGATGAAAAGCGCGCCGCGCAGGAGGACGAGACCCTGCCGGACGCGCCGCTGATGCGCCTGCCGCGCTTCATGGAGGAGCAGCAGATGACCGGCGCGCAGATCGGCACCGCGTTCCACCGCATGATGCGCATGCTCGATTTGGACGCGCTGCGGGCGACGCGCGACCTCGCGGCGGAGATCGACTGCCAGCGCGCGGCGCTGCTGGAAAAGGGCGTTGTCAGCGAAAACGAGCTGGCCGCCGTGCATCCGCGCCTGCTCGTGCGGCTGTTTGCCTCGCCGCTGGGCGTGCGCATGCTGGCCGCCGGGGAGCTGCACCGCGAATGGGCGTTCACCTATCGCCGGGAGACCGAGGACGGCGCGCAGCTTTTGCAGGGCGTGATCGACTGCTGCTTTATCGAGCGTGGCGCGTGGGTGCTGGTGGATTATAAGACCGACGCGGACGCGGCCGGGGCGATCGAGCGCCATCGGCCACAGTTGGAGCTGTACGCGCAGGCGCTCGCGGGCATCACGGGCAGGCCGGTACGCGAGCGCGTGCTGTATCTGGTTCGGGCCGGGATGGGGTATCAGGTGTAAACATGATCGACCAAATTCCCGGCCGCTCGCGAAAGGCGGCCGTTTGAATGGGGTTAATATTAAATCTTTCTTAAATCCCGTTTCATTCCCCGTTTTTGCCTTGACATTGCCGCGAAATCGCGGTATTGTAATCATGGCTCAAAAGGGATGCGGAAACGCAAACCATCGGATCGGCATGATCCAGCATATCATCGGAGGTGAACGACGTGGACGACTATCCCAGTAGCCTTGCGGGCAAACCCCGAGAACGACGGGAACAGGCTGCGTCGCTCCTTCCGATTCACGCATAAAGCGGATTTGTAAAACGGAAGCGCGCGGTCTGTTGCCGCGCGCATTTTTATGCCGTTTTTGGGGCAAACCTGCATTTTTCGCAAAGCAGAACGACGAAAAATGAATAGGAGGAATCCCCCATGGAAGAAGAAATCCGCAAGGAATTTATGGAAATGATCAAGCTGCTGGAAGAAGGCAGGCTCCAGGAGTTTAAGCAGAAGGCGACGGAATGTCCGCCGGTGGATATCGCCGAAGGGCTGGAGGAAATCGAAGACGAGGGGCGCGTGCTGCGCGTGTTCCGCATGCTGCCCAAGGATATCTCCTCCGACGTGTTCTCCTACATGACCAGCGAGCAGCAGCAGCTCATCGCCGAAAGCGCGACCAACGCCGAACTGAAGGCGCTGGTGGACGATATGTTCATGGATGATACGGTGGACTTTCTGGAAGAAATGCCCGCCAACGTCGTCAAAAAGGTTTTGCAGAACGCCGACGAGGGCACGCGCAAGACCATCAACCAGTTCCTCAATTATCCGGAAAACAGCGCCGGAAGCCTGATGACCATTGAATATGTCGATCTGCACGATTATTTCACCGTGCGCAAGGCGATGGATTACATCCGCCGCACGGGCATCGACAAGGAGACCGTCTACACCTGCTACGTCATCGACGATCAGCGCAGGCTCGTCGGTCAGGTTTCCCTGCGCAAGCTGATTATCGCGCCGGAAAGCGCCTGCATCCGCGATATCATGGATACCAATATCGTCAGCGCCGCCACCACGGACGATCAGGAAGCCGTCGCCGACGATTTCCGCCGTTACGACCTGACCTCCATCGCCGTCTGCGATAAAGAAGGCCGCCTCGTCGGCATCATCACCATCGACGATATCGTTGACGTCATTCAGGATGAGAACACCGAGGACATCAAGAAGATGGCCGCTATCATCCCGAGCGACGAGGACTATATGAAAACCAGCGTCTGGAGTCTGGTGGCGCATCGCCTGCCGTGGCTGATGCTGCTGATGATCTCCGCGACGTTCACCTCGACCATCATCACCCATTTTGAAACGCTGCTTTCCGGCGCGGTGCTGCTCACCGCGTTCATCCCGATGCTGATGGACAGCGCGGGCAACTCCGGCAGCCAGACCTCCGTTACCGTCATCCGCAACCTTGCGCTGGGCGAAATCGAGCTGCGCGACTGGCCGCACGTGCTGGCCAAGGAAATCGGCGTGGCCATCGTCTCCGGCGCGGCGCTGGCGCTGGTCAACTTCCTGCGCATCATCATCTTCACCAGCACGAGCATGATGATCGCCGCTGTGGTGTCCGTGACGCTGTTCTGCACCGTCATCATCGCGATGATCGTCGGCTGTCTGCTGCCGATCGGCGCGAAGAAGCTCGGCTTTGACCCGGCGGTGATGGCCAGCCCGATGATTACCACCATCGTGGACGCCTGCTCGCTGATGATCTATTTCCTCATCGCCACCTCGATGCTGGGGCTGTGAGAAAAATATTCCCCGCCGATAGAAGACAAGGCCTCCTGTTGCCGCGCTTGCAGCGCCGCAGCAGGAGGCCTTTTTTGCGCATGAAAAATGGCGTAAAATCGCCCGCGTGTGCAGGACTTTGATGCTTTGCAGACGCGGGCGGAGGTGAATGAACCCGTTTATACCCCGAAGCAGGTGAACATGACGGCCAGATAGGCGATGTACAGCCCGCCGATGAGGAAGCCCGTCCAGCGCTTGAACCGGCCGCTGATCAGCGCGGGCACAAGCGCCGCCGAAGTGACGATCAGGCAGGCCGGAATATCCAGCAGCATGCCCTGACGCTCAACCAGCATCGCACGCCCCTGAATCAGCGAGCACAGGGGCATAATCAGCGTCAAATCCATGATGTTGGCGCCGATGATGTTGCCCACGGAGAGAGAGGATTCCTTTTTGCGGATGGCGGTGAGGGTCGTCACCAGCTCCGGCAGAGAGGTGCCGATGGCGATCATTGTCGCGGCGATGATGGAATCCGGCACGCCGATCATCTTCGCCAGCGCGGAGCCGTTGTCGATCAGGAGCTGCGCGCCGAGCACGATGGTCGCCGCGCCGAGCACAAAGCCGAGCAGGTTGCACGCCAGCGCCTTGCCGGTCATCTGCGGACGGTTTTCCGCGTTCTCCGTGCCGTGCTCGCGCTTGCCTGCCATCAGGTTTTCCGCGAGGAACGCGGCGAAGAAGAGCAGGATGACGACGCTCTGCGCGACGGAGAGCTGGCCGTTGCGTGTGAACGCGAACAGCACGGCGATCGTCGCCAGCAGCAGCGAGGCCTTGAAGCCGAACTGCTTGCGCGTCATCAGGCAGGGCATGCAGACCAGCGACAGGCACATAATCAGGCCGGTGTTCGCCGTCACAGAGCCGACCGCATTACCCACGGCGATATCCGCGTTGCCCTCGAGCGCCGCAAAGACGGAGACGAGCATCTCCGGCAGCGTGGTGGCGAAGCTGACGACCGTTGCGCCGACGATGAATTTCGGAATGCCGAAGGCCTCCGCAATCCACGTTGCGGCGTCCACGAACCAGTCGCCGCCCTTGATGATAAAGACCAGCCCGGCCGCAAAGAGCAGCAGGACGGTGAAGAGGTTGGAGCCCGTAAAATTGATGGCCATGACGATTCTCCCTTTCCCTAAACGAGCGTTACAGGCATTTGATCGTACAAAAAAAGACTTTCCGCACCATCAGCCTATGTGATGTGCTAAAAGTCTCATTACCTATTTTTGATAGGCGCATGGCCACCGGCAGACGGCCGGGGCTTGTTGACCATGCCTTTTCAACTACTCCCTTTTAACGGGGATCAGCATAGCACAGGCAGGGCGCGTTTGTCAATCCGTTTGCGCTTTTTTGCGGGGAATAACGGTTAGCGCGTTATAACAAAAGCGGGCAGAGCCTTTCCGCAAATCGTCAAAAAGGAGCGGGATTTGCGCTTGACAGACGGGATCAATCTGTCTATAATTGAAATGTTCAATTTTGAAATATCGTTTTGAAGGGAAGGGGACGACGGAAGCATGATGACCGCGTCGCAGTTTTATGTGATGGCGCGCCGTCTGGAGGACGCTTACGCCGCGCAGATGCGCTCGCTCTGCAAGGAAACCGGCGTCGCGCAGACCGCGATGGATATCCTGCTGTTTCTGCACAACAACCCCGGCTACGATACCGCGCGGGATATCTGCACCTATCGCCAGCTCAAGCCCGCGCTGGTTTCGCTCTACATCGAGAATCTGGTGCAGCTCGGCTTTCTGGCGCGCGAGGGCGTGCCGGAGGATCGGCGCAAATGCCGGCTGGTGCTGACGGAGGCGGCCGCGCCTGTGGTGGAAAAGGGACTGGCGCGTCAGGCGGCGTTCACCGCGCGCATGCTGGAGGGGCTGTCGCCCGAGGAGCTGGCGGCGGGGCAGCACTGCCTGAGCGTCATCACGGAAAACATTCGAAACATCAACGAGAAAGGATCTGTTTGATATGCAAACCAGAGATCAGGCGTTTTTGGGCACGGAGCCGGTCGGCAGGCTGCTGATGCGGCTGGCCATTCCGACGGTCATCGCCCAGTTGGTCAACATGCTCTACAACATCGTGGATCGCATCTACATCGGCCACATCGCGGGCATCGGCAGCCTCGCGCTGACCGGCGTGGGCGTGTGCATGCCGATCATTATGATCGTGACGGCATTCGCGGCGCTGGTCGCCTCCGGCAGCGCGCCGCGGGCTTCCATCGCGATGGGGCGCGGCGACCGCGACACGGCCGAAAAGCTGCTGGGCGGCAGCTTCTCGCTGCAAATCGCGATTTCGCTGACGCTGACGGCGGTGCTGCTGCTGTTCGGCCACGAATTTTTGCTGGCCTTCGGCGCGAGCGAAAACACGATTGAATACGCGGACAATTATCTGAATATCTACGCCTTCGGCACGCTGTTCGTGGAGCTGACGCTCGGCATGAATGCGTTCATCACCGCGCAGGGCTTCGCGACGACGGGCATGATGACCGTGCTTATCGGCGCGGTGTGCAACATCGTGCTCGACCCGATCTTCATTTTCGGCCTGAACATGGGCGTTCGCGGCGCGGCGCTGGCGACGGTGATTTCGCAGGGCGTTTCCTGCGCGTGGGTCGTCAGCTTCCTGATGGGCAAAAAGACGAGCCTGCGCCTCAAGGCGCAGAACATGCGCATCGACATGAAGCTCCTCGCCCCGTGCATTGCGCTCGGCCTGTCTGCGTTCATCATGCAGAGCACGGAGAGCATCATCTCCGTCTGCTTCAATTCCTCGCTGCTCAAATACGGCGGCGATATCGCCGTCGGCGCGATGACGATTCTCACCAGCGTGATGCAGTTCGCGATGCTCCCGCTGCAGGGGCTGGCGCAGGGCGCGCAGCCGATTTCCAGCTACAACTTCGGCGCGAGAAACGCCGCGCGCGTCCGGCAGACATTCTTCGCGCTGCTCAAGGCCAGCCTGACGTATTCGGTCATCCTCTGGGGCGGCATCATGCTCTTCCCGAAGGCGTTCGCGGGGATTTTCACGCCGGACGCCGAGCTGCTGGCCTTCACCGCTAAGGCGCTGCGCATCTATTGCGGCGCGCTGTTCATCTTCGGCATTCAGATTGCCTGCCAGATGACGTTTGTTTCCATCGGCAACGCGCCGTGCTCCATCATCGTGGCCATCCTGCGCAAGTTCGTGCTGCTGATTCCGCTGATCTTCATTCTGCCGCACATGCTGCCCGACCGAACGATGGCTGTCTACACCGCCGAGCCTGTCGCCGATACGCTCGCCGTGATCTTCACCATGGTGATGTTTGGCACGCAGTTCAGAAAAGCGCTCAAAAAGCTGGAAGAAGCGTAAACAAAGAAAGCAAAAGCGTCGCGAACAAGGCGGCGCTTTTTGTCTACAGTCTGGGGCGATTCTTTCCCATTTCGGGGGAGAATCGTTTT
>OLPU01002382.1_pt1 | contig 12524 bp, 8 predicted proteins | sample 1673111 | NCBI WGS metagenome assembly OLPU01 (sample SAMEA3136755, study PRJEB25190) | human gut metagenome | reverse complement strand
AAATATAACGGAACAATATAAATCAGCAATTTCATATACTGCTCCAGGGACAGATACCATGACGATAATTCAAAAAAGCCACTCTTGAACCTAATCAGCCATGCCACTCCATAAGAAAATATTATAATCAGTGCATCTAATACTACATGTAATCTATTCAGTAATTTCTGGTTATCTTTTATCACTTTTTTCCACCTGTTCCATCTAATATTCTATCTAAACATTGATTTATTATCCTCAAATTATACTATATATCTTTCTAATCGACAACCCTTGCCCTTGTAACCATTTCTTAATACTTTATTAACATATTCGTATTTTTTGTTATGTATTATCTTTCTCTGTTTACAAAACAAGCAAAAATAATGTATAATTCATACAGTTAATATAGTCAGAAATGAGGAATTATAAACGTGGCAAATAATCAAGTTATTCATTTTATAAAGAAACTAAAGCCCTATAATATTCAAAAAGGACTTCGATATTTAAAGCATTATGGGTTTAAGGAATTTTGTGTACGCCTTTCTGAGCGAATGGAACCAGAAGACGTTCCTTATGGTCCATGGTATGAACAGTACCGCGCAAAGCCTGAAGATCTCATGAAACAGAAACAGCATTCTTTTAAACACCAGCCTCTGATCAGCATCGTTGTTCCGGCTTATCACACCCCTGATGTTTTTTTACGTCAGATGTTAGATTCCCTGAAAGGCCAGAGTTATCAAAACTGGGAAGTCATTATCGGGAACGCCAGCCCTGATGATTCTCGCATGAGATCCATTCTGGATGAATATGCAAAGAATGATGCCAGAATCAAGTCCGTTGATATTCCGGATAATCTTGGCATCTCCGAAAATACAAACGCAGCACTTAAGCATGCATCCGGAGATTATATCGGGTTCATGGATCATGATGACCTTCTCGCGCCTGACGCCCTTTTTGAGATTGCGATCCGCTTAGAAGCAAATCCTGATATTGATGTATTTTATACCGATGAGGATAAGGTAAGCACCGATTTATCCGAGCATTTCCAGCCGCATTTCAAACCGGACTACAATCCGGATCTGCTTTGTACAGTAAACTATATCTGCCACCTGTTTGTTGTAGACAAAAAAATCATTGATCAGATAGGTATGCTTCGTAAAGAATATGACGGAGCGCAGGATTATGACTTCATTTTCCGCTGCATCGAAGCTGTGAAGCCGGAGGAAATCTATCATGTGCCGAAGATCCTTTATCACTGGAGATGCCATGAGGATTCCACTGCGGAAAATCCGGAGAGCAAGACGTATGCGTTTGAAGCCGGAAAACGCGCAATCGAGGCGCATTATCAGAGAACAGGTATTGACGCAGAAGTTCATCAGGGAGAATTTCTCGGACTGTACCGCACGAAATTCCACAGAGATCATGATCCGCTTATTTCGATCATCATCCCGAATAAGGATCACATCGATGATCTGAAACGCTGCATGGATTCGATCGAACAGAAATCTACTTACCGGAATTATGAATTTATCATTGTTGAGAATAACAGTACAGAGGATTCAACTTTCGAGTACTATAAGGAAATTGAAGCACAGAATCCGAAGGTGCATGTTGTTTACTGGGACAAAGAATTTAATTATTCTGCAATCAATAATTATGGTGCCACATTTGCAAAAGGAGAATACATTCTTTTGCTGAATAACGATACGGAGATCATCAATGAAGACTGTATCGAAGAATTACTGGGCTACTGTATGCGCAGTGATGTCGGTGCTGTCGGAGCACGTATGTACTACGAAGATGATACGATCCAGCATGCAGGAGTCGTGATCGGTTTTGGCGGAATTGCGGGACACTGTTTTGTACTGCAGCCGCGTGGAACGACCGGTTACTGCCACAGAATCATCTGCGCACAGGATTACAGTGCGGTGACGGCAGCCTGCATGATGGTAAAACGTTCTGCTTTTGAAGAAGTGGGCGGACTCACCGAGGAGCTGGCAGTTGCATTTAATGATATCGATTTTTGTATGAAACTGCGTACTGCCGGATATCTGATCGTATACAATCCATATGCAGAACTGTATCATTACGAGTCCAAGTCCAGAGGTCTGGAAGACACTCCGGAAAAGGTGGCACGATTTAATAAAGAAATTCAGATATTTGAAAGACGATGGCCGGATATCATGCGGGACGGAGATCCGTATTATAATCCGAATCTGACATTGAAGAGTCAGGACTTTTCGTTAAAACGGATATAGGAGGAATGAGAAATGAAAGTACTGGTTACAGGCGTAAAAGGTCAGCTTGGCTATGACGTTATGAACGAGCTTGCCAAAAGAGGCTATGAAGGTGTTGGTGTCGATGTGGCAGAGATGGATATCACAGACAGCGCAGCCGTTGAAAAAGTAATGACGGAAGTGCATCCGGACAAAGTGGTACACTGTGCAGCATGGACTGCAGTAGATGCTGCAGAGGATAACCAGGAAGCTTGCCACAAGGTAAATGTGGATGGAACAGCTAATATCGCAAAAATGTGTGGAAAACTTGACATTCCGATGGTTTATATCAGCACAGACTATGTATTTGACGGACAGGGAACTCGTCCGTGGGAGCCGGATGATCCGGTTGTAGAGCCTCTGAATGTGTATGGACATTCGAAATACGAGGGCGAAGTTGCAGTTGAAAAATATGCACCGCATTATTATATTGTCCGTATTGCATGGGTATTTGGCCTGAATGGAAAGAATTTCATCAAGACCATGCTGAATCTCGGAAAAACACATGATACACTGACTGTTGTCGATGACCAGATCGGAACGCCGACTTACACATATGACCTTGCAAGACTTCTGGTTGACATGCTGGAAAAAGAAGAATACGGAAAATATCATGCAACAAATGAAGGCGGATATATTTCCTGGTGTGATTTTGCAAAAGAGATCTTCCGTCAGGCAGGAATGGATGTAAAGGTAATCCCGGTAAGCTCTGCAGAGTATCCGGCAAAAGCAAAACGTCCTTCCAACAGCCGTATGGAAAAGAAAAAACTGGAAGAGCATGGATTTATCCGTCTTCCGGACTGGAAAGATGCACTGGGACGTTATCTCAAAGAAATTATGTAAAAGAAAAGCAGCTGCCGTAACCGACAGCTGCTTTTTATGTGCCGTGGCACATGTTTTTGTTCTGATTAAAATATATCAGTTCAGGATTTTGCAATTTTGATGATACGAAGAAGAATCAGGAGAAGGAGCAGGATTCCTACACCGCCGATGATGAAATACGGAAGGTTGTTGCGGTTTTCGGTGTAATTCCTGGCTGCATCTATATTCTGTACACTGGTATCGACAAGAGAAGTATCTTCTTCCTGGGTGGCTGCCATGACAGATGTTCCGACAGCTGTTCCGCCAAAGAGATACTGGCGGCTGTACTGTCCGTCCTGAACTTCGCCGTCCTGGGTAGTCAGAGCATCGGCAGTGGTGCCGACTGGTACATATACATCCCCACCGGATAACATATTGAAATCATTATCCCCGAGGGAAAGCATATTGAAATTATCAAATCCATAATTTAAAAGGCTGGCTGCCTCGGTGGCGGTGGTTCCGGATGTTCCCTGAAGGACAACTGCGATCAGGGTGATACCGTTTTTCTGAGCACTGCAGACAAGGGTACTTCCGGATGCTTCCGTATATCCTTCACGTCCGCCTGTACAATACTGATAATAAGCAGCATTATTGTTGGTCAGCATGGAAAAGTTGTTGGTCAGAACCCGGTCTCCGCCGGAAACATTAGTTGCCGGGATCGTATAGGATGCAGTACTTGCGATGGTCTGGAATGATTCGTTATCAGCAGCAGCTTTCATGATCAGCGCCATATCGTGTGCCGTTGTATGCTGATTCTCATCCGGAAGACCGGTTGGGTTGGTAAATACTGTGTTGGTACAGCCCAGCTCGGCAGCGCGTGCATTCATCATCTGAACAAAACCGTCAACAGATCCGCCGATGTGCTCAGCAAGCTGAAGGGCAACATCATTTGCAGAAGCAAGCATGATCGCATACAGACATTGTTCTACGGTAAAAATCTCATCAATCTGTGCAGAGATATTGGCTCCTCCGTCGGTAACCCCGGATACACCGGTTGCAGTCATAGTGACCTGGTCGGAAAGCTGCGTATTTTCCAGTGCAAGGAGTGTGGTCATGACTTTGACAGTAGCTCCGGGATAAAGAACCTGATCCATGTTTTTGGCATAGAGTGTTGTGTTGGTGCTGTCTTCCATGATGACGGCAGCAGTGGATGTGATATCCGGACCCTGCGGCCATCCGGCTATATCGTTCGTTGAGATCGCGGAAGCGGCAACTGTATCGGTTGTTTCTTCGGCTGCAAGAACAGGTGTCTGAAGAAGCAGGGAACAGCATAGACCGAGTGCGATCAGACCGGAATGTATTTTTTTAAATTTCATAAATCTGTACTCCCATTTCATATGTGTTTAAACTGATTATGCTTTTTTGTAAATAATTCTTGAAATCTATCATATCCCATTTCGGGTGGTAATTCAAGCAGAACAGCCGAGCTTTTTATGGCTGGATCTATATTACTGTTCTGCGTGACAGAAAAGCGATGCATCTGCCCGAAATCCATTTCAGAATGAACGAAAAAAATGCGATAAACACAAGCTCAACGGCAAAAAGAATGCTGACAGACCAGGAACCACGCAGATACGGTATGGAAGCCGGTGTAAGGATATATATGATAATGTGGTGCACGAGAAAAATCTCGTAGGAATATCTGCTTAATAAATCCAGTGATTTCAGCTCTTTTTTCTGAAGAATCGGTTCGAGGTATGAGATGGAAATGCAAAAAGCAACAGCGAGGATTTCCACTTTCAGTTCGTAATGTATTCCCAGCCTGAACGGGGAAACAAAGAAAAATATAACCAGAGGAACGGAAAGAAAGGCCCACTGAGGTCTGAATTTATGGTTTGTATAGCCAAGCAGCATACCTAAAACAAAATCATATCCCTTGATCAGCAGGTTCACATGCACCGGAGTATGAAATGGATAATAAAACAGTAAAAGCAGATAGATACATGTGGAGCCGATGAAAAAGAGACATGGATTCTTTTTCATCAGGAAGCGGAGCAGAGGAAAAAGCAAATATAATATGATCAGTGCGCCGAGAAACCATTCACCGATACCAAGGGAAAATGTATGGATTCCGTGCTGACTGATCCATTCATCCATTCCGAAGAATGTAAAAATGATTTTCCATGCGGATGTTTCCGGTGGGAAGAAGGACGTAAAAGAACCGGTCGTTCCTGCTTTATATATAAAATAGGAAATATAGGTTATGTAAAATGGAATCAGGATTCTTATAAATCTTTTTTTGTAGAAACGTCGAATATCAAAATTCTCCCCTGTGGAATATGCGAGCCCGGCACCGGATAAGATAAAAAACACAGCGACACCCAGCATGGCGATGTTCATATTATCGTTTTCATAAAAAGGCAGAACCTTATCTAATGGAAATAACCTGGAAAAGTAAAGCTGGGATATCATATGATAAAAAATAATAAAGCAAAATGAAATACATCTTAAAAGATCAAAATATCGAATTCTTTTCATAAAGAGCCTCCTCTCAGTGCAATGATAATAGAAAAGCGGTGGCAGCGCAAGCGAAATTGACTCCGCCCTTGCAAAAAACAGAGTGGAATGATAAAATAAATCCTATTATAAGAGAAACAGGCTGTTTTGCGCTGCGGATAAGCAGGGTGGAAGCAGCATCAGAGGATACAGACAGATTATGAGCAAAAACAAAGAAGTGACAGGACACATCCAGTGGAGCAGGATGTTGAAAAAGCTCAATCCGTACACAATCCGTAAGGGGTTGCGCTATTTTAAACATTATGGACCAAAAGAATTCTGGATTCGTCTTCATGAACGCTTTGAGCCGGAAGCAGTGCCGTATGGTCCGTGGTACGAGGCTTATATTCCGGATGATACAGAACTGGAAAAACAGAGAAAATACAAGTTTTCCTACAGCCCGCTGATCAGTGTGGCAGTTCCGGCATTTCGTACACCGGAAGTTTTTCTGCGCCAGATGATCGATTCGCTGCTGGCACAGACATACAGCAACTGGGAACTCTGCATTGCAAACGGAAGCCCGGAAGATAAAAAAATGCAGGCAGTGCTGGATCAATATACGAATAAGGACAGCAGGATCCATGTAAAAATACTGGATCAGAATCTCGGAATTGCAGGAAATACAAACGCAGCACTTGAGATGACACAGGGAGAGTATGCAGGAATTCTTGACCATGATGACCTGCTTGCACCAAATGCTCTTTATGAGATTGCACGTTATCTGGAAAATGATCCGGAGGCGGATGGTGTCTATACAGATGAAGACAAGGTAACTACCGAACTGGATGAGCATTTTCAGCCGCATCTGAAACCGGATTTTAACCTTGACCTTCTGCGTTCCAACAACTATATCTGCCATTTTTTTGTTGTCAGGCAGTCAATCATACGTAAAGTCGGTGGATTCCGTCAGGAATTTGACGGAGCACAGGATCATGACTTTATTTTCCGCTGCGTAGAAGAAGCCGGAAGGATCGGACATGTGCCGGAGATTTTATATCACTGGAGAACACACAAAGCGTCGACAGCGGATAACCCTGCAAGCAAAATGTATGCGTTTGAAGCAGGAAGACGCGCGATCGAGGCACATCTTGAGAGAATGGGACAGAAGGGAACTGTCACACACACACCGGATCTCGGCTTTTTTCGTGTGCAGTATCCGGTACAGGGCAGTCCGATGGTATCCATTATCATTCCGAACAAAGATGAGAAGGAATCTCTGGAAGCCTGCCTTCATTCCATTAAAGAAAAGACAGCTTATCAGAATTATGAGATACTCATTATAGAAAATAACAGTGTATCAGAAGAAATTTTTGCGTACTATAAAGAAATAGAAAAAGATCCGAAGATCCGCGTGCTTCGCTGGGAGAGGGAGTTTAATTACTCTGCGATCAATAATTTTGGGGTACAGCATGCGAATGGTGATTATCTGCTGTTCCTGAATAACGATGTTACAGTGATCACACCGGACTGGATCGAAGAGATGCTTGGCATGTGTCAGAGAGAAGAAGTGGGAGCAGTCGGTGTGAAGCTTCTTTATCCGGATGATACGATCCAGCATGCAGGATGTGTGATCGGAATCGGTGGAATTGCAGGACATATGTTTGTTGATATGCCGGCGAACCGAACCGGATATCTTCACAAGGCATCAATTATTCAGGACATGAGTGCGGTAACAGCAGCATGTATGATGATGAAACGTACCGCTTTTGAGGAAGCAGGTGGTTTTACAGAGAAGCTTGCAGTAGCTTTTAATGATGTGGATCTCTGCCTGAAAGTGAGAAAATCCGGCAGACTGATCGTGTATGATCCATACGTACAGCTTTATCATATGGAATCAAAGACAAGAGGCGCGGAAGACAGCGAGGCGAAGGTACGACGTTTTCAGGAAGAAATCGAGTATATGAGAGAGCACTGGATCGACATTCTGAAAAACGGTGATCCGTATTACAATAAGAATCTTTCGCTGACAAAGTGGAATTATTCACTTCGCCCTCTGAAAGGAATGGACAGTAAGGGTAAGGATAGGAGATAATATGGAAGTATCGGTGGTCATACCGAATTTTAATGGAATTGCATTTCTGGACAGTGTGCTTGCAAGTCTGGAAGGTCAGACACTGAGTAATTTTGAAGTCATACTGGTGGATAACGGATCTACAGATGGAAGCTGCTCTTTCGTGACAGCCAATTATCCGTGGGTACACCTGATCGAGCTGTCGGAGAATTTCGGATTCTGCGGAGCGGTCAATGCAGGTATACGTGCGGCAAAAGCACCGTATGTTCTGCTTTTAAATAATGATACAGAAGTAAAAGAAGATTTTGTGGAGGAAATGCTTGCTGCGATCAGACGTCACAAGAATGCGTTTTCCTGTGGTGCAAGAATGGTGCAGTACCATGATCGCGACAGACTGGACGATGTCGGGAATTATTACTGTGCACTGGGATGGTCGTTTGCCCGCGGCAGGGGGAAAGATATCCATGCATATGAGACGGAGGACAAAATATTTTCTGCATGTGCAGGGGCTGCAATCTACCGCAAAAAGATCATAGAGAAGATCGGTTATTTTGATGAAGAGCATTTTGCATATCTGGAGGATACAGATATCGGTTATCGTGCAAGAATTTACGGCTATGAGAACTGGTATGCGCCGAAAGCAATTGTTTATCATGTCGGCAGCGGCACAAGCGGTTCACGTTACAATCAGTTTAAGACAAGATATTCATCCAGAAATAATATTTATCTGATCTATAAGAATATGCCGCTTTTGCAGATCATCTTAAACTTACCGTTTCTTGCAGCCGGTTTTCTTATAAAATTCCTGTTTTTTGCAGTAAAGGGAATGGGTAAAGAGTATGCGGCAGGGATCAAAAACGGTTTTTCTATCAGCATGAAAAACAAAAAAGTACCGTTTCGGATAAAACATCTGCCAAATTACTGCAAAATTCAGCTGGAACTGTGGATCAACATCATCCGCCGGTTTCGTGCATAAAGGCAATTTTACATTACTTTATGGAATTTTAATATAATATACGGAAGATATTGTTGATTTTAGAGAGTAACTAGTATAAGATAAACGTGGCTGTCCGGAGTTGTTTTTCGGACAGAAATGTGAAAAACAAAGAATTGGATTGAGGTGGGAGAGAGTGATTCAGGACAATCAGAAGAACTTCACCCGGATGCAGATGCTGATTGATGCGGTCATCATTGCAGTCTGTTATGTACTTGCATGGATGATCCGTTTTATCGGTCCTTTTGCTTATTCAGCAGTCCGCGCACTTACTTTTGAGCAGTATATGTTTGCACTGGTATTTATCATACCGGGATATTTGCTGTTGTATCAGGCATTCACACTGTATGAGCCGTTGCATATGCAGGGACGCAGGCTTGTTCTGGCAAATATCATCAAGGCAAATATACTTGGACTTCTGCTGATCGTATTCAGTCTTTATATGATGGACGAGTCGGATTTTTCAAGACTGACCGTTTATATTTTCTGTGTGATCAATATTATCGCAGAATGGATTGTACGTCTGTGCACTTTTTTGGTACTGCGCAATATGCGGCGCCGGGGGCTGAACCAGAAACAGATGATACTGGTAGGCTACAGCCGTGCGGCAGAAGAATATATTGACAGAATACAGCAGAACCCGCAGTGGGGGTATGTTGTAAGAGGAATTCTGGATGACAATGTTCCGGCAGGGACAATCTATAATGGAATCAAGGTTATTGGTCGTATTGCGAATCTGTCCGTGATCTTACCGACCAACCGTCTGGACGAGATTGCGATCACACTTGGACTGAGTGAGTATTACCGCCTGGAAGAAATCGTTGCAATGTGCGAGAAATCAGGTGTTCATACGAAATTTATTCCGGATTACAACAAGATTATTCCGACCAAACCATATACCGAAGATATTCTGGGACTTCCGGTGATCAATATCCGCTATGTTCCGTTGAGCAATACCTTTAATTTCATGGTCAAGCGTGCGATGGATATTGTCGGTTCGATCATGGCGATCATTGTTTCGTCACCGGTCATGCTTGTGATGTGCATACTGATCAAACTGACATCACCGGGACCGCTGATCTATCGTCAGGAGCGTGTCGGACTTCACAATAAAACTTTCTGGATGTATAAGTTCCGGTCTATGGAAGTACAGCCGGAGGCCGAAGAAAAGAAGGCGTGGACAGTCAAAAACGATCCACGTGTGACAGGAATCGGTAAATTTATGCGCAGGACAAGTATTGATGAGCTTCCGCAGTTTTTTAATATTCTGCGGGGAGATATGAGTCTTGTAGGACCTCGTCCTGAAAGACCGTTCTTTGTTGAAAAGTTTCGGGAAGAGATTCCCAGATACATGGTCAAGCATCAGGTTCGTCCGGGACTGACCGGATGGGCACAGGTGAATGGATACCGTGGTGATACATCAATCAAAAAACGAATCGACTGTGACCTTTATTATATAGAGAACTGGTCGATCGGTTTTGATATAAAGATACTGTTTCTTACAATCTTTAAAGGATTTGTAAACAAAAACGCATACTAAAAGTAAGGGGAGAAAAGATGGCAAGACCAAAAAAGAGATCCAAAACCAAAAAGATACTTTTTGCAGTAGAAATCATAGTACTTCTTGTGTTTATCGGAGGTCTGTATGTATATGGACAGCTGATGTCCCGAATGGACAAGACAAATACACAGAAACTTGATACTGAGAAGGTTCAGGTCAATGAAGAAGTACAGGACGCAATTAATTCCGAAGATTCACATCTGACCGGTTATACGACCTATGCTTTGTTCGGAATTGATTCCCGAAGCGCAAATATGAAGTTTTCCGGTAACGAGAACAGTGATACCATGATCATCGCGAGTGTCAACAATGATACCAAAGAGGTAAAACTTGTATCTATTTATCGCGATACACTTCTGAACCTTGGTGATGATACCTATTCCAAAGCAAACGCAGCATATGCATATGGTGGTCCGGAACAGGCAATCACCATGCTGAATACCAACCTCGACCTGAATATTACAGATTATGCAACTGTTAAATTCGATGCACTTGCAACGATTATTGATGATCTGGGCGGTTTGGATATGGATATGTCCTATGCAGAGATCGTGCATATGAATAACTACTGTGTAGAGACAGCCGAGGATACAGGACTCAGCTACACACCAATTGAACTTCCGGAAAAACCGGAAGATCAGGAAAAAGTCCAGTACAGTTATCATCTGAACGGTGTACAGGCAACATCTTATTGCCGTATCCGCTACACAGCAAGCCTTGATATGGGACGTACAGAACGTCAGCGTAAAGTTATTCAGATGATCGTTTACAAAGCAAAACATGCCGGATTGAGTAAAATCTTTAATATTATGGACGATGTCTTCCCGATGGTAACGACATCTCTGGGAAAAGAGGATATCCTTCAGCTTCTTCCGACACTGATCGGTTACAGTATAGATGAGACGGCCGGTTTCCCGTCATCCTATAAGTTCTCAAATGTAAAGGGAAGTATTATCGTACCGACAGACCTTGTATCAAACGTACAGGAACTGCACAAATTCCTCTATGGAGATGCAAACTATACACCATCTGCAACAGTAACTGCCAACAGTGAAAAGATTCTTGAAATCGTCGGTGGTGCAAGCAACCTGGATGATGTACAGACAAACATCGGTGAAGAGAATACAGCTAATGATACCGTTATATTCGAAAATGACGGTTCCGGATGGACAGACACAAGCGGCAGTGGCGAGCAGTACGATCCTGACAATAGTGGCGATACAAGCGGTGGAGAGGATAATACCTATGTACCGGATGACAATACCGGCGGTAATGACTATATAGACGATAGCACCGGTGGTGACGATGTTGATGTACCGGATGACACAACCGGAGGAGACACAACCGGAGGAGATACGACCGGAGGAGATACGACCGGAGGAGATACGACCGGAGGAGATACAACCGGAGGAGATATGTCCGGTGGTGATACGTCCGGTGGTGATACCGGCAGCGGAGGAGACGGTGGAGATATCGATGCCGGCGGCGATGCAAGTGATGCAATCGAGGCTTCTGAACAGGGTGCACCCGGTGAAGCAGATGCTGCATAAGTAACGTCACATAACAACATGAGATAAAGATCAGAAGGGAATTTCTTATTGAAGAAATTCCCTTCTTCTGTTACCATACATCAATAAGAATATAATAAATATCAGGTATGGAGAATACTGATAAGGAGATACTATGGAAAATAAAACAGTGGATGTGATCATTCCTGCCTATCATCCGGGAAATGAATTTGCCACACTTATTAAAAGACTGGAAAAACAGACTGTTTCGATTCACAGGATCATTGTGATGAATACAGAGGAATCCATGTGGAATAAAGAATGGGAAAAATTATCCGATGCGATGGAAGTGCATCATCTTACAAAAGAGGAGTTTGATCACGGAGGTACGAGAGCGCGGGCAGCAGAACTTTCTGATGCGGATGTGATGGTATTTATGACACAGGATGCGATGCCAGCGGACCGTGAGCTGCTTGCAGAGCTTTTGAAAGCGCTTGATCAGGAGGAGAATATTGCAGCTGCTTATGCAAGACAGCTTCCGAACGCGGAATGCAGTTTTGTCGAGAGATACACAAGAGCGTTTAATTATCCGGATACGTCTCTGGTCAAAACAAAAGCAGATCTTGACAAATATGGAATCAAAACTTTTTTCTGTTCAAATGTCTGTGCAGCATACAAAAAAGATATTTATGAAAAGCAGGGTGGTTTTGTACGCCGTACTATTTTTAATGAGGATATGATCTATGCGGGAGGGCTGATCCAGGCAGGATATGGAATTGCCTATGCAGCAGAAGCCAGGGTGATACATTCCCATAATTATAATTGTATGCAGCAG
>OLPU01002381.1_pt1 | contig 12528 bp, 10 predicted proteins | sample 1673111 | NCBI WGS metagenome assembly OLPU01 (sample SAMEA3136755, study PRJEB25190) | human gut metagenome | reverse complement strand
AGTCCCGGACGCAACCGCTGACGCGGTCGTGGACGTACAGGGCGGAAGCGGGCGGCGAGTCCCGCGAACGCCGAAGGTTTCTTGTTTGTCCTGCGGCAAAACGCGAGCAGAAGAAAAGCTCGTGCAGGAAAAATGAGGAACGCTCCAGGCTGGATGGAGAGAAAACAACCCAGCGCCCCATTGCGGAGGGGCAAGGTTCCGCAGAAAATTTATTGGGAGGGAATATAATTGAATAAGATCTCTAAGAAGATTGTAGCGCTGGCTACTATGGCAGCATTCGTGCTGACCCTCGTTCCAGCTGCTGCTTTCGGGGCAACTGCAGATGTAGCTCCTGTAGAATCTTCTGTACAGACAGTAGAGAAGAAAGTAAAAGTTGACATCGGCGACGTTGTAAACTTTAAATTGAATTTGAAACAGGCCGATGGCAAAACTTCAGCCGATCAAGCTGATGTGTATGTGTGGCTTGAAAAGACTACTGAAGAAGGTACCGTTGTTGCTCGCAATGTAACCTATTATCCAGATAAAGATGGTGTAGGCACAGTGGGTAACGAATACCTTGTTGGTATTGACAATGGCATTGCTTTGCGAGCAGATAATTCCGATGATGAACGTGAAATGTCTCTCGCCATCAACGAAGCCGGGACCTACACTATCAAAGCTGGTGTTCTCAAGAATTCTCAGCTCACTACTGCTGATGAACTTAGCGATTTGATCAAACTTGAGAATGTTCCTAACTATAGCACTATTGAAGTTGCTGTTCCAGAAGTCGCTGATTTAACCTTCACTTGCGCAGATGCAAATAGCATTACTGTTTCTGACGCAGATGACACCGTCTATACGATGGATCTCATTGGTGATGATTTTATTGCCAACACCAGCGATACTTGTGAAGTAGTTGGTACTATCGTAGATGAAGATGGGCATCCGATTGCTAATAAGGAAGTTAAGCTGTCTTCGGCTGATAAGGCTCTTTGGTTCACTGGCGATGCAGCTGATGGCGTTGTAACTACCAATAAAGATGGTGAATTCACTTTCACCTTTAAGATGAATGACAATCGCAATGTTCCTATTACCATCACCATCGACGATAAGACTTATACTCTTCGTGTCATCAAAGAACAAACTCGTGCTTATGACATTGACACCGTAGAAGATGGCGGTTATGTTCTCGCTGGCGATTCCGAAAAATGGTCCCAGTGGTCTGCTGTAGATTTTGGCACCAAAACTGTTGAACTTGATGATGCAATGACTTTCTCCGTTGCTGACATTAAGGGCGATGCAGTAGGTATTGAAGATATGAGCGGCGAACCTGCAACTGATCTTAACGCAACAAGCCCTGCTCATGCACAGTATATTGACATCCTCGAAAAACCAGATGATTCTGATTTAGACGCAGGCGATCTGTATCTGGATGAAGTAAGTGATGGAGTTTATAGTCTGGTTTACACCTATGCTGGCACAGATCCTGCTGCTAAGAGAGTTGCCGATCTGACTCCTGGTAAATATCAGGTTAGTGTTTCTCTCCTGAGTGGAGACAGTGCAGTTGCAACCTTCTATGTAGCTGATTATGGTACTACTCAGAGCCTCGAACTGAACATGACTGCTACTGATCAGCATGCTACCGATAGAACGGTTGATATCACTGATGAAGTAACTCTCGGTCAAACTGTCACTATCAATCCAGTTTACGTTGATGAAAATGGTATCAAGTTGACCGCAAATGATGTGGATTTTGGCGGCAATGGTAAAGCTGTTGTTGATGAACGCATCACAAACAATACTTTTGCAACCAAGGCTGATGTTGAAGCTAATGCATCTCTGATTGGTACTACGATTGAAGTTGTTGCAACTTCTCAGGCCGTACATCAGACTGTTTGGGCTGAATTGACTGTTGTTGATTCTTACAACGCTCTTGGCCTTGAATTTGACCCAGTTGAAGGTCCAGTTAACGAAGACAACGAAGTAACCGTTGAAGTCGTTAAAGAAGATGGCACTCGTGCACAGGTTACCGGTGAAATCGTTTCCGCTTACGTAGCAGACCAGAGCAATAAAGATGCGAAGGTTTATGTAGAAGGCGTTAATAACGACGTACGTAATGGCCGCGGCACAATCACTGTTTATGCTTCTGATGACACTACCGCTGATATCGTAGTAGCCGTTAAAGATAACAGCAACAGTGGCTTGTACGCAGCTACTCTTGAATACAACTTTGGCGATGTTGACATCACTGCTCATCACGAAGTAACCATGACCATTGGTTCTTCCCAGTATGTTGTTGACAAGCAGCTCTTCGAAATGGATGCAGCTCCATATGTTGACAGTGCATGGAGAACTATGATTCCTATTCGTGCGCTCGCTGAAGCTTTCGATGCTACCGTAACTTACGATAACGATGATCGTACCGTAACCATCGAATACGAAAACGAAGTCATCGTTATGACTATTGGTGAAGACACCTATACTGTCAACGATGAAGAAATGACCATGGATACTGAACCAGTAATCCAGGGCGATCGTACCTACGTACCAATTCGCTTTGTTGCTGAAGCTATGGGCTTCACTGTAACCCCACTCTACAACGCAAACAGCTCCACTGCTTCCGTTGTATTCCAGAGCTAATCATTTTTTGATGAACGCTCTGACTGAGTGAATCAAACCCCGTGACGAAATTTCGTTGCGGGGTTTTTCGTATATTTGCTGGCGAAAATTTCCCGGTGAGCGAGGGGATTTTGCGTTGCGTGTGCGGCGGGGATGCGCTATGATGACGGTAGAAGGGAGGGATGGTTATGCTGTTTCGGGATCTGCCGGGTGTGACGACGTGTCGGTTTAAGCAGGGGGAATATCTGCTGCGGCGCGGGGAGCCGATGCCGTATGTGTACTATCTGAAAAAGGGCGAGGTGAAGCGCGAGGTTTTGACGCCGTATGGCTCGGAGATGATCAACACGATCAAGGTTGGTGGTCAGATCACGGGTTCGATCGTGGGGCTGCTGGAGATCTACGATTCGCATTTTGACGGCTATTGCAGCGATGATTTTATCGCGATCGAGGATTGTGTGTGTTATCGGGTGCCGGTGGAGGTGTGTATGCGCTATCTTGGCGAGCATCCGGAGCTGTTGGCGGAAGCGCTGACGATCGCGATCGATCTGTTTGACGAGATGGAGTCGCTGATGATGCACAAGCGCGATCTGAAGGCGCCGCAGCTGGTGAGTGAATTTTTGCTGACGCATGGGCTGGAACGCGCGGAAGGTTTGGTGCTGCCGAAAAAGTTCAACAATGTGGAGATCGCGAAGCACTTGAGTATGCACAGTGTGACGGTGTCGCGGATCATGAGCGCGCTGAAGCGCGAGGGTGTGGTGGTGCGCACGGCGGAGGGATGGCTGTTGCGTGACACGGAGGCGCTGCACGAGTATTTGGACGGGACGCGGAAAATGAAATATGACTGAGTTTTTGCCAGCCTGTGGGGGCTGGCTTTTTTCGCGCGAATTTTCGGGGAATTTTTGCGGAAAGTTTAACGGCCGTTATGGTTGGCGGGCGATGGATGGCATAAAATGAGCTTATCAAAGAAACGGAGGTAATTTTCATGGGCAGACCAACTATTTATCCTACGGGGACAACGATTTATGATCCGGAAAAGGCGTGGAACGGGTATACGCTGTTTCCGATCGACGACATTGGCGCGATCCTGATCGATATGAATGGGCGCGTTGTGAAGGTGTGGAAGGATTTCCAGGGCTTTCCAAACAAGCTGCTGCCGGGCGGTTATGTGCTGGGGTCGCTGGGCGCACGCGACAGCGCGTTTTCCTATCAGGATCAGACGGATGTGACGCAGCTGGACTGGGACGGCAATGTTGTGTGGAAATTTGACCACAAGGAATACATTGAGGACGAGGGCAAGGAGCCGATGTGGATGGCGCGCCAGCATCACGATTACCAGCGCGAGGGAAATCCGGTTGGCTATTATGTGCCGGGGATGGAGAGCAAGACGGATGGCGGCAACACGCTGATCCTCTGCCACGAAACGATCCACGACCACAAGATCAGCGACAAGCAGCTGCTGGACGATGTGTTCATTGAGGTGGACTGGGAAGGCAATATTGTCTGGGAATGGCATGTGAGCGATCATTTCCGCGAGCTGGGATTTTCTCAGGCGGCGAAGAATGTGCTCTTCCGCAATCCAAACCAGCATTTCACGAACAATGGCGAGCTTGGCGACTGGATGCACATCAATTCGATGAGTGTGCTGGGGCCAAATAAATGGTACGATGCTGGCGACGAACGCTTCAAGCCGGAAAACATCATCTGGGATGCGCGTGAAGCGAATATCCTGGCGATCATCGACAAGGAAACGGGCAAGATTGTCTGGAAGCTGGGCCCGGATTTCACGGAGACGAAGGAATCGCGCAAGATCGGCCAGATCATCGGTCAGCATCATGTGCACATGATCCCACAGGGGCTGCCTGGCGAAGGGAATATCCTGATCTTTGACAACGGTGGCTGGGCTGGCTACGGTCTGCCGGATCGCATGAGTGTCGACGGCACGAAGGTGGACAAGCGTGACCACAGCCGTGTGCTGGAGATCGATCCGACGACGCTGAAGGTGGTCTGGAGCTATGTGGGCAGCGACAGCGAGCAGGGAATGATGGGCCTGACGAACAACACGACGTTCTACAGCCAGCTCATCAGCGCGGCGCAGCGTCTGCCAAACGGCAACACGCTGATCACGGAGGGCTGCTTCTGCCGTCTCTTCGAGGTGACGCCGGAGAAGGAGATTGTCTGGGAATATCGTGCGCCGTTCGATCATCTGTCCAGAAGCCCATACATCTATCGCGCTTATCGCTATCCATACGATTATGTGCCACAGCTTGAAAAGCCTGTGGAAACACCGGTGGAACGCGTTGACTGCATGACGTTCCGCATGCCGGGCGCTGCGGAAGGGATGCTCGAAAACATTACGACTGTTCCGGAAGCGCTGGGCTACACGAGCGAAATGGCTGCCTGCGTCACGGAGGATGACGACGAAAACGCGGGCGATCTGTTCTGACGATTGCAAGTGGAGCGGGGGCGCTCCCCGCTTCGCTATATAAGGAAAGGAGAAAATCATGTCGAGTAATACTGTATTATGGGGACGCAGCCGCAATGATCTGATCAAACTGGCGATCACTGTGCTGCTGCCGCTGTTTATTTTCCTGGTGCCGACGAACGATGTGTTCACGGCGGATTTTAGATTGTTCCTTGTCATCACACTCATCGCAATCATTTCTTTTGCTACCGATTCTCTGCCACAAACAGGCGTCGCGATCGCGCTGCCTGTGGCGTATGTGGTGCTCGGCATTGCGCCGGGGGATGTTGTCTTCTCAGCCTGGCTGAATTATGTGCCATGGATGATGATCGGCGCACTGATCCTGTCGTTGGTGCTGGAAAAAACACAGCTCATGAAGCGCATCGCTTATCACTGCATCCTGCTCACTGGGGCGAGTTACAAGGGCATTGTCATGGGGCTGATCCTGGCTGGCGTGATCATGAACCTTTTCATCATGGACAACTCGATCATCCCGATGGCGGCGCTGGCGTATGGCGTTTGCCGCGCGATGAATCTGAAACCGGGGCAGGCTTCTGCCGGGATCATGCTGGCGGCTGCGTTCAGCGCGCTGACGCCGATGAACTGGCTGTACAGCTCCAACCTGGCGATCCTCATCGGGCTGGGACAGTCTTCCGGCGGTCCTGCGAGCATCGGCTGGTTCGAAGTTATCCAGCATCAGCTGCCAATGGTGCTCTATACTGTTGGGCTTGGTGTGCTCTGTCTGGTGCTGTTCCGTCCTGAAGAGCAGATCAACGGGAAAGATTATTTCCGCGGCGAACTGAACAAAATGGGCAGCATGAGCAAGGATGAAAAGAAGGCACTCGTTATCCTGCTGATCCTCTTTGCGCTGCTCGTCACCTCCAGCCTGACTGGGCTGGAACCTGGCTGGCTGTTTGCGATCGTTCCTTGCCTTTGCTTCCTGCCGGGCGTGGATCTGATGAACGACCAGGATGTGTACAAGATCAACTGGGGCTTCATTTTCTTCATCGCTGGCTGCTTGTCGATCGGTAACGTTGCCGGCAGCCTCGGCGTTGGTGCAGCGGTTTCGACGTATGCACTGCCTGTGCTCGAAGGAAAGAGCTACTATGTGTTCTTCCTGTTCTGCTGGCTCTTGTTCTTCCTCTGCAATTTCCTGCTCACACCGCTGGCTATGATGGCTGCGTTCACGCAACCGCTGACAGAGATCGCCATCAATCTCGGCATTGATCCAACGACGGTGTACTTCATCGTCACCAGTGGTTTGGACCAGATCGTATTCCCTTATGAATATGCGCTGTACTTGCTCGTCTTTGCGTTTGGCATGATCAAGATGAAGCATTTCGTGAAGGCGATGATCTTCAAGATCATTTTGAACTTCGTGATCGTCTTTGCGCTGTTGGTGCCATATTGGAACATGATGGATCTCATCTACATTCATTGACGATGATCGGATCGCTGCCCTCCGCCGTTGACGGAGGGCAGTTTTTCTGGAGGTGAAGCTATGCGATCCCATCCTTATCAATGGCGGGCGCTGCTGTTGATGATGCTGGCCTGGTCGGTGATCGGGCTGGTGCACAACGGCATCTCGTTTCTCTTTCCGTATTTTTCCGAGACGTTTGCGCTGAGCACAGCGCACAATGGCTATCTTACAGGGACGCTCGCGTTTTTCTGGACACTGTCGATCCTTGTGAATGGTCCGCTGGCCGATCGCATTGGCCAGGTGCGGCTGATGGTGCCGGGATTGGTGCTGGGGGCTGTGGCCTTCGGGCTTTCGGCAGCGGTTGGTTCGGTGGCGCTGCTCTATGTGCTGACAGCGTTGGCTGGATTTGGCTGCGGCGCGATCGTGCCGGCGAGTTTGTCGTTTCTTGCTGAGCAGAGCGCGCCGGAAAAGCGCGGCCTCTTTTACGGCGCGGCGCAGTCGAGCTACACGCTGATCGGTTCGGCGATCGGTGCGGTGGTGTTCACGCGGCTTGCTGCGACGGCGGTTGGCTGGCGCGGGAGCTATCTTGTGATCGCAGGACTCTTGGCGCTGGGCGCGCTGCTGCTCTTTGTCTGCGGGCGTGGGATCCCGCGCAGCAGCGAGACGACGAGCGGTGACAAGCAGAGCTTTCGCGCGCTTCTGCGCCATCGCAATGTGGTGCTGAGCACGGTGCTGGCCTGTCTGGCGATGATGTGGTATTTCACAGTTGCTGCCTATACGATCCTCTATCTGATGGAAGCACGGGCGCTTTCGGCGGTGGCTGCAGGCGCGATCTTCGCAGGATTTGGCGGCGGCGGATTCATCGGCGAATTTGGCGCGCCGTTCGTTTCCGACCGACTCGGCCGCAAAACCACCGTCGTTTTGGCGGCGGTGCTGGGCGGCGCGTGCTATGCAGCGTTTGTGCTGCTGCCGCTTTCGAGCTTTGGCCAGACGCTGGCGTTGGCAGGCGCATCCTGTTTCATGAGCGGGGCGATGGCGATCTGCAATTCGGTGATCCCGAGCGAATCGGTGCCGGAATCGCTCGTTGCCAGCGCGACATCGTTCACGCCGGCCTGCGGCGAATGTATGGGCGGGGTGGTCGCGCCGGTCGTCGCTGGGGTGATCTCTGGCGCGGTGGGAACCAGCCAGGTGATGCATCTGCTCATTTTGCTGCCGTTCCTTGTGGCTGGCGGCGTGCTCCTTTTGCGCGAAACGGCGCCGGCGGTGCTGGAACGTCGCCGCGCACGCTGAAAGATCTTGGTCGCTGTTTCTCTGTTCTGCGGAGAGGCGGCGGCCAAAATTTTGCACAAAAAGCGAACATATGTTCTTGAAATCCAGGCGAAATCTGTGATACCATAGAGAAAAGCGAACATATGTTCGATTGGAGGGAGCGAGATGCAGCGCTGGTATGTGGCGATCGACCTGAAATCATTCTATGCCTCGGTGGAATGTGTGGACAGAGGGAAGGATCCGCTGGCGACCTATTTGGTCGTGGCGGATGCGTCGCGCACGAATAAGACGATCTGTCTGGCGGTGACGCCGAGCCTGAAGGCGATGGGCGTTGGCGGGCGGCCGCGATTGTTCGAGGTGAATCGCGCTGTCGAAGAGATCAACGCCTGGCGAAAAACGAAGGCGCGGGCGCCGCTTTCCGGCGCGTCGGCAGATGCGAAGGAATTGGACGAAAATCCGCGCTTGGCGCTGGAGCCGATCGTGGCGCCGCCGCGCATGGCGCGCTACATGGAGGTGAGCCTGCAGATTTACAGCATTTACCTGCGCTATATTGCGCCGCAGGATATGGTCCCGTATTCGGTGGACGAGGTTTTCATCGATGTGACGCCGTATCTGCGGACGTATGACATGGAGCCGTGGGAGCTGGCGCGTTTTCTCGTGGATAGGGTGCACGCAGAGACAAGCATCACGGCGACGGCTGGCGTGGGCACCAATCTCTTTCTGGCGAAGGTGGCGATGGATATTCTCGCCAAGCGCATGCCGGCTGATGCCAAGGGCGCGCGGCTGGCGGTGCTCGATGAGCAGCATTTTCGCGAGACGCTCTGGGACCACCGCCCGATCACGGATTTCTGGCGCGTTGGGCGGGGCACGGCGCGCAGGCTGGAAAAGCTCGGCATCTACACGATGGGCGATATCGCGCTCTGCTCTGAGGGTGCAGACGGCGCGTTTTACAACGAAGAGAAGCTCTACAAGCTCTTCGGCGTTGGCGCAGAGCTGTTGATCGACCACGCCTGGGGATGGGAGCCGGCGACGCTGGCGGAGATCCGCAATTATCAGCCGCAGAACAACAGCCTGAGCTCCGGACAGGTGCTGCACGAGCCTTACAGCGCCGAAAAAGCGCGGCTTGTGACGCTGGAAATGGCTGAGCAGATGGCGCTGGATCTTGTGCGCAAGCATGTGCTCACCGACCAGCTGGAGCTCACGATCGGCTACGACGTGGCGAATATCGGTCCAGGCAGCACGTATCGCGGCGAGATCCACATCGATCATTACGGGCGCGCTGTGCCCAAGCGTGCGCACGGCACCGTCCATCTGGAGCGCCACAGCGCGTCGTCGCAGGACATCATCACAGCCACGGCGGCGCTCTTTGACCGCATCGTCGATCCCTCGCTGCTGATCCGGCGCATCACCATCGACGCCTGCCATGTTCTGCGCGAGAACGACCGCCGTGCCACGCCGCGCCAGCTGAGCCTTTTCGAAGCGCAGCCGCAGACAGAGAAAGACGCCCGCGCGCGGGAACGGCGCGTGCAGGAAACGGTGCTCTCGCTCAAGGCGCGATTCGGCAAAAATATCCTGCTGCGCGCCACCAGTCTTGAAGATGGCGCCACCGCCATGCAGCGCAATGCACAGATAGGAGGTCACAAAGCATGAACCCACGATATGAAGCGATCTTGCACAAACCCCACCATGTATCCAAGCGTCATCCGCCGATGTCGCGCGAAAAACGCGCCGCTCAGTTTGCAGCGTTTTCGGCGCTCAGCGGCTACGACGAGCGCATCCGCGCGCTGGAGGAAGAAAGTCAGCGCGAGCCGGCGCCGGATTTCGATTACGGCGGACTATGAACAAAGCGCAGTCCCTGCGACGTTGTGTCGCGGTGACTGCGCTTTGTTGTTATTCTTCTTTGTTCAGCACATCCTGCATGTAGACGGTGCCGTCGGCGAGATGTTTCCAGTAAACGTCGTTGCCATCGATGAGCATGTAGCTTTGCGGGCTGCCCTGCTTTGGCAGGGTGGTGGAGCCTGGGTTCATGTAGCGATGGGTGGAAAACGTTTCGTTGGCCGGAATGTGGGTGTGGCCGTGGAGCAGGATCGTGCGCGGAGTGGCCAGCGGCGGCAGGCTGTGGTTGTTGTAGCGATGGCCGTGGGTGACGAAAACCGGCGTGTTTTCGAGCCAGAGATAGGTGTAGTCGGCCATGCATGGGAATTCGAGCATCATCTGGTCGACTTCCGCTTCGCAGTTGCCGCGCACGGCGATGATGTGTTCCTTGTGTTCGTTCAGGAGGGCGCTGACGATCTTGGGATCGTATTCGCCAGGCAGATTGTTGCGTGGGCCGTGGTAGAGCAGGTCGCCGAGGAGCACGAGCATGTCGGCGCCTTCTGCGGCGAAACGCTCAAGCAGCTGGCGCGTGCAGGAGCCGCTGCCGTGGAGATCGGATGCGATGAGGTATTTCATGGAAAGTTCCTTTCTATATCATATGGTAGATTTTTTCGACGGATGGAAACGCAGAACGAGCACCGTGGCGATGATGATGAAGATAATGAGCAGGAGATACATCATGCGGAAACCGAGCATGTCGCTGAGCGTGCCAGCCAGCAGCGCGCCAAAACCGATGCCCAGGTCAAAGCCGATGAAGAAGGTGCCGTTGGCCGCGCCGAAACGCTCGCTTGGCGCGTTCATCACAGACAGGCTCTGCATCGTCGTCTGCGCGCCGCCAAAGCCAGAGCCATAGAGAAAACCGCTCAAAAGGAGCATCGGCAGATTTTGCGCAAACGCCAGAAGCAGCATCGCTGCCAGCATGAAAACGAGGGATGGCAGCGTTGTCGCGATGACGCCAAAGCGATCGATGGCGTGGCCAATGAAGGCGCGCACGAGCAGCAGCCCGATGGCGTAGATCGTGAAGAAATAGCCCGTGTTGCCGAGGCCGAGGGTTGTGCCGTAGAGTGGCACGTAGGTTGTCACGGCGCTCATTGTGAGGGTGATAAAGCCCATGATCACCGCCGGCAGCACAGCACTTTTTTCAAAAATGTCGCGTTTGTCGCGCTTTTTCGACTGGCGCTCCACCGGCGTTTCCTGCTGCAGCGTGCGGTCGAACGGGAAGAAAAATCCCAGCGCCAACGCCACCACGAGAAAAGCCGAGCTGATGTGGATCATGGTCGCAAAACCAACGCTGTCCATGAGCTCAACCGCCAGCGCCGGCGCCACAGCCAGCGCCAGCGACATCGACATGCCGAAGATGCCGATGCCTGTGCCGGTGAGGTGGCGCGGAATGATGTCCGTGGCGATCGTGGAGGTCGACGTCGAAGCGAAGCTCCAGTCGATCCCGTGGAGCACGCGCAGGATCAGGATCAATGCGATCGTCGTCATGAACGAGTAGCAGAAGATCAGCACCGCGAGCAGGATCATACTAATGAAGAAAACACCACGGCGGCCGAAATGGTCCAGCACATCTCCGGCGATCGGGCGGATGATCACCGAGCCCACCGTGAAAATACTGATGCAGACCCCCGTCATCGTTTCGCTGATGCCGAGATCTTGGAAATACAGCGGCAGCGACGGGTTGATCATGTTGAAACTGAGAAAGATCAGAAAGTTGATGCCCATGATCATGATGAATGGGCGCGTCCAGAGCTTTTGTGCCATTATTTGCCCTCTCCTTCCTCAGAGGTTGTCTCGGAGGACGCCGCGTCAGATTTTTGGCTGCCAGGCGTCTCCATCGGGTCGAAACGTGTGAGATTGTATTCGTTGATCACCGAGATCACCTTGCTGGCGTAGTACGGATCCGTCGCATAGCCGCCTTCCTGCAGCGCACGCGCAGCGACCGCCGGTGATTTGGCGCCGACAGCGTCGGCATAATTTTCGTTGGAGACAATGAGCTCGGCATAGTCCTCGAAGCAGTCTGCCGGGCTTGAGTAGACACAGAAATAATCGCGGATCGTCGTTTCTGTGCCGTCGTAGTATTCCGTTGTCGCAAGTTTGACACTGCGGTGATGGCCGTGGGCCTTGATGCCAAAATAATTATTATAATCGAATGAGAGCTGAGACTCGCCAAAATTACTTTCCAAAGCCGCCTGTGCCAGCATCACCGAAGGATAGAGACCCGTGTCGTCGTATTTTTCGGCGATCGGTCCCAGCGCGTTGAAAAAGCTGGACGGATCCCCCACCTGGTAGGTCACATCCGCACTTTTTGGCTGTTCCACATATTCCGTCAGGCCGATCAGATTGATCGCACACAGCGCCAAAAACACCGCGATCGCAAAGACGAACGTGTTCATCACCGTATCCGCACGCCGCGGCTTGCGACGTTTCGCCGGGCGACGTTTGGCAGCAGCCGACGGCTTGTGCGCTTTATGCGACGCCGTCGCGCTTTTGCGCGCGCTCGCAGTGCGCGTTCCTGACGACCGTTTTTTTGTAGGCGCAGAAGATTTGCGCGGGCTCATGCATTCACACTCCTCTCTTGTGAGACATCTATATATTATATCATGCCTGGAAAATTAGCGCAAATTTTCGCCGCCTGAGAAACTGCGCCCGCTGGCGATTTTCGCCAGCGGGCGCAGTTTACGCGCAGATCTCGCCAGCCTCGTAGCAGGCGTAGATGTAATCGCGGGATTGGTAGTAGAAATCTGTATTGTAGTTAGAGATGGCAGCATCGATCCAGGAAGTGTAGACTTCGATCAGCCGTGGAATGATCTGCGCTTCGTCGTCGCCGTTCTCGCGCTCCGCCATTTGTGCCTTAAAGCGTTCCAGCTGTTCCAGCGGGTTGGAAAGTTCGGAATACGCGCAG
>OLPU01002379.1_pt1 | contig 12532 bp, 10 predicted proteins | sample 1673111 | NCBI WGS metagenome assembly OLPU01 (sample SAMEA3136755, study PRJEB25190) | human gut metagenome | reverse complement strand
TATTTTTTATATTAAATATATATGGTATAATTTAGGTGATTGCAAAAGGAGCATTTAAAATAATAAATAACTTTAAAAAGAGAGGGATTAATTAATATGATTAAATTAAATTTAGATTATAGTAAGGTATTGGGGTTTTTAGATAAATCAGAAATTGATGCAATGCAACCATATGTAACAGTTGCTCACAACGCTATTCATGAAAAGACAGGGTTAGGAAATGATTTTTTAGGATGGGTAAATTGGCCAGTTGAATATGATAAAGAAGAATTTGACAGAATAAAAAAAGCGGCACAAAAAATACAATCTGACTCAGAAGTATTAATAGTAATAGGTATAGGTGGATCTTATTTAGGTGCAAGAGCTGCAATAGAAATGTGTTCTCATTCTTTCAGAAACAATTTATCAAAAGAAGACAGAAAAGCTCCAGAAATTTATTTTGCAGGAAATAGTATAAGTTCTTCTTATTTAGTGGACTTAATAGAAATAGTAAAAGACAAAGATTTTTCAGTAAATGTAATATCAAAATCAGGAACTACAACAGAACCTGCAATTGCATTTAGAATATTTAAAGATTTATTAGAAAAGAAATATGGAAAAGAAGAAGCAGCAAAAAGAATATATGCTACAACTGATGCTAAAAAAGGAGCACTTAGACAATTAGCAGATGAACAAGGATATGAAACTTTTGTTATCCCAGATGATATTGGTGGAAGATTCTCAGTAATGTCAGCAGTTGGTCTACTTCCAATAGCAGCAGCAGGACTTGACATAGATGAAATGATGAAAGGTATGGCAGATGCTAGAGAAGATTTCTCTACAGATGTTATAGATGACAACTATGCATATCAATATGCAGTAATAAGAAATATATTACATAAAAAAGGTAAAGATATAGAGTTATTAGTAAATTATGAACCAGCATTACATTATGTAAATGAATGGTGGAAACAATTATATGGAGAAAGTGAAGGAAAGGACCAAAAAGGTATATTCCCAGCAGCAGTAGATTTCTCAACAGATTTACACTCTATGGGACAATATGTTCAAGATGGAAAAAGAATATTATTTGAAACAGTAATAAATGTAGAGCAACCTAGAAAAGATATAACAATAGAACTTGATGATGCTAATTTAGATGGATTAAACTACTTAGCAGGTAAAGGGTTAGATTTTGTAAATCATAAAGCTTTACAAGGAACTGTATTAGCACATAATGATGGACAAGTTCCAAATATGATAATAAACATAGAAAAATTAGATATATATAACTTCGGTTATATGTCATACTTCTTTATGAAAGCTTGTGGTGTAAGTGGATACTTATTAGGAGTTAATCCATTTAACCAACCAGGTGTAGAAGCATATAAGAAAAATATGTTTGCATTACTTGGAAAACCAGGTTTTGAAAAAGAAAAAGAAGAATTAGAAAAAAGATTATAATACATACTTTTAAATAGAAGTATTTAAGACGATAGAAAAATCCAAGCAAAATGATTACTTAATTTTGCTTGGATTTTTTTGAATATAAATTTCTATTTTTATTTAAGTTTAAATTAAGTTTATGATAATATAATAAAACCATAGAAACGATAATAAATATTAAAAAATTTATTTATAAGATAAATAACATTAATTGAACAAGTAAATCTTATGAATATAGGAGGAATATACAATGTCAAAGAAAAAAAGTATTAGTTTAGTTGTAATTGTGGCAATAATTTGTTCTATTTTAAGTTCATTACTAACAGTAGTTGTAGTAAATAAGACGGGAATATTAAATGGAACAACAAATTCAGTTAAGGGAACTAGCTCACAAATTGTAGTAAGTAATGAAAAAGGTACAAATGTATATCAAGCTGTAAGTGAAAAAGCAAAACCTTCAGTAGTTGGTATAACAACAACTACTTTAAGTAGTGATAATATGTTTTCTATGCCTACTGAATCAACAGGTGTAGGAACAGGGATAATAGTAGATTCAAATGGATATATACTTACAAATTCACATGTTATATCTGATGGTCAAGCAAAAACAGTAAATGTATTATTTAGTGATGGTAGTACAATAGATGGAGAAGTTTATTGGTATGATTCTCAACTTGATTTAGCTATAGTTAAAGTTAATAAAACAGGACTTACAGCAGCTGAATTAGGTGATAGTGATAAAGTACAAATAGGGGATATATCAGTAGCAATAGGTAATCCATATGGATTAGATTTAGCAGGAACAGTTACACAAGGTATAATAAGTGGATTAGATAGAACAATATCAACATCAGAAACAACTATGACAGGTTTAATCCAAACAGATGCAAGTATAAACTCTGGTAATAGTGGTGGACCATTATTAAATTCAAGTGGTCAAGTAATCGGTATAAATACTGCAAAAGCATCAGAAGGTGAAGGTTTAGGATTTGCGATACCAATTAACACTGCAAAACCAATAATAGAATCAATAATACAAAAAGGTAGTTATGAAAAAGTAACTTTAGGGATAAAAGGGACAGATGCATCAAAGTATGCTCAATATTCAAAACAACAATTAAGTACTGATGAAGGAGTATATGTAGCAGAAGTTGTATCAGGTTCAGCAGCAGAATCAGCTGGTATAAAATCAGGAGATATAATAACAAAAATAGATAGTACAAATTTATCAGTTATGTCTGATTTAACAAAAAATCTATATAACTATACTAAAGGTGATTCAGCAACACTTACAATAAATAGAGATGGAAAAGAAATGACATTAAAGGTAAAATTCTAATAAATTAATTATAAGTCACTAAACAAAAAAATAAACCCTATATAGGGTTTATTTTTTTATATATTGTTACATTTTGATGGACATGAAGAACAATCGCAATGTACTGATTTTAATTTATTATTTTTAGAATAGTAATTTAGGAAAATAGCAGTAAGTATAACTACAATTATGAAAGAAGCAAATTGTAATATAGTTACTCCAGTAGTTCCAAATACTATTAATGAACCTACAAAGTTAACTACGAAACCTACAATCCATGCTACACCAAATTGGTATAGTAGAGAAGCAAGCATCATTTTGTTTCCGTATTCTTTTCTCATAGTAGCTAAAGTAGCTATACATGGAGTATATAATGCACAGAAAACTAAGAAAGTATAAGCTGTTACAACAGTAAATACTACAGCAATACCAGAATTTAAATTACCAAATAAAATTAAAATTGTATTTACAACAACTTCTTTAGCACCTAAACCAGTTATTAATGCTACTGATATTCTCCAATCAGCAAATCCTAATGGTGCAAATATAGGTGTCATAAGTTTACCTAAGTAAGCTAAGAAACTAGTATTTATATCTTCTGTGAATCCTCCAAAGTTAAATGAAGACATTGCCCATATAAGAACAGACATGAAGAACATAACTGTTACAACTTTGTATAAGAATCCTTTTGATTTATTCCAAGCATTTTTTAAAAGAGCATTTAAAGTTGGAACTCTATATTCAGGAAGTTCTAATACAAATGGCTCTAGTTCAGTTTTATATACTGTTTTATTTAAAATTAAAGCTACTAAGATTGCAACTACTATACCTAATAAGTATAGAGAAGTAGTTACGATAGCTGCATTTTTCTTAAAGAATATTCTTATAAATAGTGCGTAAATAGGTAATTTAGCACCACATGTCATAAGTGGAGCAATAAGTGCAGTTATTTTTCTATCTTTTTCACTTTCTAAAGTTCTTGTCGCCATTATAGCTGGAGATGCACATCCCATACCCATAACCATTGGTATAAAGGCTTTACCTGATAAACCAACTTTGCTCATTATTTTATCCATAAGAAATGCCGCTCTAGACATATATCCACTATCTTCAAATAGTGAAATTCCTAAGAATAAAACAAAGATTAATGGGAAGAATGGTAATGTACCACCTAAAGAACCTAAAATACCATCGACAATCAATGATCTAAACCAAGCACTAGAATGAACTAAAAGTCCATCGACAGGTGCAATAATATAATTTTCTATTAATTCAGTAGATAAATCCTGTAGTGGTCCACCAACCCAATCAAATGTAAATCTAAATAGTAAAAATAAAATTCCGATAAATATTGGATAAGCTAAAATTGGATTTAAGACAATATTATCAATTTTATCGGTAATTGTTTTTTTATTTTTAGAATTATCAATAGTACATCTATCTAATATCGAATCTATTTTTTTATATGTTTGACTTTCATTACCAAAGTCCTCTATATAATTTGTTTTTAAGTTTACGGAATTTCTAATAACTTGTTCTATATTTTCTGTTCCGCTTTTCTTTTTTGCTATTATAGGAACAATTTGTATTCCTAATTCATCTGCCAATTTATCATAATCAATTTTTATATCTTTTGAATCTGCTAAATCAAGCATGTTTAGAAGTAATATAATAGGTTTATTATACTTCATAAGTTGTGTAGTTAAATATAAGTTTCTAGATAAGTTAGATGCATCAACAATATTTAATATAACATCAACATCTTCATTTTCTAAAAAAGATTTAGATACTTTTTCTTCGTTTGAGAAAGTATCCATTGCATAAATTCCAGGTAAGTCGACAATTTTAATATCTTTATTTAAATAGCCTTCCTTTTTTTCAATTGTAACTCCTGGCCAGTTTCCTACATACTGATTAGAACCAGTAAGTAAGTTAAAAATAGTAGTTTTCCCTACATTTGGGTTTCCAAATAAGGCAACGTTAATCAAAATAGCTCACTCCTTTACTTTACTGTAATGTTTTTAGCATCATTTTTTCTAAGTGCTAAATCTAGTCCTCTAAAGTTAATAACCATAGGATCACCAAAAGGAGCGACTTTTTTTACTGATATTTCAGTGCCACTTATACATCCTAAGGCGAATAGTCTTTTTGCTAGCCTAATATCACCGCTTATGCTATCAATTGTAGCTTTTTGGCCAACCTCCAAATCGTAAACAGTCATCATTAATACCTCCTAATGAAATTCATTTTCATAGTAAATCACTATAATAATATAGTAAATTTTATAGGATAAAAAGTCAAGTTTTTACACCAGGTATACATTGCCAAAAATGTATAATTAATTTAAATCTAAGTTTTTTCTATAATTTTTGTTAAAAATAGACAAAAACTGGAGATTTATCGCAAAATATTGTATTATATATAGTATATAGAGAAATATTTTTGATTAAAAACTTGTATAGTTTGACAAGTAATAAAATATATTTTTGTTTAATATATAAATATGGAGATATAATTTTATGAAAACAAAGAAAATGGTTTTTTTAGGATTAATGGTTGGATATAGTTTAGTTTTATATATATTAGAAACTTATATTCCCAATCCATTTATGGTGTTTTTTCCAGGGGCAAAACTAGGCTTGACTAATATTGTAACATTGATTGCTTTATTGATTTTCGGTTTAAAAGAAACTTTTATAATAGTTACAGTTAGGGTCATTTTATCATCTATTTTTGCTGGTCCTATGACGTATTTGCTTTTTAGTATAGGAGGTGCATATCTAAGTTTAATTTTAATGTATATAGTTAGTAAAATTAAAGGATTTTCTACAATAGGAATTAGCATCGTAGGAGCAATAGGTCATAATATAGGTCAACTATTAGTAGCAAGTATGATAGTACAAAATATCAATATGATAGGATATTTACCATTTATGCTTATAGCATCATTAGTTACAGGGATATTTGTAGGATTAGTATCAAAGTATTGCTACTTAAAAATGACAAAAATTTCCAGTAGATTATTGACAAAGAATAACAATTTTTGATAGAATTAAATAAAATACATGTGATAGTGGTGATTTTTATGGAAAAAAGCGAATTAGAAGGTCTGAAAAAAGAGATTGAAGATGTGAGGGAGCTAATCAACACATATATTGAATATCCAGAAATCTTCAAAGATGAGCTAGTTGAATCAAGTCAGAAAATAGATACATTAATAAATGAATATATAAAGTCAAGGAAGTAACCCGCATAATTGTGGGTTTTTTTGTTTTTATTTTATGATTTTAAATAAAAATTATGAGTATACTAAAATATAAGTGAAAATATAAAGGTAAATTTTATTTATTATAACATTGTAATAAAAGGTGATTAAATGTTCGTATCTAAATTAATTCGCAGCATTCTTATTGTTTTAATATCATACTTACTGTTAAAATTTATACAGTTTACTCTAAAAGGTATATTTAAAATAACTAAATTTGATGAGAGATATGAAAATACTCTTTGTAGTGTACTTTGTTCAGTTTCTTATTACATAATGTTAATTTTAGCTATAATACTAATTCTTCGTGAATTTGGTATTGTTGATGCAACAGAATTTGGCTCAATTGTAACAGGTGCGAGCATAGTTGGTATTGTGGCAGGTGTGGCATCTCAAAGTATATTGAAGGATGTTTTTAATGGATTTTTTATTTTATTTGAAAAACAGATTCAAGTTGGTGACTTTATAGTAATAAATGAAGAATTCAGAGGAAGTGTAGAAGAAATTGGTATAAGAAGTGTTAGTTTGAGAGATTGGGATTTAAAACGAATTACTATACCAAATGGTAATATTAATAGCATAAGAAATTATAGTAAAGATGTAATGAGGGTTGTAGTTCATGTGAGGGTATCTTACGAAGAAGACCCTTCAAATGTTTTAAATTCTTTACAAGAAGTATGTGATAGAATGAATGATAAATATAAAGATGATTTTGTAAAACTTAGACCATCCAGTAAAGAAGGGTTTAAAATTTATGGTATAACAGATATAGAAAAGATATCAATAGGAGCTAAATACACTATTACAGGTGTAGTTAGATCAGAAAGATATTTCTATATTTTAAGAGATGCAAAATTACAAATTTTACTTGTATTCAGAAAAAATAATATTAAAATCGGATATCAAACAAATATAAATATAATATCTAATGAAGATAATATAAGTGAAAAATTATAAATAATAATTTCAAATAAAGAATTTAAACATATACTATAATAATAGATATATCATTCTAAGGGGGATAATATGGGGGACATAATAGTAAGAAATCAAGAAGTTATTATAAAACTAATATTAGCAGTAATAGTAGGTGGTTTTACAGGATATGAAAGGGAGAAATCAAATCAATTTGCGGGATTTAGAACTCATATTTTAGTTGCTATTGGATCTTGTATTACATCTATTATAGCTCTTGAATTGTTTACTAAATATAGTAGTATAAGTACAATGGACCCAGCTAGACTACCTGCTCAAGTGTTATCAGGTATAGGTTTTTTAGGAGCAGGAGCTATATTAAAAAACTCAAACGGTATAAGAGGACTTACAACAGCGGCTGGTATATGGACAACAGCTTGTATTGGAATTGCCATAGGATATGGTCAATATGTTGCTGGAATAGTAGCCTGGTTATTAGTAATGGCAACACTATATATACTTAAAAATTTTGATAAGGTAATATCAAAGAGGAGTCAAACTGTACTTAAAGCAACTATAACAAGTTTAGATGTAACGTCAAATATTTTTAATACAATCAAAGCATCTGAAATTGCTATAAAAACATTTCAAATAATAGCAAAATCAGATAATATATGGGAAATAGTATTTTTAATTGAATATGATAAAAAAATAATCTTAGATGAACTTATAATAGAATTAAAAAATATAAATTATGTTATAAATATGGAATATATAAAGTAAAAAATATATGGTTAATATTCCATTTTAGAATATTAAAATAAATTTAAAATCTTGATAAGGAGTGAAAAAATGGAAAGAAGTACAATAGAAAATAAATTTAAATGGACTATAGATGAAATGTATCCAAATGAAGAATCAATTGAAAAAGATATACAAAAAGTAAAAGAATTAATTGAAGAAGTAAAAAAATATAAAGGTATATTAGCAGATAGTGAGGAAAATTTATTTAAAGCTTTAAATATATCAGAAGAAACTTCTAGAATTCTTCAAAACTTATATGTATATACTCACATGAAAAGTCATGAAGATACTAGAATAAACAAAAATCAAGGTAATGCCACAAAAACAGATATGCTATCTACAGAATTATCTATGGCAACTTCTTATATGGTGCCAGAAATAATTGCTATGGATAGTGAAAAATTAGAAAACTACTTAAAAACAGAAAGATTATCTCATTATAAAAAATATGTTGATGATATATTAAGATTAAAGCCACATACTTTAAATGAGAGAGAAGAAGAATTATTAGCAGCTGTAGCAGATTTATCTGGTGTACCTGAAAATGTATATGATATGTTATCTTTTGCTGACTTACAATTCCCAGAAATAGAAGATGAAAATGGTGAAAAAGTTAGAGTAACTCATTCAAATTTTAGTTTATTTTTAAAAAGTAAAGATGCAAGAGTTAGAAAAGATGCATTTGAAGCAATGTATGGTATTTATGGACAATATAAAAACACTTTTGCATCTACTTTATATGGTGGAATAAAAAGTGAAATATTCTATGCAAAAACAAGAAAATATGAATCTGCACTACAAGGGTCATTATTCCAAGATAATGTAAGTGTAGATGTTTATAATAATTTAATTGATGCAGTCCATGAAAATTTAGATACTTTAAATGACTATATTGATTTAAAGAAAAAATTCTTAGGGTTAGATAAAATAAATATGTATGATTTATATGTTCCATTAACTGAAAACTTTGATATGGAAATATCTTATGAAAAAGCACAAAAAATCATATTAGAAGCATTAAAACCACTGGGAGAAGAGTACTTAGAAAATGTAAAAAAAGCATTTGCTGAAGGTTGGATAGATGTATATGGAAATGAAGGGAAACAAGGTGGAGCTTATTCTTGGGGTAGTTATGACTCTAAGTCATACATATTAATGAGTTATAAAGATGATTTAAATTCATTATTTACATTAATACATGAAATGGGTCATTCAATGCATAGTTTCTATTCAAAGAATAATCAACCATACTTATATTCAGGATATAAAATATTTGTAGCGGAAGTAGCATCAACTTTAAATGAGTTGTTATTAATAAATTACTTATTAAAAAATGCTGAATCAAAAGAAGAAAGAGTTTATTTATTAAATTACTACTTAGAGCAATTTAGAACTACAGTTTACAGACAAACAATGTTTGCTGAATTTGAAAAAATATGTCATGGAAAAGTTGAAGAAGGAGAACCTTTAACAGCTGAAGATTTTAACAATATTTATTATGACTTAAATAAAAAATATTATGGAGAGTCTTGTGATGTAAATGAAGAAATAGCGTTAGAATGGGCTAGAATACCTCATTTCTATAGCAATTTCTATGTATATAAATATGCTACAGGATTTTCTGCTGCATCTGCTTTAAGTAAACAAATACTTGAAGAAGGGGAAAGTGCAGTATCTAGATATAAAGAATTTTTAAAAAGTGGTGGTTCAGAATTTCCATTAGATCAACTTAGAAAAGCTGGTATAGATATGGAGAAAAAAGAATCTGTAGATGAAGCACTACATGTATTTAAAGATTTAGTAAAGCAACTAGAAAAAGAATTATAATATAAATTAAAGGAGCTATTTTATAATAAATGGCTCCTTATTTTAATATAAATTTAATGTATTCTTAATACAATCTTAACATTTAAACTTTACTATTGAATTGTAAGATAAAAAATTATAGAACAAAGGAAGGGGATTGTTAGGATGTTTAAAAAGAAAATAGTTACTTTATTATGTGGAGCAGTAATGATAAGTGGTTTAGTGATAGGATGTGATAGTAGTAATTCTTCGGAAAGTAAAACATCAAAAATAACTATATCAGGTTCCACTTCAGTAGGTCCAACAATGGAAGTGTTGGCACAAGAATATGAAAAAAATAATGATGTTAAAATAGAAGTACAACAAGTTGGCTCATCAGCAGGTATAAAAAATACTATAGATGGAACTTCTAATTTAGGAATGTCATCTAGAGATTTAAAATATGAAGAAGCACAAAGTTTAGATGAAACTCAAATTGCTATAGATGGTATAGCAGTTGTCACAAATACAGAAAATAAAGTATCGGACTTAACAATGGATCAAGTTAAAGACATATTTACAGGAAAAATAACTAACTGGAAAGAAGTTGGAGGAGAAGATGCTCAAATAGTTGTAATATCAAGAGAAGAGGGATCTGGAACTAGAGATGGATTTCAAGAAATTGTAGGATTTGAATCTGATGCTTTAACTAAAGATGCTCAAATATGTGATGGTTCAGGAAATGTTAAATCAACAGTAGAAGGTAATAAAAATTCAATAGGATACATATCATTTGGATATTTAGATAAAACATTAAATGATTTAAAAATAAATGGTGTTAAAGCTAATGATGATAATGTTGTAGCTAATAAATACCCAATTTCTAGACCATTTTTAGTGGTAAATAAAAAGGATTCATTAACTGACGAAGCAAAAGGATTTATTGATTTCATCATGAGTGATGAAGGACAAAATATAGTATCTAAAGAAGGATTTATAAAAGTTCCTACTAAATAATTATATAAAAACTATTTACAAAAAAATTAGATATGATACAATAATATAAAATTAAATGACTCGTATATTTGGCGGTAATATGGTCCGCAAGTTTCTACCTACTAACCATTAATTAGTAGACTACGAGGTATAGTTTAAAGAATTTATATAAATACAAAAGCTTTATTTTAGGTTACTTGTATTTATTTTAGGCTAAATACCTCGATATTTATATCGAGGTATTTTTTATTCTTAAAAATTTTATTAAACTGCTAGAAACTGAGTCATATACACAAAATAAATTTATGGGAGACAGTGTTATGAATTCGTCAAGTATGAAAATGGAAAGTAATTTAAGTTATGGAGTAAATGATAATCCAAAGTTAGTAACAAAAATCCTTTTAGGATTGCAGCATATATTTGCAGCTTTTGGGGGGATAATAGTAGTTCCACTTGTCATATCAAGTGAATTGGGATTTAATGCAGCTATGTCAACAGCAGTAATTAGTGCATCAATACTAGCAGCAGGTATAGCTACTATTATACAAGCAAATGGTGTAGGAAGAATTGGTTCTCAAGTGGCATGTATAATGGGTACAGATTTTACTTTCGTATCACCAGCAATATCAGTAGGTTCAGTTTTAGGACTTCCAGGAATAATAGGTGCAACAATATTAGGCGCATTTTTTGAAATTATATTAAGTTATTTTATAAAACCTTTAATGAAATTATTCCCACCTATAGTTACAGGAACAGTTGTATGTTTAATTGGACTTACTTTAATTCCAGTTTCAATGGATTGGGCAGCAGGTGGAGTAGGATCTGATTCATATGGTAGTTTACTAAATGTATCTATATCAATGTTTGTTATGATAATTACATTATTTTTAAATAAATATGGAAAAGGAATTTTAAGTAGTGCATCAATACTTATAGGAATGGTTGTAGGATATTTAATATGCATACCTTTAGGATTAGTTGATTTTTCAGCAGTTAAAGATGCAAGTTTTGTATCTATACCTAAGATATTTGAATATGGTGTAACATTTGACTTAAAAGCATTAATAGCATTTTTACCAGCATACTTTGTTACAACAATAGAAACAGTAGGATGCTTAAAAGCAATAGGTGAAGTATCTGATGTAGATATGAATGACAAAAGAGTTGGTTCTGGAGTACTTGCAGATGGTGTAGGAAGTATATTTGGTGGAGTAGTTGGAGCATTCCCAAATACTTCATTTAGTCAAAATGTAGGACTTATACCGTTAACTAAAGTTGCAAGTAAACATGTTGCAGTTATGGCAGGGATACTTCTTGTAGTACTTGGGTTATTCCCTAAATTTGCAGCACTTATAAATGGAATACCGCAACCTGTACTTGGTGGAGTTGGTATAGTAATGTTTGGTACAGTTGCAGCAGCAGGTATAAAAACTTTAAGTAAAGTTGAAATAAATGATAGAAATTTACTTATAATAGCAACTTCTATAGGTTTAGGTTTAGGTGTTACATTTAGACCAGACTTTATATCTAATCTTCCAGAAGGATTACAAATGGTATTTTCATCAGGAATATCAACTGGAACAATAGTTGCATTAGTTTTAAATATAGTATTAAAAGATGATAAAAATAACGAAATTGAAAATATAAAAGATTTAGAATGTGAGGGAGCATAATGAAAGAGTTAAAAAATCGTATATTAGAAGACGGAAAAGCATTAAATGAAACAGTACTTAAGGTTGATACATTTTTAAATCATCAAGTAGACTCAAAGTTAATGTATAATATGGGGACTTATTTTAAAGAGTACTTTAAAAACCATGGTATAACTAGAATACTTACTATAGAAAGTTCAGGAATAGCACCAACGGCTATGACTGCTATGCAAATGGACTTACCTATGGTAATACTTAAAAAACAACAATCAAAAATATTAAATGGAAATGTATATCAAACAACAGTACATTCATTTACTAAAGGATCTGATTACGAATTAACTTTATCTAAAGATTATATATCAAAAGATG
>OLPU01002376.1_pt1 | contig 12545 bp, 8 predicted proteins | sample 1673111 | NCBI WGS metagenome assembly OLPU01 (sample SAMEA3136755, study PRJEB25190) | human gut metagenome | reverse complement strand
TTTTCATGAGCGTTCTTAAAACGTTTTGCATCATTGCGGCTATCTTCATGACGATCGGCGTCGCCCGCGTGGCGCTCGCCGGCGTTACGGCCCAGGTGCTCAACAGCAACGCCGAGCTTACCAACACGCTCGAAAAGGCGACCGATGAGAGCTCCGACTTGGAGGTCATGCATTCGGTCTATGGCGCCGACACGCGCATTCGCGACCTTGCGGGCGCTTATGGCATGGTGGAGCCCAGCGAGAGCGTTACACTTGACTTTTCGCAGGATGCAGCCGCGGGCGCCAACGCGACCGCGACCGCTCAGTAGCAAGACGGTAGCTGAGTATGACAAATGACTATCGCCGCGGTTCCGATGGGGGCCGCGGTTCTGGACGTCCCTCGTCGCGGGGACGTTCTGGTTATCAAGGAACGGGTCGGCAATCTTACAACGCCGGGCGGTCCCGTGGCAACGACCCGGCGTCGCGACTTCGCGGCTCGGGCGGCCCTCAAGTGCATAACACCAGGTCGCGCAAGAGTTCGTCGACCGAATGGCTCACAGGCGCGCCTCTGCCTCGCCGCAAAGCCGTCATGGGATTCATTGGGCTTGGCTTGGGCTTGGGCGTCTTTCGCCTTGCCGACTATCAAATTGTCGAAGCCGATAAACTGCGCGAGCGTGCCGATGCGCGCCGCCTGCTTGCGCAGGCCCTCTATGCCAAACGCGGCACCATCTACGACCGCAACGGTAACGTGCTGGCGTCGTCGGTCGAATGTCGCAACATCGCCGTGAACCCGCAGCTTGTCGAGGATGTCGACAAGACGGTGTCGGCGCTGGTCAAGGCAACTGGAATCGATAAAAAGACCTGCCGCAAGCTCGTTGAGTCCGATGGCACCTGGGTGTATATCAAGCGCCAGGTGGACGAAGACGATGCTGCGGCGCTGGAGAAGAAGAACCTGCCCGGCGTGCTTTTTGAGCAGGCCATGAAGCGCGTATATCCATACGGCAATCTGGCATCGCAGGTGCTGGGTGTAGTGAATGTAGACAACGACGGCTTGACGGGTCTCGAAAAGCAATACAACAAGCTTCTGACCGGCACGAACGGTTCTCTTGTGCGCGAGCGCGCGAGGGACGGCAGCTATATCGCGGGCGGTGCCTATAAAAAGGTGGCTGCGGTCGACGGCGTTGATATCGTGACGACGCTCGACGTCAATATCCAGCGTGCGGCCGAGGATGCCCTGGCAGAGGCAGTTGAGAAGACTAAGGCCAAGAACGGCTCGGCGCTGGTCACCGATCCTACGACAGGCGAGATCTTGGCAGCCTGCTCGTACCCGACTTACGACCAGACCGATCTGGAAAACGCCAAGACCGAGGATATGAACCTGCGCCTGGTTACCGACGCCTACGAGCCCGGCTCGGTCTTTAAGACACTCGTGGCGGGCGCCGGCTTCGACTTGGGCGTCGTGCGATCGAGTACGTCGTTTGAGGTGCCGGCGAGCATCAAGGTGGGCGACGATACCGTCACCGATGCCGACAAGCGCGACTATGCCATGACCATGGATGTGCGCGAGATGATGCGCCGTTCGTCCAACGTGGGCTTTGTCCTAGTGGGGCGCAAGATCGGTGCCGACGACTTTGCCGCCTATGTGGACAAGTGGGGCATCGGTCACAGCTCGGGTGTCGATTTTCCGGGCGAGAGCCTGGGCATCGTCAAGGAGCGTGACCAGTATGACGGCGCCACGCTGGGCTCGATGAGCTTTGGACAGGCACTGTCCGTCTCGCCGATTGAGATCGCACGTGCCGTGGGCGGCATCGCCAACGGCGGCGTGATGATGACACCGCACTTCTATAAGTCCAGCAAAGGCGACGAGAAGGACTGGGGCGAAGGCGAGCGCGCGATTTCGGAGGACGCCGCATCCCAGGTGACATCGTGCATGCAGACGGTCGTGTCCGAGGGAACGGGCGTTGGCGGCGCGGTTGACGGCTATGACGTGGCGGGTAAGACCGGTACGGCCGAACGAGCCGACGAGAACGGCGGTTACCTCAAGGAGAACTACATGTCGTCCTTTATGGGCTTTGCACCGGCACAATCGCCCAAGGTGCTGTGCTATATCACGCTCGACGGAACGCCGAGCGGCTCAGATGCCGCTGCGGTGCCGTTCCAGTCAATTATGGCCAACGCGCTCGATGTGCTGGGTATCCCGCACACGAAGTAGGGGGTTAACAATCTTTGGGGCGTGGTTTGTTGTCCCATATGAGGGGTGTTCACATGCCCTGCACCACGCATGCGCGGCGCTGGGATACAATACGCCGATAGCATTATTAGGTTTACAGGGGAGCTGCAATGATAGAGATCGCCGTCAACAACCTCGTGGCCGCAACAGGGGCCCGAACCGTGACGGGAGAAGCCGATCGGGTATGCCGCGGGTGCGTTATCGACTCGCGCCAGGTCGAGGAAGGGACAATTTTCGTCGCCTTTCCCGGTGAAAACGTCGACGGCAATGATTTTGCTTCCCGTGCCGTCCAGTCGGGTGCCGGCGCCGTCGTGATGACGCGTGAGCCCGAGGCCGAGCTGGTCTCGCTGGCGCAGGACAAGGGCTGTGCCATCTTGCTGACCGATGATCCCGAGGAGTTTCTGCTGCGTTTGGCGCACACGTATCGCCTGGAGCTTGGCTGCCTGGTCGTTGGCATTACCGGTTCCATCGGCAAGACGACGACCAAGGACGTGCTCGCCGCTGTGCTTGCCAAGCGCTATCGTGTCTGGGCCACCAAGGGCAATTTCAATAACCTGATCGGCATGCCGCTCACGGTGCTTTCCGCTCCGGCCGATACCGAGGTCCTGGTACTCGAGATGGGCATGAACCATTTCCACGAGATCGAGCGCCTGTCCCAGTCCGCCAATCCCAACCTTGCCATCGTGAGCAAGATCGGCACCTCTCACATCGGCATTTTGGGCAGCCGCGAGAACATCGCCCGCGCTAAGGCCGAGATTGTCCAGGGTATGTGCGCCGCCGGCGATTATTTGCCGCTGCTGGTTTTGGGCGGCGAGGACGACTTTACGCCGTTCATTCGCGATACGTTCGCCCAGCCTGCTGGTATCGACGTGATGCTGGCCGGCGTCTCGGACGATGATGAGGTCCGTGCCCGCGACATTCGTGTTGATGACGAGGGCCGTCCGGTCTTTACGCTCGATTTTGGCCAGGGTGAGACGATCGATACCATGCTTGCCATCCCCGGCGTGCAGTCCGTTCCAAATGCCGTTAAGGCCGCCGCGGTTGCCTATCGCCTGGGCGTGACGCCCGAGCAGATCGATGCTGCCTTTAGGGGCCTCACGATCACCGGTCACCGCCAGGAGATCAAGCGCGCCAAGAGTGGTGCCCGCGTCATCGACGATTCCTATAACGCCAGCGCCGAATCGATGGCAGCCGGTCTCGACCTGCTGTGCTCGCTTTCGTGCACGGGGTCTCGCATGGCGATCCTGGGCGAGATGGGCGAGATGGGCGATGAGGCTCCTCGCATGCATGAGCTCGTGGGCGCCTATGCCGCCGCCAAGAAGCTCGACATGCTGGCGTGCGTGGGTGGTGAGCTGGCCCAGCTTATGGCCGATGCCGCGCGCATGATGGGTATGGACGAGGACCGCATCCAGGTGTTCTCCGATTATCAGCAGGTGCTCGACCGCATGGGCGGCGCGCTTGAAAAACATGATGTTGTACTGGTCAAGGGTTCCCGCTTTGTTGAGCTCGACCGCTTTGTGGAAGGTGTGTGCTAGCCCATGTTCGGCAATCCCTCGTATCCAACGTATCAGGCTTTTTTGGGGCTTGGCATCGCCGCTACCATTGCGCTGCTGCTCATGCCGTGGTGGATCAAGCTGCTCAAGGTCGAGGGTATCGGCCAGCAGGTTCGTGCCGACGGCCCCAAGCGTCATTTGGTTAAGCAGGGAACGCCCACCATGGGTGGCGTTGTCATCCTCGTCGCGATCTCGCTGACCTGCCTGCTGATGGGCAAGCTCACCACCGAGCTCGTGCTCGTGCTGCTTGCCACGCTGGCGACCGGCGTGCTGGGCCTGATCGACGACCTGACCTCCGTTACGCATGGGCGCTCTCTCGGTCTGACGCCCCATGCCAAGATGATCGGCCTAACCATTATCTGTGTCACCTTTACGGTACTTGCCGTTAACTGGTGCGGCGTCGCCCCCGAGATTCGTTTTCCCGGTGGGTTGACGATCGACCTTGGCGTGCTTTCGACCACCATCTGCGGCCTTTCGTTCCCGTGGCTCTACATTGTCTTTTGCTGGCTGATGATCGCCGGTCTTTCTAATGCCGTGAACCTGACCGATGGCCTTGACGGTCTTGCTGGCGGCACCTCCATGATTGCCATGCTCGCCATGGCTGCGATGGCGTTTTTGCACGGAGACGTGAACCTGTCCATCTTCTGCACCGCGTGTGCCGGTGCCTGCTTGGGCTTTCTGTGGTTCAACTGCTATCCGGCGAGCATCTTTATGGGCGATACCGGCTCGCTTGCCCTGGGCGCCGCGTTTGCATGCACGTCCATCATGACCAACACCGAGGTCGTCTCCCTCATCATCGGCGGCCTGTTTATCGTTGAGACCCTGTCGGTCATGATTCAGGTTGTCTACTTCCACTTTACGCACAAGCGCGTCTTCCTTATGGCGCCCATCCATCATCATTTCGAAAAGAAGGGCTGGGCCGAGACCAAGGTCGTCATCCGTTTTTGGATTATCGCTGCGGCCTTTGGTGCCGTTGGCCTTGCCCTGTTCTTCCAGTTGGGATAGTGGTCTTTCATGTCTCTTGCTGATGTCTTTAGCCTGCTCGTTTTGGGTCAGGGCAAATCCGGTCTCGATGTCGCCCGCTGGGCGCTGGCACATCCCGAGCGCGTAAGCGCCGTTACCGTGTATGGCGGCGGCACCTCTGAGCCCAATGACGCCACGCGTGCGCTCGAGGCTGCTGGTGCGTCGTTTGTCTATGGGACCGAACAGGTCGAGGGCGCCTATGACGTATGCGTGACGTGCCCGGGCATCTCGGAGTTCTCGGGCTTCTTTAAGGCCGGGCGCGAACATGCCGCCCAGATTATGGGTGAGCCCGAGTTTGCCTATCGCCTGTCTCCCGATAACTGGATTGCCATCACGGGCACCAACGGCAAGACGACCACCACGTCGCTGACTGATTATCTGCTCAAGGCTGCCGGCGAGGCCAGCGTTGCTGTCGGCAACATCGGCGAGCCGCCGGTCAACGAGATTGACGGCCGAGCCCACAACGAGTGGTTTGTGGCTGAGCTCTCGAGCTATCAGATTGCTACGACCACCGAGCTCCACCCCCGCGTGGCGGTGCTGCTCAACATCACTCCCGACCACTTGGGCTGGCATAAGAGCCATAAGAACTATGCGCTTGCCAAGATCAAACTGTTTGACAATATGGCCGATGACGATCTGGCGGTTGTCGACGTCGAAGACGCCGGCATTCACGAGTTCGATGAGTACATCTACACGCCGGGTCGTCGCATCTGCAAGGTTGCCTTTGACGAGCCTGAGGGCGAGGATGCCGCCTTTGTGCGCGATGGCAAGATGATCGTGCGCCTGAAGGGCGTCGAGACCCCGCTCATCGCTACATCCGAGCTCAAGATCTCGGGCCATCACAATGTTATCAATGCCCTGTGCGCCGCCACGGCTGCCTTGGCGGTCGGTGCCGATGTCGATGGTGTCTGCCGCGGTCTTGCCTCGTTCCAGCCGCTCGAGCACCGCGTGGAGCCGTGTGGCGAGATTGACGGCGTACGCTACGTCAACGATTCCAAGGCGACCAACACCGATGCGGTCGAGAAGGCACTGACGGCATTTCCCGATGACGACGTGATCTTGCTGCTCGGCGGCCACGATAAGGGCACGCCGCTCACGGACTTCGCGCGCGTCGTTATGGACAACGTGCGCTCGGTCGTCTGCTTTGGCGATGCGCGCGAGCGCTTCACCGCCGCTATGGACGAGGCCGATGTCGATGGCGATGTGGATATCGCCCAGGCGGATGACCTACGCGACGCCGTGGACGTCGCCCGTTCGCTGTCGAGCCGTGGCGATGTGATCTTACTTTCTCCTGCCTGCTCTTCGTTCGATGAGTTCTCGGGCTATGAGGAGCGCGGCCGCGTGTTTAAGGACTACGTGGCCCAGCTTGCCGCTGCAGCGAAATCACAAATGGAATAGGGGTTGCGGTGAGAGAGGAGAGCCCCCGACAAGGTATGAGGAGGCCCGACTCGGACCGTGCTTCCTCACGTCGCACCACACCGCGTTCCAGCCGCGGCGGGCAGTCGTTTAGCGAACGCTATATTGCCGGCGTTCCCGCCCGTATCATGCGCCCCCGTTTGATATTCATGGCCTGCTTGTTTACCTTGGTATGCTTTGGCCTGCTGATGGTGTACTCGGCGTCTTCGGTCGAGGCGCTGCACGAGAATGGCTCGGCGACGTTTTTTCTGGGTCGACAGGCCGCGTTTGCCGTGGTCGGTGTTCTGGCGCTGATTGCCATCGTGCGCGTTTTGCCGGACAGCTGGTTTGGGGAGGATGTGCTCAGGATCTTCCTCATAGGCATGATAGGGCTACTGTTTCTGGTGTTCTTGGTGGGCAGCGGCAGCCGTGGCGCCACGCGCTGGCTCAACATCGCCGGTATTCAGTTCCAGCCTTCCGAGTTTTTAAAGCCATTTGCCATTGCGTATTCGGCCATCATGCTTGATCGCTTCTTTTCGCCCGGTGGCAACATCAACGAATTCCTTCGCAAGATGGGCATCTACCTGGGCATTTCGCTCTTTCTGATCTTTATCCAGCCCGATTTCGGTACTGTCCTGATCATCCTGTTGACCCTCATGTGCATGGCGTTGTTTGCGGGTCTCGACCCCAGATTTATCATCGGCGTGCTAATCTTCGGCATTCTCGTGATCGTGATTGCGCTTGTCGCAGAGCCGTACCGTATGGTGCGTATTCAGGTTGCCTTGAACCCTTGGGCCGACGAGTATGGTGACGGCTATCAGGCCACGCTTGCCATCATGGCCTTTGCCTCGGGCGGTCTGTTCGGCCGTGGCATCGGCAACTCAACCATGAAGTACTCGTATCTGCCCGAGGCGCACAATGACTACATCCTGGCCATCATTGGCGAGGAAGTCGGTTTTGTCGGAACCGTGCTGTTCTTCTTGGTGTTTGCGATGCTGATCTACTCGGCGTTTCGCATTGCCGAGCAGGCGACCAATCGCCGGGGCGCGCTTATGGCGTCTGGCTCCGCAGTCATTCTCGCAGTGCAGTTTTTGATTAACGCGCTGGGCATCCTCAATGTGTTTCCCATGACGGGCAAACCGTTGCCGTTTATTAGCTACGGCGGTTCGTCGATTATTGTGTCGCTCATGCTTGCCGGGTTGATTCTGCGCGTTTCGTACGAGAGCGCCCGCCGCGATGAGTATGACCGCCGCCGTGAGAGCTTTGCCGTTATGGACGAGAGCACCGCCGGCGTGGCCCATGTGCGCGGTGAACGACCTTCGCGTAACGGTTTTACCGTCCTGGATGGCTCTGCAATCGACCCCGCAGCCCGCCCGCGTCAGCGAACGGCGCCGCAAGGTCGTCCACAGCGCCCCAGCCCTCGCAACGCGGGCGGCGGATATAATCGAATCGATTTGAACTCGGACCCGTCGGCACGTCTGCGCACCGACAACCAGGGACCGCGTGTACGAAGGGACTACCATGACCGATAAAATGACCGTTGCTATTGCAGCCGGCGGCACGGCAGGACACATCAACCCCGCGCTCGCCTTGGCCGAAGAGCTGCGTGACCGTGGCCACCGCGTTGTGTTCGTGGGCCAGTCGCGCAAGCTCGAGGGTCGTCTGGTCCCCGAGGCTGGGTTTGATTTTGTGCCCATTACGGTCACGGGCTTCGACCGCTCCCGCCCTTGGACGGCGCTGACCTCGCTGTGGCGTGTCAACAAGGCCAAGCGTGCGATCGCCAGTCATTTCTCAAAGGTCGGCAAGCCCGATGCCGCCATCGGTTTTGGTGCCTATGTCGAGGTTCCACTGCTGGGGTGGTGCAAGGACGCAGGCGTGCCGTATCTGCTGCATGAGCAGAACTCTGTTCCGGGCCTGGCCAACAAGATGATGAACTCCCACGCCGCCCGCGTGTGCATCTCGGTGCCGGCAGCGCGCTCGGTCTTTGAGCGCGAAGGCGACCCTGGCCACGTGCTCATGACAGGCAACCCCGTACGTCGCTCGGTAATCGAGGGCGATCGCGCTCGCGGCCGCAAGGCACTTGGCGTTCCCGAGGACGCTACGCTGCTGCTCGTCTTTGGCGGTTCACTTGGCGCCCAGCACCTCAACGAGCGCGTGGCTTCGCTCAAAAACGAGCTGCTTTCGCGCAAGAATCTCTATGTGTTGCATTCGACGGGTGCCGACGGCTTTGAGGAGACCGAGCGCGCTTTGGCGCTGACGCCCGAGGAGGCGAAGCGTTACCGCGTCCAGCCTTACATCGACAACATGGGCGATATGCTGGCTGCTGCCGATTTGGTGCTCTCGCGTTCGGGCGCATCGAGCGTGGCCGAGATCGCTGCGCTCGCCGTGCCCTCGGTGCTCGTGCCGTATCCGCATGCGACAGCCGACCACCAAACCACCAATGCCCGTTATCTAGTCGACGCCGGGGCCGGCGTGCTCTGCGCCGATGCCGATATCGACGGTTCTGCCTTTGCCGATGAGCTGCTGCACCTGGTCGATGACGCGGCGGCGCGCGACGCCATGCGTCAGGCGGCGCGTGGTCTGGCTCAGGATAGGGCCGCCGCTCTTCTGGCGGATGCGGTAGAGGGTTTGCGTTAGTTAGACGGGATATCGTCGGTCGCCCTCGCGCTGATGCGGTAGGTGCGGTACAGTTAACGGGTTACAGGCAGTGTTTACGCAAGGAGTACACGAGCACATGGCTGATTCCCAGACTGCAACCTCCGCGCCCGAGTTTAAGAGCGCCCACTTTATCGGTATCGGCGGCGCCGGCATGAGCGGCATCGCCCTCGTTCTGCACGAGCGCGGTTATGCCGTTACCGGCTCCGACCTTAAGACGTCACGTTATATCCGCCAGCTTACCCGCGCTGGTGTGAAGGTGCATGTGGGCCATGAGGCCGCCACGATCGACGAGGTCAAGCCCGACGTGGTTGTTGTCTCCACCGCTATTCCGGAGTCCAACCCTGAACTCGTGCGCGCTCGCGAGCTTGGTATTCCCGTGTGGCCCCGTGCCAAGATGCTCTCTGCTTTGGGCCACGGCTACACCACCGTCGCTGTTGCCGGCACGCATGGCAAGACCACCACGTCTTCGATGTGCGCCACCATGCTCGACCGCATGGGTCTGGATCCGAGCTTCCTGATCGGTGGCATCGTCGAGGGCTATGACACGAACGGCAAGAACGGCTCGGGCGACTACTTTGTCGCCGAGGCCGACGAGTCCGACAGCTCCTTCCTGTTCCTGAACCCCAACGTGGTCATTGTGACCAACGTCGAGGCCGACCACCTCGATCACTACTCGGGTATCGAGGAGATCGAGGCGACTTTCGCCAAATTCATGAGCCTGGTGGGCGAGGACGGCACCGTCATCGTCTGCGGTGAGGACCCGCATCTGGTCGAGCTCGCCAAGTCGACGGGCCGTCACGTGCTTTCCTACGGCTTTGCCGAGAGCAACGACATCGTCTGCATGCACCCGGATGTCAAGGGCATCCAGAGCGACTTTATCGTTCGCTTTGAGGACGGCACTGAACACGCCGTGGAGATCAAGAGCAATCCCGGTCGCCACAACATGCTCAACGCCACGGCGGTGCTCACCGTCGCCCATGTCCTGGGCCTTGACATCGACGCCGCCGCCAAGGCGCTCTCGAGCTTTGAGGGCGTCCGCCGTCGCTTTACCCACGTGGGCGATATCGATGGCATCACCGTGGTCGATGATTACGGCCATCACCCCACCGAGATCAAGGCGACGCTTGCTGCTGCTTCGTCGCTGGGCTACAAGCACGTCGACGTCGTGTTCCAGCCGCACCGCTATTCGCGCCTGCAGGCCCTGTGCGACGACTTTGCCGATGCATTTGCCAATGCCGATAAACTGCTGCTGATTGATGTGTTCTCGGCTGGCGAGATGCCCATTCCGGGTGTCACCTCTAAGATGCTCGCCGATACCGTGCGCGCCAAGCATCCTGGCAAGGAGGTCGTGTACTGCTCCAGCCGTCTTGAGCTCAATCAGGAGCTCGAGCAGATGGTGGGCGCGGGCGACTTGCTGCTCACTATGGGTGCCGGTGACGTTACGACCGTCGGTCCCGAGTTTATCGAGTATCTGACTGCCAAGAAAGACGCTTAAGCCTAATGGGTCTGTTTAACGCCGTCATGGCGCTCTCGGGCATGATCGACACGGATGTGATCGAGGACGAGCGCCTTGCGCGTCATACGAGCTATCGTATCGGCGGCAAGGCCGACCTCTTTGTGACGTGCCATAGCTATCATGCCCTCCGCCGCGCCGTGGCGGTGCTCGATCGCGAGCAGGTGCCGTGGGTCATCATCGGCAAGGGCTCCAATCTGCTGGTTGCCGATGGCGGTTATCGCGGTGCCGTCATTTCGCTCGGACGTGAGTTTCAGCGCACGGTTGTTGCCGATGACGGTTGTACGCTGACGGTCGGTGCGGGCGTGATGTTTGCGCGCCTGGTCAACGATGCCCTGTCGCGTAGCCTCTCGGGCCTTGAGTTTGCCGTTGGCATCCCTGGCTCGGTTGGCGGTGCGATATCTATGAATGCAGGCACACGGACCGAGTGGATTGGCTCGCTGGTTGAGGATGTCGTAACGTTTGACCCGGCATCCGGTATCAAGCATTATGCGGGGTCCGAGATCACTTGGGGCTACCGCGAATGTAGCCTTCCCCGCAATGAGATTATCCTCGAGTGCGTGCTCAAGCTTAAACCGGCGCCCAAGGTCGACATTCGCGAGCGCATGGAGCGGTACCTGACGAGGCGCAAGCGTACGCAGCCCATGGGTCGCGCATCCTGCGGGTCGGTCTTTCGCAACCCGCCCGATGCGAGTGTGGGCAAGCTTATCGAGGATTGTGGATTAAAGGGTTTTTCGATTGGCGGTGCGGAAGTTTCGCCCGTTCACGCTAATTTTATCGTTAATAACGGAACTGCCTCGGCCGATGACGTTGCCGCGGTTATCAGACATGTGCACGGAAAGGTGAGGGAGGCGTATGGCATCGAGCTCAGACCGGAAGTTAAATTCCTCGGCTTCTAGAGCATCGAAACCCACCTTCCGCCGCGCCGGAGGGCGTTCCGGCGCGCCTGCCAAACCTCAACGCAATACCGTCGCGCGCTCTAAGTCTGTCGGGCATGCTCGACAGACCAGTCGTCCGGTTGTCGGCTCGCAGCTCGGCAATCGTCCGGCAGCAAAAAAGTCCTCGCGTCCCTCGGTGACGTCAAAGCCTGTTATGGGCGCCAAGCCTGCCCGTCCTATGGCAACTCCTAAGCCCTCGACGGGAGCTAAAGCGGCGCGTCCGGGTCGCACACTGGGCGCATCGAAACCGCGCTCGCTGACATCGGTGCCGGCTACCGCCAAGAAGCCTTCGAGTAAAAAAGGCGTCAACCCGTTGTCTTCACTTGGGGCGATGGCAAATAAAACGTCAGACGCCGCTTCTCTCGTTACAGGCAAAGGCAAAATCGTGGGCGGCGTTCTGGCCGTCTTTGCCGTGCTCGTCGTCGTTGCCATCGTGGTGATTAACTCTGGATTGTTTACCGCCACTGATATTCAGATTCAAGGCAGCGAGCATGTGACGAAGCACGATGCTATCCAGCTGATCGATTTGCCCGAGGGAACGTCGCTTTTTAACGTCGATCCCGACCAGATTACCGAGGACCTCAAGCAGAACCCGTGGGTCTCGGGCGTGGATGTCCAGCGTCAGTTCCCGCATACGCTCATCATTACGCCGATGGAGCGCAAGGTCATCGCAATTGCCTATATCAGCTCCGATGACCTTGCCTGGGCCATCGGGGATGATGACACCTGGATCGCCCCGCTGTCGACGTCGGTCGAAGTTGACGACCAGGGCAACGTCATCACGACGGGGCAGGGCTCAAATACCCTGACCGGCATTGATGCCGCACTGGCGCTCGCTAAGCACTATGGCGCGGTGTTGCTGACTGATGTCTCGGCGGATGTCGCTCCGGTTTCCGGCCAGGCGGTGAGCTCCAAGGCCGTTAAGGCTGGCTTGGATTATGTGCGTGGTTTTTCGAGCGAGTTCTTGGGACAAGTCAAGGATATTTCCACGCCTTCGGTCGAAGCCATCTCGGCAAACCTCAATAACGGCATTGAGGTGTCGCTGGGCGATTCGAACGATATCGTCAAGAAGGAGCGCGTAGTCACCAAGCTGCTTTCGCAGGTAGAGGGCGTAACGTATATCAATGTGCGCTCTCCGGGTAACTATACATTTAGGAACGCTCCGACCTCGTAGCGCTGGTTGATGCTTTGTTGAGGGGCCATACCACGCCGTTTATCTGGTTTGTTTGGTTTTCACGGTCAATTATTTGACTGAT
>OLPU01002368.1_pt1 | contig 12573 bp, 10 predicted proteins | sample 1673111 | NCBI WGS metagenome assembly OLPU01 (sample SAMEA3136755, study PRJEB25190) | human gut metagenome | reverse complement strand
TGCCGTGCTGTTTGGCTTCTAAAACCTTGTGTGTCCTTGTCAACTGATGGTATAACTGAATTATACTACCGACATGCAGGTTGGGCAATGGCTTTGTGGCACTCGTGCAAAGCCGCGTTTTCATTGGGACGGTTATGTGGTAAAATATTTTTATCTTTCAGGGAGGATTGAGATATGGGAAATGATCTCCACAGGAAGCTTAAAAATATGGAAATGGGCAGCGCAGTATGATGACGGGAAAATGCGGCATAATATCCGGCGGAGAGCGGGATACCCTAAGCGGCATAGAGGACTGCGGGCTCATCATCGCCTGCGATAAGGGATACCAATACGCAAGGGCTGCAGGCGTGCGCCCCGGGCTGCTGGTAGGCGATTTCGACTCATATACCGGCCCATTGCCTGAGGATATCCCCCGGCTGGACCTGCCCGCAGAAAAAGACGATACGGACACCATGGCGGCGGTGCGGTACGCCATAGCTCAGGGCTATGGCGAGATAAGGATATACTGCGCCCTGGGCGGCAGGGCGGATCACCTGTTGGGCAACATACAGGCACTCTCCTTCTGCGCGGAGCGGGGCGTAAGGGCCTCCATAGTGGGAGGCGGCTGCCGCATAGACGTGATAAAAAATTCTGTTATTTCCCTTGAAGAACAAAATGGGTATTTTTCCGTAATATCCCTGAGCGACGTCAGCACCGTCACCATAGAGAACGCCAAATATGAGCTCTCTGACGCCCGCCTGACCAACTCCTTCCCCATAGGCGTGAGCAACCGGTGGAAGAATGGCGAAGCACGGGTGAAGGTTAAGGACGGGACTGCGGCGGTGATCAGGGTAAAAGAATAGACGCCGTATATCTTTCCTGTTTTTCGTCCATACTATCCTCCGAGCCCCCTATGCGGGCAAACAAATACGGAAAATATCAAGGAGGAAACTCAGTATGATGAAGAAGACAGCGGCGATGATGCTGGCAATGGCGTTAATAGCGGCATTTGCGGGCTGCGCGCCCCAGAACACACCTGCCCCCAGCCCCAGCCCGGCGGCGGTAGCTACCCCCGCGGCTTCCCCCGTGGTTTCGCCTGAGGTCACCAATAACGCCGAAGTAGGCCCTAATACTCAGGGCAATACCGATGGCGTTATAGAGGGCTTCAAGGAGGGCGAGGTAGTGGATGCGGACAAGCTGCCCGACAAGGTGAAGACCGCCATAAAGGAAAAATACCCTGAGGCGACCATAAAGACCGTCACCTTCGCCACCTATGAGAATCAGCAGCTCTATAAGATATTGCTGCAAAAGACTGAAAACGACACTACCGAAGAGGTGTACGTCACCGCCAACGGAGCCATAATACCCGCGAAGGCTACCGCCGCAGCAACTCCCGGCGTCTCTCCCGCAGGCACAGCGGCTCCCGCAAAGAAAAAGTAACGCGATTAAAAAGCGGCCTCGCGCCGCTTATTTTTTTGCCAATTTAGGCCGAATTGCAAAAACGCAGCAAAAAAACACAGCAGACGGGAAATTTCCCACAAACTCTGGTATAATAAACAAAAACGCACCGGGAGGTCTGTAATATGTACGGATATTACGGCTACGACACGCTGTTCCTTGCGGTAATAGTTGTGTTCATACTGGGCATATGGGCTCAGATAAGGGTAAAAAACACATATAAGAAGTATTCGCAGGAGTACGCCTCCTCAGGCATTACCGCAGCCAACATGGCGGAACGCATGCTTTCGGAGCACGGAAGCTCCGTTCAGGTAACTATGATACCCGGCAGCCTTACGGACAACTACAACCCCCGGACGGGGCTGGTCAGCCTGTCACAAAGCACCTACGGCAGCACAAGCGTAGCGGCCCTCGCCGTAGCGGCCCATGAGATAGGCCACGTCATGCAGCATCAGGAGGGGTATATCCCCATAAAGATACGCAACGCCATACTGCCCGCCGCCTCCATAGGCTCCACCGCAGCCCCCTATATAGTCATACTGGGCGCGATAATGGGCTCCTATAACCTTGCCATGATAGGCGTGTATCTTTTCCTCGCCATGCTGATATTCCAGATAGTGACGCTTCCGGTAGAGCTCAACGCCTCGGGCCGGGGCCTTGAGATGCTGGAGTCCGGCGGCTATATCTCCTACGATCAGCGGGGCGATGCTAAGGCGGTGCTGAAGGCTGCCGCCATGACGTACATCGTTGCGGCGCTTTCCACCCTTGTATCCTTCCTGCGGCTCCTTATGATAGCCAACAACAGCAGGCGAAGGAATTAACGGCATAAAAGCTCGAAAAAGTGGCGTTCAGCCACTTTTTCGACAGTCATAAGGCGCGGGAACCCGCGCCTTTGGTTTATCCTCGTTTCACCTTCACATCGAACCTTACCGCCTTTTCCGCGCCGAACATGTAGCCGGTGGAAGCCTCCAGCTGCTCGAAGAAGGTCTCGGTGACCAGCAGCGTATCCCCATAGAGCCGCACGCGGTACTCCGCAGGCGCGCCGTACTCCGGTGCGCCCGGCTCCTCCAGCATGTCCCTGTCCTCTGCCACGAGGGGCAGCGGGCATATGAGGTCGAGGCCGTTGCCATAGCCCATGGTAAGGTCTATGGAGAACTTTATGTATATCCGGCAGCTTTGGCCGGGGTCCAGCTCGTTCAAAAGGGGCAGAGTAAGTACCGGGCCGTTCAGGGTATAGTAGGCCATTTCCCCATTGAGCGCTACACCGGTCACCTCCATGCATCCGGGAGCCACGGCGTTTGGATAAAGGCCGATATCAAGGGAGTATACCGTTTCCACCTGCCTGCTCACGTAGTCTATGAGCACCTGCCCTTCTGCCCGCCTGCCCTTGGTGTCTATGTATAGAGAGGCGGCGTACAGGCTGTCGGTGCGGCCGGCCGGCGCTATGTCCGGCGTTGGGGCGGCGGCAGGCTCCGGCGTAAGGTCGGGTATGAGGGGCTCCGCTGCGGCGGAGGTATTCTCCGCCTCGCCCTTAAGCGGTATGGCTCCCAGCCCCGTCCATACCAGATAGCACAGCGCGAGGAACGCCAGAACCCCCGCCGTTATGAGAATGCCGCGCTTTAAGGCGCGCTTTTTTCTTTTTCGCTTTGCCGTGTTTTCCATGTGCCTGATTATACCACATATCGCCGCAAAAGTGTTTGAACAATGGCGAATCTTGCCCCTATTGCACCAATACGCTCTCCCCGGTGGAAAGAAGGTGTATCCAGCACTCTTTTACGGGGATGCCCGTCAGCTCCTCAAGGGCGCTCTTATAGAGCCTTAGCTGCTTTGCGTGGCTCATTGCCACCTCCTTAGCCCTGCCCTTTGGAACGTAGTCCGTCTTGTAGTCTATAAGCACCCATTCGCCGCCTTCAATAAAGCAGCAGTCGATTATGCCCTGCAAAAGCAGCGTCTCATCCGTATCCGCATCGAATACGGAATTTGCCTTTACCCTGTGGTTAAAGGCAAGCTCCCGCTCCACCCTTGGCGAAGCGAGCATACGGCTGCCCAGCCCCTTTGAGAAGAAGTCCACTATATTGGCCGCATATATGCCCTCCGCCTCCTTCTTTGTGAGTGTGCCCCTATCCGTAAGCTCCTTCAGGCAGGCATTCACGGAGGCGAAGGTATGCTTCGCTATGGGCAGATGCTCCATCAGCTTGTGGGCGGCAGTGCCCCGGCTGACTGCCCGCTCCGCCATGCTGTCCCTCATAAAGTCCGGGTACTGGCCCAGCTCTGGCAGGTTGCCTATCAGCTGGGATACGCTTATTTTGGAGGGCAGCACAGTGTCCGCCCCGTAGGGATAGCACCAGGCGAACAGCTCCGCGTATTCCCCGGGGCCGTCCTCTACGGCCTGCCTTGTGAAGGCCAGATATTCCTCCCGCGGCAGCGCCGCGCCCAGTGCGGATATCTGCAGCGCCGGGTGTATGGCGCAGAGTATGGTCTTATGACCGCTGAGGGGGGGCATTCCAAGGTATTCCCTGAGTGGGTTGCCTGAGGGGGAGGAAAACAGCACCGGCAATATCCAGTCGGCGAAGCGCTCCGCCCCGGAACAGGTATTTGGGGTGACTGGTATGCGCCCGGCCGCAAGGCCTTTTTCCACATCCTCCGGTTTTTTAACAAATGCCTGCATAATGCACGGCATGCACTCTTTCGCTTTATGACCAAGAACCTCCGGGAAGACCGGTACTGTACGCCATCCAAGAAGCTCCAGACCCTCTTTTTCCACGATGATCTCGAACATCTTCTTTGCCTGGGCACGTTTGATCTCCTGCTGTGGGAAAAAGAGCTGGGCTACACCGTATTCTCTCTCTCCGCCGATATCAAAGCCTTCTTTTTTACAGACCTTCTTAAAAAATTTGTGGGAGATCTGAAGAAGGATACCGACACCATCACCGGTTTTTCCTTCTGCATCCTTACCAGCACGATGCTCAAGATTCTCTACGATCTTAAGAGCATTGGCAACTGTATCATGTGTTTTCTTTCCTTTTATATTAACAACGGCTCCGATACCGCAGTTGTCATGTTCGAATTCAGGGCGGTAGAGACCCTGCTGCTGATTTGCTACTTCTCTCATTTTTCTCATCCTTTCATTGCAGCTTCTTCTGCCGTCTTTTTATCAACTGCCGCCTGCACAAATCCACGGAACAGTGGATGTGCATGATTTGGCCTGGATTTAAATTCCGGATGTCCCTGTGTTCCCACAAAGAACGGATGTCCGGCAATTTCGATCATCTCAACAATGTGAGCATCCGGGGATGTTCCTACAATGGACATTCCCTTTTCGTCCAGTTCCTTACGGAATGCGTTGTTTACCTCATAACGATGTCTGTGGCGTTCCTGGATCTCTTTCTTTCCAAAAAGCTCATAGGATCTGGAGCCTTCTGCAAGCACACACGGATAGCTTCCAAGACGAAGAGTTCCTCCAAGATCTTCCACATCCTCCTGATCCGGCATCAGGGCAATGACCGGATGTGTTGTTTCCGGTGCCAGCTCAATACTGTTGGCATCTTCATATCCAAGCACATGGCGGGCAAATTCCACAATAGCCATCTGCATTCCCAGGCAGATCCCAAGGTATGGGATCTTATGAACTCTTGCATACTGTGCCGCAAGGATCATTCCTTCTGTACCACGGTTTCCGAATCCTCCCGGAACCAGGATTCCATCTACAGAATGGAGAGTCTGATCCAAATTTTTTTCATTGAGTTCTTCGGAGTCCACCCAGGTGATATCAACCTTTGCACGGCAAGAGATCCCGCCATGCTTCAGTGCTTCCACAACACTCAAGTATGCATCATGAAGCTGTGTATATTTACCAACCATGGCGATTTTCACAGTTTTATCCGGGTGGCGGAGATTTTCTACCATATTTTCCCAGTCTGTAAGATCTGGTTTGCGATTCTCCAGTCTTAAGCTCTGCAGTACTACGTCTGCAAGCTTTTCTCTCTCCATTGCAAGAGGAGCTTCATATAAATATTCCACATCCAGATTCTGAAGCACATTGCTTACAGGCACATTACAGAACAGGGCGATCTTTCCACGGATATCCTCGGTAAGAGGATACTCACTTCTGCATACCAGGACATCCGGCTGGATTCCCATTCCCTGAAGTTCTTTTACACTGGCCTGGGTGGGTTTGGTCTTCATCTCTCCGGAAGCACGAAGATACGGGATCAGAGTTACATGGATAAGGATCGCATTGTCATGTCCCACATCATGCTGGAACTGACGGATGGATTCCAGGAACGGCTGGCTCTCAATATCACCGACTGTACCACCAACCTCGATGATGGCAATTCTGTCCTCGTCTGCGGATTTTGCTCTGTAAAAACGGCTCTTGATCTCATTGGTAATATGCGGGATTACCTGAACGGTACCTCCGCCGAAATCACCATGACGCTCTTTCTGAAGAACAGACCAGTAAATCTTACCGGTTGTCACATTGGAATTTTTGTCAAGGCTTTCATCAATAAAACGCTCATAATGTCCAAGGTCAAGGTCAGTCTCTGTACCGTCATCCGTTACAAAAACCTCTCCATGCTGAATGGGATTCATAGTTCCCGGGTCAATATTAATGTAGGGATCAAATTTCTGCATGGTCACCTGATACCCTCTGGCTTTCAGAAGGCGCCCAAGAGACGCTGCGGTAATTCCTTTTCCCAGACCGGAAACAACTCCACCTGTTACAAAAACATACTTTACTGCCATCTTCGATTTCCTCCTCCATTTTGTGTCCCACAACAAAAAGGCGTCCGGAACAGATTCCAAGGGGTGAGAATTCCCCTGTGGTATCCGTTCCTGACGCCTTTGTCAGTTATCTTTCATATAAAATATGGTTTACTATAAACTATTTTTTTTTATTTGTCAATAACTGATTTTTCATATAGTCTGCGGAATTTCTTCCTATGAAATGGATGCAAAGAAAAAACAGACGCCTGCTGAGGATTTCAAACTGATCTCCTGTCTCTGCAGTCACGTCTGCCTTTTCTTTTTATGTCTTTCATATCTTGTCTGTCTCTGCACTGTCTGTCAGGCAACTGCATATTTCTGAAGGAAACGATCAAACTCATGATCCTCGCCATGACAGGTTACTGTAAGAACTCTGGTCAGATCCATGCTGAGGATTCCAAGAATAGATTTTGCATCAATTAAAATTCTGTTATATGAAATATCTACATCAAAATCACATTTACTTGCAGCCTTAACAAATTCTTTAACATCCTCTGTCGCATTCAATCTAATTTTTTTAGACATAAATATCATCCTCTCTTTTATCTCGGCAAAAAACCGGCCTTTTTTCGGCCTTGCTGTTTTCCTGTATATTCCAGACCAGCGGCCTTTTTCATCTGGCTGTTCCACATTATGTCTCATGTTGTCAGATTTGTCAAGTTGATGTTTTTTATCGTTTTTAAGAGTCTTTCTATAAAAACCCGGATTTTATATGACAAAATCCGGGTTTTTTATATATTTATTGTGCAGTTTTTACATTTTCGTTTTTCAATCCATTATTTTTTACTGTGAGATTAATTCCACATAGTTCATTAATCCTGTTTGATTTCTGCCGGTATTTCCATCGGATAATTGCCATCAAAACATGCTTTACACAGCGGAAGTCCACCTGCCATGCCTTCCAGATAATCGATCTGCATATAACCCAGGGAGTCTGCACCGATCATCTTACGGATTTCTTCCGTGCTGTGCTGTGCTGCGATGAGCTGGTCATTGGACGGCACATCGGTACCAAAATAACAGGGATGTAAAAATGGCGGGGAGCTGATACGTACATGGACTTCTTTTGCTCCTGCTTCTTTCAGCATGTGGATCAGATTGGCAATGGTAGTTCCGCGGACAATGGAATCATCCACCAGAACGATTCTCTTCCCCTTCACCACGGATTCCAGAACGCTCAGCTTCAGATGGACACTGGACTCTCTCTCCTGCTGTGTAGGCTTGATAAAAGTTCTTCCAATGTAACTGTTTTTATAGAACGCAAAGCCAAACGGGATTCCGGATTCCTCAGAATAGCCTTTTGCTGCCGGAAGTCCGGATTCCGGTACACCGGTCACCAGGTCCGCTTCTACCGGATAGGATTTTGCAAGAGATTTTCCTCCACGGATCCTTGCATCATAGATTTTCACGCCATCCATGGTGCTGTCCAGTCTTGCAAAATAAATATATTCAAAAACACAATGAGCATGCTTTTTCTTCTCAGTCAGTTTACTGGATTTCAGTCCGTTCTTGGTGATCGTGACGATCTCACCCGGTTCAATATCACGGATAAATTCCGCTCCTACAGATGTCAGCGCGCAGCTTTCAGATGCAAGGACATAGGCATTATCTCTTTTTCCAAGACAGAGGGGTTTCAGTCCGTAAGGATCACGGGCACCGATCAGCTTCCGGGGGCTCATGATCACAAGAGCATATCCTCCGCGGATCTTCTCTACGGTTTTATGTACTGCTTCCTCTACAGTGGCAGAATGCACACGTTCTCTTGCGATATGGAACGCGATAACCTCTGAGTCGGTAGTTGTATGGAAAATTGCGCCTGTCTGGATCAGCTCCCATTTCAGAGCTTCTGTATTAACCAGATTTCCGTTGTGCGCAAGTGCCAGACTTCCCTTGATATAAGAAAGTACCAGCGGCTGTGCATTCTCTGCGACAGATTCTCCGGTGGTGGAATAACGAACATGTCCGATTCCGATATCACCATTCATATTATGTACAACATCTTTTCGTAAAACTTCGCTTACCAGTCCGAGATCTTTATGGAACTGTACGTTTCCTCTTTCTCCGTCCGTCCTTGAAACGGCCATTCCGCAGGACTCCTGTCCCCTGTGCTGCAGCGAGGTAAGACCATAATAAATAGATGGTGCAATATTCCCTCCATCCAGATCATAAATCCCGAATACGCCACATTCTTCCTTTACTCCTGACATATTTCCCTCCATCTGTTCTTTCCGTATTGTACATCTTTGTCACTGGTCAAAAAGCTTCTTTTGCCTCGATCACTTATAGCGATCGCTGACTTTTCGACTGTATAACTACGATATCAGATTATAATAAAAGGACAAGATTTGTCAACCCTGCCTATTTTCCGACAGTCCGATCGCCCTGATCGATTTTTTAGATTTTTTTTAAAAGCTCTTGACAATATTTTATTTTGGTGTATACTGCAACACATAAAGCAAAGGCGCTTTGGATACGGCAGGTATCTGAAGCTCTTTTTTTGTTTTCCGGTCCGTTTATACCCGGTTCTTCCGGCAGCGGTCCTTATAAAATAATTAAAAATTATAATGAATGAGTGAAATCGAAAGGAGTGTACCTATATGGCACAGAGTATCCCTGAAATGTATGGCAGCCTTGTATTCAATGACAAAGTGATGCGAAGCAAACTGCCAAAGGACATGTACAAAGCATTAAAGAAAACAATTGAAAACGGAACTCATCTGGAACTGGACGTTGCAAATTCCGTAGCAGTTGCAATGAAAGAATGGGCTACTGAAAACGGTGCGACACATTACACACACTGGTTCCAGCCGATGACAAACGTAACTGCTGAGAAGCATGACAGCTTCATCTCCCCTACAGGTGACGGACAGGTGATCATGGATTTCTCCGGTAAAGAGCTGGTAAAAGGTGAGCCGGATGCATCCAGCTTCCCGTCAGGCGGACTTCGTGCTACTTTTGAAGCAAGAGGATATACAGCATGGGATCCTACTTCACCTGCATTCATTAAAGATAAAACTCTTTACATTCCTACTGCATTCTGTTCCTACAGCGGAGAGGCACTGGATAAGAAAACTCCTCTTCTTCGTTCCATGGATGTTCTGAACAAAGAAGCGGTTCGTATTCTTCACATCCTTGGAAACAAAGAGGTCCGTCACATCGACACAACCGTAGGACCTGAGCAGGAATATTTCCTGGTTGACAAGGATCTTTACAAAAAGAGAAAAGACCTGATCTTCTGCGGCCGTACTCTTCTGGGCGCTTCTGCACCAAAAGGACAGGAAATGGAAGATCATTACTTCGGTGTCCTGAAACCCCGCGTAGCCGCTTACATGCATGATCTGGATGAGGAGCTCTGGAAACTGGGCGTTCCCGCCAAAACAAAACATAACGAGGTTGCTCCCGCTCAGCACGAGCTGGCACCCGTTTTTGATACCGCAAACGTAGCCGTTGACCACAACCAGCTGACCATGGAAATCATGAAAAAAGTGGCTGACAAACATGGTCTGGTATGCCTGTTACATGAAAAACCATTCGAGGGTATCAACGGAAGCGGTAAACATAACAACTGGTCTCTGATAACCAACGATGGGGTAAACCTGTTAAATCCGGGAAGCACACCGGCACAGAATATCCAGTTCCTGGTATTTCTGATGGCTGTCATCAAAGCCGTAGATGAATATGCAGATCTGATGCGTGTATCTGCAACCAGCGCCGGCAACGATCACCGTCTGGGCGGTAACGAAGCTCCGCCGGCTATCGTATCCATCTTCCTTGGTGATGAACTGACTGCAGTTCTGGAATCCATCGAAAATGATACTTTCTTCGGAAAACAGAAAAAAGTACAGCTGGATATCGGTGCTCATGTACTTCCACACTTTGTGAAAGATACCACGGACCGTAACCGTACTTCACCATTCGCCTTCACAGGTAATAAATTTGAATTCCGTATGCTTGGTTCTGCAGCATCTGTTGCAAACCCGAATGTGGTACTGAACACTGCTGTTGCAGAAGCTCTGGCTCAGTTCTATACCGAACTGGAAGGAACCAAACCAGAAGATATGGAACAGGCCGTACATGAACTGATCAAACGTGCCATCCGCAAACATAAAAAAGTTATCTTCAACGGCAACGGTTATACCGATGAGTGGGTTGCTGAAGCAGAAAAACGCGGATTATATAATCTGCCGTCTACTCCGGACTGCCTGCCACAGCTGTTAGCAGATAAAAACGTAGAACTGTTCACCAAACATCATGTATTTACAAAAGAAGAACTTGCTTCCCGTTATGAGATCAAACTGGAAAACTATGTAAAAACCATCGGTATCGAGGCTCGTACTCTTGCAGAGATGATCACCAAAGATTTTCTGCCGGCTGTCAGCACCTATGCCGCTGAGGTTTCCAAAAACGCAGCGGCAAAGAAATCCTTTATGGCTGCCGCTGATACTGCTTCGGAGGAAGCACTGGTTGAAAAACTGTCCACTGCTTACACTGCTCTGACTGCAGAGGTAACAGAACTGAAAACCCTGATTGATACTTCTTTCGCTCTGGAAGATACCCAGAAATGTGCAGAAGCATTCCATGATCAGGTACTGGCAAAAATGGAAGACATCCGTACCATTGCCAGTGATATTGAAGCTTTAATTCCAGATTCTATCCTGAGCTATCCTACTTACGATCAGCTTTTGTTCTCCCTGTAGTGAGGTGGAATCTATGTGTCAGGATGAACGGATTAAAGAAGCCTGCGGTGTATTCGGTATTTATAATCCCCACGGGGAAGATGCAGCCTCTTCCATCTATTACGGGCTCTCTTCCCTGCAGCACCGTGGACAGGAATCCTGCGGAATCGCTGTGTTTGACACCAGCGGTCCCAAGGGAAATATGAATGTACAAAGAGGGATGGGACTTGTCAGTGAAGTTTTTAAAGAAGATGTTCTTTCAAATATGAAAGGAAATCTCGGTATCGGGCATGTCCGTTATTCCACAACAGGGGCGGCTACATTGAGTAACGCTCAGCCCCTGGTTCTGAATTATATTAAGGGAACTCTGGCTCTCGCTCATAACGGCAATCTGGTAAATACCGAAGAGCTTCGCAATGAACTTGCGCAAAACGGAGCCATTTTCCATACAACAACTGATTCAGAGGTTATTGCTTATTATATTGCCAGAGAAAGAGTCCGTACCAAATCGGTCGAAGAAGCGATCATGAAGACCGCCGAAAAGATCAAAGGTGCTTACGGTTTGGTCATCGCAAGCCCCCGCAAGCTGATCGGTGTCCGTGATCCCCTTGGACTGAAACCTCTTTGTCTTGGTAAGAGAGATGATTCTTATATCATCGCCTCTGAAAGTTGTGCACTGACTGCAATCGGTGCACAGTTCCTCCGTGATATCAAACCTGGTGAGATCGTAACGATCACTCGGGAAGGTATCACCTCTAACCTTACCTTATGTCAGTCCCGGCAGGCTCATTGCATTTTTGAATACATTTACTTTGCCCGTCTGGACAGCAAACTGGACGGCATCTCCGTATATGAGTCCCGACTTCGTGCCGGTGCAGCACTTGCCATAGCCTATCCCGCAGATGCTGACCTGGTCGTCGGTGTCCCTGACTCAGGAATTACTGCCGCACAGGGATTCGCGGCTGAATCCGGAATTCCTTTTGGACTGGCATTCTATAAAAACAGCTATGTAGGCCGTACCTTTATTAAGCCTACTCAGAAGGAACGGGAATCCAGTGTACGTCTGAAATTAAGCGTTCTGGAATCCGCTGTCAAAGGAAAAAATATTGTGCTGGTCGATGACTCCATCGTGCGTGGAACCACGATCGCCAATCTGATTCACCTTCTGAAACATGCCGGTGCAAAAGAAGTGCATGTGCGCGTCAGCTCACCGCCTTTCCTGTACCCATGTTATTTCGGTACCGATGTACCGTCCAATCAGCTGTTGATTGCCTCTTCCCATTCAACGGAAGAGATCCGACAGTTAATCGGAGCTGATTCCTTAGGATATATGAAGATCGAAGATCTCCAGTCGATGGTCGGTGACCTGCCACTGTGCAGGGCCTGCTTTGACAATCACTATCCGATGGATATTCCAAATCAGTAATCGCGGAAGAAGTATCACTTCTCCGATTACATACATCACATTTTTCTTACGCAAGGCGCATACCTCTCTCCAAAGGTATGCGCCTTTTCCCGTTGGATTGTATTGAAAAAGGGGACGTCCCCGGCGGAAGCGTTCTCCTTGCAGCAACGTGGGCAGGGTAACTTTAAGCTAGCCACCAACTTCGACTAAGACTCTCGCGAGAGCGCTCGAGCCTAAGTCTACGTAGGTGTCGGATCTTAAAGCTTACCCTAAGCGCCCACAAAGTGT
>OLPU01002367.1_pt1 | contig 12576 bp, 8 predicted proteins | sample 1673111 | NCBI WGS metagenome assembly OLPU01 (sample SAMEA3136755, study PRJEB25190) | human gut metagenome | reverse complement strand
CCCCGAAATCATTTTCCAGGATCCCGATGTTCATGCCTTTTTTCAGAAGATAGGAGGCATATTTTTTTATAAATGTTGTCTTTCCGGATCCGAGAAATCCGGTTATCAGATCGATCTTTATCATATTTCTTCCTTTACTTTATCAGCTCTCCGGAGCATACAGTAAAATAAATGCGAATATATGCTTTACTTATGTTCCGGTCATATTTCAATAATCTCCTGCCCGACAAATGTCGGACTGCTATCAGTATATAATCTTTTTTCCGCAAAGAAAAGAGGCGGTCCCGAAAAATCCTCTCAGAACTGCCTCTTTCCGGCTATTTTATCTTTTTATAAACATATATGAAGATTACTTTGTAAACAGATCTACCAGATCCTGACCATCATTATAGCCCTGTTTTTTCAGTTCCTGAACAAACCAGTCATCTACACCGTCTACTGCTTTCTTAAAGGAATCGATATCCATGTCCTTTTTCTCTGTGAAGGTCACACCGTTTTTGTCTGCCCAGCGTGCTTTGATCTCATCATCACTGGAACGGTTGATGTAACGCTCATACTCAACAGCTTTCTGACCACACTCGTCAACAACTGCCTGCTGCTCCGGTGTCAGCGCATCATAAATATCCTGGTTGATGCAGAAGAACAGGCAGTCATAGATTGCATCCCACATGGAGCAATATGGCTGTACCTCCTGTACACTGGCTGCATCGATGGCGGGCAACGGATTCTCCTCGCCCTCTACCGTATTCTGCTGAAGTGCTGTGTAGGTCTCAGACCAGTTCATATTTGTGGCATCTGCCCCCCATCTCTTATAGCATTCCATAAGAAGGTTGGAACCGGCCACACGAACCTTCAGGTTCTTCATGTCGTCTACTGTTTTTACTTCATGCTTGCTGTTTGTCAGCTCACGGAAACCATTCTCTGCGATTCCCATACAATGAAGTCCGTACTCACCAAGGATCTCTTTCAGCTTTTCTCCGGCCTCACCGTCAAATTTTGCATCCGCGTCATCGTAGGAATCATAGATAAACGGCAGGGATACTACATTGAATCTCGGGTCAAATGCAGAATAGATCAGATTGGAATGCATGGAGATCTGTACCGGGTCTCCGTTCATCAATGCCTGGATTCCCTCGGACTGATTTCCGTTTGTCAGCTGATCCGCTGCGTAAATGTTAACCTTGACCTTTCCTCCGGTAGCCTTTTCCATGAGTTCACCGAACTTACGTCCTCCATCAGCCCAGGTACTTGTCTCCGTTGTGGAGCATGCAAAGTTCCAGGTTGTCTCAGGCCAGTTCAGATCACTGTAATCCTCCACGGTATCTACCGAATCCTCTGTAAACAGATCTACAAGATCCTGTGCATCGTCATAGCCTTCACTCTTAAGCTCCTTTACAAACCAGTCGTCGATTCCGTCTACTGCTTTCTTGAAGGAATCGATATCCATATCCTCTTTCTTTGTAAAGGTCACACCGTTGCTCTTCTCCCAGCGGCTCATGATCTCCTCGTCGCCGGAACGGTTGATATAACGCTCATACTCAACAGCCTTCTGGCCTGCCTCATCAACAACCTGCTGCTGTTCCGGTGTCAGGCTGTCATAGATATCCTGGTTGATACAGAAGAACAGACAATCATAGATTGCATCCCACATGGAGCAGTACGGCTGTACCTCCTGTACACTGGCTGCGTCGATCGCAGGCAACGGGTTCTCCTCACCCTCTACCGTATTCTGCTGAAGTGCTGTGTAGGTCTCAGACCAGTTCATATTTGTGGCATCTGCCCCCCATCTCTTATAGCATTCCATAAGAAGGTTGGAACCGGCCACACGAACCTTCAGGTTCTTCATGTCGTCTACTGTTTTTACTTCATGCTTGCTGTTTGTCAGCTCACGGAAACCATTCTCTGCGATTCCCATACAATGAAGTCCGTACTCACCAAGGATCTCTTTCAGCTTTTCTCCGGCCTCACCGTCAAATTTTGCATCCGCGTCATCGTAGGAATCATAGATAAACGGCAGGGATACTACATTGAATCTCGGGTCAAATGCAGAGTAGATCAGATTGGAATGCATGGAGATCTGTACCGGATCTCCGTTCATCAGTGCCTGGATTCCCTCGGACTGATTTCCGTTTGTCAGCTGATCTGCTGCGTAAATATTAACCTTGACTTTTCCGCCGGTTGCTTTTTCCATAAGCTCACCAAACTTACGTCCTCCGTCAGCCCAGGTACTTGTTTCAGTTGTAGAGCATGCAAAGTTCCATGTCATCTCCGGCCAGTCAAGATCACTGTAATCCGCGATGGTATTAAAGGAATCACTTCCGTCTCCGGAATCCTTGGAACTCTGGCTTTCTGTGTCAGAAGACTGGTCTCCTGTATAGGAACCCTCTTTTGCAAGAGCCTTCGGAAGAGCTGTGGAAACAGCCGGAATATAAGTGATGATCAGAAGAACTGCAACGGATGCAGCGATCATCGGCATAACTGCTCTGGAGATCTGCTGAAGAGTAACCTCCAGACCTTTTTTGATCTTGATACTGATGGCAACGAAAAGATTTACACCTACCGGAGGTGTTACCTGTCCGATCGCAAGGTTAACTGTTGCCATAACACCGAATGCTACCACATCATAGCCCAGAGCCTTACATACCGGAAGCATGATCGGTATAAAAATGTACATCGCAGAGTTTGCATCAATGAAGCATCCTGCGATCAGGAAAATGATGTTTACGATCAGAAGGAAGGTAAACTGATTATGTGCAATGCCGGCAAGAAGCTCAGATGCCGCATTTGCAATACCAAACTTGGTACATACAAAAGAGAACAGGGAAGCACTCGCTACGATCAGCATGATTCCACCGGTTGTCTTTGCAGAATCCACAAGAATGTCAAACAGATCTTTGAGCTTAACCTCACGGTAGATCACCATACCAACAAACAGACCGTAAACAACAGATACGGCTGCAGCCTCAGTTGGTGTAAAGATACCGCCGTAAATTCCTCCGAGGATGATAACCGGCATCAGGAATCCCCAGAATGCATCTTTAAATGTATCCCAACGCTCTTTTGCGGAAGCTTTTTCACGGGATGGCTGAATGTTATGTTTCTTTGCCTCAATCATAACGATGATCACAAGAGCAACACCCATCAGAAGTCCCGGAACGATACCAGCCATAAACATATCTGCAATAGATACACCTGTGATGGAAGCGTATACAACGAATGCGATACTCGGCGGTATGACAATGGCGATGGAACTGGAGGTTGCCATCAATGCCGTGGAAAACGGTGCGGAGAAACCTCCCTGCTCAACCATAGCCGGGATCAGAACTGCTCCAAGTGCCGCAACCGTTGCAGGACCGGAACCGGAGATCGCTCCGAAGAAGCAGGCTACGATAACACATACAATGGCGATACCGCCCTTTTTATGTCCTACGCAGGTATCTACGAAGTTGATCAGTCGTTTGGAAATACCGGCTTTTGCCATAATGTTTCCAGACAGAACAAAGAACGGGATAGCAAGAAGCAGGAATTTACTGATTCCGGAGTACATATTTGTAGCTACGATCGTCAGAGATGTACCGGAATAAAGGATGGCACATACAGATGACAGACCTAAGCAGATCGCAATGGGAAGTCCCAGGATCAGGAAAACAAAGAAGGAGATAAATAAGATTGCACTGATCATTTATTTGTCCTCCTTTTCATCATCTTTTTTCAGGCAGAAGTCGAGGCAGTACTCAATAAAATGAAGGATCATACAGCCTGCTCCGATCGGCACGAAGGACCAGAAGATCCACTCCGGCCAGTTCAATACGAAAGTTCTCTTGCCGTTTGCCAGCTGTGTAAGAACTTTGTCCATTCCATATTTAAATAAAATTGCGGAAAAAACAATGCTCAGGACCGTGATCAGGATCACAGATGGTTTTTCCAGTTTTTTCGGAAGACGGTCCGTAACCAGTGTCAGACTTACCAGTCCTCCTTTTTCACGGCAGGCAAGTGCTGCTGCCAGAAGTGTGATGAGAACAAATACCGCTACAACCAGCTCTTCTGTGAATGACCATGAGCGGTGGATCACTTTACGGGAAAATACATTTCCCACTGTCAGCACCAGGATCAGCAGCGTAGATATGATCAGTACGACTTCTTCGACTGCTGCAAGTGCATTCATGAGTTTTTTGTAAACTTTCATACTCTCTTCCCCTTTTTTGTATTTTGTTCCGGTTTCAGACCTCCTGGTTTCAGATCTTTTGGGCATAAAAAAAACCGCCCCATCAGGGACGGATAGATATATCATTCCGCAACCACCCTGTTTCTCCATTGAAACAAGTACGATTCTGCAACGTACCGGCATACGCGTCTCCTGTAACGGGGAGCTACCGTGAAAACCTACTGGTGATTCTATAAAATGTTCGGTCTTCCTTCTCAGGGATGATATTCAAAACAGTTCTGTCGCTGCTTCCCACCATACACAGCTCTCTGTAGACAGGTTCCTCTGCTTCTACTGATTCCCTTCATAGAATTTGCTCTTATGCTTTACCTTGTTAAAAGGTGTCTTTATTTTACCTCTCATTTTTTGTCACGTCAAGAGTTTTTACACAATTTTCCTGCATAATATCCATTCTCTGCTTCCAAAAAGGAGAAGCCTCATCAGCTTCTCCTTCTTGCTCTGTATTTTGATCGTATATATTTGCCTGCTGCCGACAAGTCACTGGTCTTCCATCCGCTTGTCTTGCGTGTCCTAGATGAAAGCAGGGAACAGGATTCATTCTTATTACTCAGACTCCAGCAAAAATAACTGATATTCGATTTATTCAGTCTGCGCAGCCATTTACCCGTTGATGATTTGCTGATTCCACCGCCGCCACTTGCTGCCGACATCCCAAACTCCGTTACCATTACCGGCAGATTTTTCTGACGCGCATAAGAAAGCTTCGAGGGCAGATACTGGTTATGACTCCACTCATTCGCATAAAAATGAAGGGAATACATGATATTTTTGTAACCTTTAATCGGGCTGTCTGCTACTTCATTTCCGGTTCCGTCAGATCCAAGCTGTGACCACGTCGGTGTGCCAACCACGATGATCGCATTTTTGTCATATTTGCGAATCGTCCTAATCACTGATGTCGCATAAGATTTGATCGTTTTCCAGCTACATCCGTTCGGCTCATTGCAGATCTCATAAATTACGTTTTTCTGCTTTTTGTACTTCTTTGCCATAGTCTTGAAAAAAGATTTTGCTTCTTTGAGATGGCTTTTGGGATTTCCATCATTCAGAATGTGCCAGTCGATGATCACGTACATGCCAAGATCTGTCGCATACTGAACTCCTTTGTAAATCTGATTTCGAAGAGCCGACTTGCTGCCACCTGAACAATAACCATTATATTCCGACGTGTACATCGCCAGACGTACCGCATTGGCTCCCCAGTCGTTCCGAAGTGTCTTAAATGCGGCTTTGTTTACATACGGTGATCCTACATCCCAGTTGATTCCGTGCGTACTGATACCACGAAGCTGAAATTTCTTTTTGTTCTTATCAACAAGATCTGCACCTTTTACCGAAAGTCGTCCGTGAGAAGATACCGGGGTTGCAGCATACACTTCACATTCGGTCTGCATCATCACGGCAGTAATGACCATAAAAAGTACAAGAACTAAAGCAACACTTCTGTATCCTTTTTTTCTCTTCATACATCATCCCTCCCATAGATCATCTTTCCTCCTGTTTTTGGTATAAATCCTCCCGTGGATAATAGCCGATCTTTACTTTTTCCCCTGTACTCCACCTTTTATTTTTGCTTACGATGATTTAATTATACTATATCATTGTATAATTCGCTAATATTTCTTATGATTTTCGTTGCTCTTTTATGATTTCTCACATATTTGATACTGAATTTCACCTGTTACTGTGAACGGAGTGAACAGTAACTTTCACCTCATTTGGCAGAGACAGATTTGGTAATTCTCTTTGCATTACATCCGAAAATCATTTATACTGTAATTATCCAAATCCTACGGGAAACGGAGGAGGGATAAATATGAAAAAGAAACTGAATCATGCATTTAATTACATTACTGCAATCCTGATATTTATCTGTGCAATGACAGTAAGCCTCAGTATTTTTCTGGTAAAAGTACAGAACTCTATCGATACCAACTCACAGAACATTATGACAAGTACAGTTTCGCACCAAAGCGATCACGTTCTTTCCATCCTTCAGATTCATTATGGATTTCTGAACAGTATTGCTGACAAAATGGGGAAATCATCTTCTCTTCTGTCTGACGATAATATGAAATTTCTTGTTTCCATGGCAGAAAACACAGACTTTGAGAGAACAGCTCTGATCGAAGCAGATGGTACCGCCCATTATGATAACGGAGCCGAAAAAAACGTTGCAAAGCGACGATATTTCCAGGAAGCAATGCAGGGAAAAGAAACCTTAAGTGATCCTCTCGAAAGCAGTATAGATCAGGAAATGCGGGTAATCCTTGGTGTTCCCGTTTATCATAATGGTAATATCATCGCTGTACTTGGCGGCTCCTATAATGTAACCGCCCTAAGCCGTATGCTTTTTAATGATGTATTTGATGATTCCGGATACAGCCTGATTATTAACCAGAATGGGGAGATTATTGCTTATGACGGCGATCCTGCTTACCACAACATTACATATGGGGATAATTTCTTCAAATTTCATGAACGTCAAAACTTATTATCCGATGATACCTTAAAAAAGATCCGGCAGGATTTCAAAAATGAGAAAGACGGTACTGTAAGGCTGCAGACAGTTTCTACCTCTGATGCAGCACAGTATCTTTCTTATACCAGACTCGGAATAAACGGCTGGATGATCTGCTATATAATTCCGGTTGCTGATGCGCAGGATGCCTATGACTTTATCAAATCCGATGAAAGCATACTCCTTGGTATATTCCTGATTCTGGTTCTCCTTCTTGTTCTTTATATTATCCGAACCAATCGCAAACAAAATGAAGAACTTATCAGAACAGCTGAACTTGACGGACTGACCGGTGCTTACAACAAACGCGCTACCGAAGCATATATTAATAAAATTCTGACACAGATGCCTGATGAAAAAGGTACTTTTGTCATTCTCGACGTAGATAAATTCAAAGACGTCAATGACCGGTATGGTCATGCTGCCGGTGACACAGTTCTTCATGAACTTGCCAAAACATTTTTCCGCCATTTCCGTAAAGATGATATTATCGGAAGAATCGGCGGTGATGAATTTGTCATTTATATGAGAAACATCGAATCAAAAGAAATCGCCTCGGCACGCGTTAAAAACCTGATTGAGAATGTCCGTAGTCTTCCTTTTGAGGAAATGAACGGAAATCATGTCACGATCAGTGTTGGTATTGCATTCGTCCCGGAAGCCGGAAACTGCTATATGGATCTTTACAAAAATGCCGACACGGCCCTGTATGAAACCAAACAGAATGGCAAAGATGGCTATCACGTATATATGAGAACATCATAAAACGAAATAATTTTATATAAAAATCAAACCTCTTCTTTCCGGCGGATGAATAAGTCGGTAGAAGAGGTTTTCTTTTGTTTTTCAAACCTAATTCAAATAATTATATACAGTTCTTGAAATATTACGGATACGCGGAAGCGCATAATCCTCACTGCCTGTATTTGAAAATACACAGATTATGTAATCTTTTTTCTTTCCATATACGATTGCCATATCATGCTCAACACTGGAAGTTTCACCTGTTTTGTTTGCAACTTTGATTCCGGATGGAATGCCTGACGGTATCTTCCATCTTCTTGTCTGAGCAAGCAGGAGCTTCTGCATCTCTTTTGAGTATTTTGATGATACACAGGTTCCGTTGTAAATATGTTCCAGAAGAATACCACAGTCTTTTGCAGAAGTGATATTACTCTGTCCGTCACCGACTGATGCCGAAGATGCCGGATGCAATGTATGATGACAGCCGGTTTTTGTATATTTATCTTTGACCGTAGAGTTATATTTCAGGTTTCCCTTTTTGATCTGATCAAAAGTCGATGCCATAACAAAAGGTTTGATTACGCTCGCAGAGTACCTGAACTTTCGGCATCGCAGAAGATACACCTGCTGTCACAAACAGTGCCAGCATAAAAACAAAATACATCTGCAAAGTCCGGTTCGGTGTTTATGGTTCTCTTTCACTTATGTCCCTCCTGAGATAGTTATCTCTGATTATCGTATTCTATTTGATTTTCCGCTGCCTTTTAATGTTTTATTGTCTTTCCAGTTCCTTTTGAATCCATGTCATAATCACATCCACAAGATAGTCCTGCTGCACCTGACTCAAAGCCCGTCTCGGCTGCATTTTGTGCCATTTTCGGATGCATTCCCGGCAACAGGTTGCAGTGGCATGCTGTGCTATAAATACAGGATGTCCTCGCATAGGCGTCTGTTTTCCATCATTCGGTATATATGCCGGTGCCTCCCTCTTTGCAATAAAATCCTCGGCATGTTTCCTGATCGTATCAAGCCCTTTTTCATTTATATAATCAATATCTTTTTGCTTCAGATGGAAACTGCTCCGAAATCTCGAATTGCCAAATCTTTCAAAGAGCTGGGCATACCATTCATCTTTTGTCATAAAAATTCACCACGTTTCTGACTGAACATCAAATATCCTGCTCATCTAATAACCGCCTGTCAGCTTCTGTCTCCAGCCATTTCAGAAGATTTCCTGCAATTCTCGGCGTAAACAGTTCCGCATATTTTAATCCTTCACTTGTAATATGAAGAACCGGATATTGCCCCGTAGTCTTAATAATATAATGACGTCCGATCAGCCAGTAGATCAGTCTCGTAACTTCTTCCCCGGACAAATATGATAATGCGCTATATTCTTTTACTTTGTCCAATCCGTTCTTTTTTATTTTTTCAGCATTTGATCCCCGCAAAACACCACTCAGTATCGACACACCAAAATATTTCTTCTCACTTATATGAACCAATGCATTCATGATTGTTTCAACAATTTCAAACAAGCTGTGCCCTTTATATTCCGGATACTTTTTACGACTATTTTCAGAATCCGCATTTTTATCCAGAATTTTCTGTTCCCAGTTATCATTTTTATGCTGCTCATTATGACTTACATATTCTATTGTTTTTTGCTGCGGTTTCGTATGCTCTTCCTTTATTTCCTTTTTGGGTAACCAGTCCAATTCGGTAACATCATAGCCCATAAGCTTGTAATATTCTTTTGCAGATAATGTTTTATTACAGCCCTTTCCATTATTCTGATAATTGGTGCAGCCTAAAAAATACTGTCTGTTCTCGCTGAATTTTACAATTAAATATCCATCCTGACAATCCGGGCATTTCATAATTCCCAGCTTTTTACCCATAATATGATTTGTCATAAAACTACACTCTTCGGGCTCATTTGTACAAATATACAGGCGCAGTCCATATGCCGGTTTATATCTGAGCTGCATAGGGAATCCACATACCGGACATTTTTTTCGCTCCAAAATAACCGGTTCTTCTGACCAGGTCCCACAAAGCGAAACATTTTTATATTCATTCTTGATTTCGAGAAGAAACTCCGATGGATTTTGCTCAGGAGCTATAAAGTAAACTCTGTTTTTTGTCCGAGTCATTGCTACATAAAAAAGGCGTCTCTCTTCCGCATATTGCATGCTTCTGTCCTCTTTTACAACCAGTGACAAAACAGGATCATCTTCAATCTTTGATGGAAATCCGTACGTTTCATTGCGTCCATTGATTACAATTACCTCATCATAGCCCAGTCCTTTTGACGCGTGTGCTGTCATAAAAGTAATATTCATCTGCGGATATTTTACCGATTTAACCTTTGATCCCCGGTTAACATATTCATACATACCGGTCCTGGTCAGACGCTGACCATCGAAGCCAAATCTCCCTAACAGCAATATTTTTAAACCATATGGATCTTTTCCATCTTGTTTTGCATATTTTATAATCTGTTCCAATGATGTCTGCACAGCATACGCAATTGCATAATCCGCCCCACTTCTTCTGTGCGCATTCGGCGATTTCATTGTACTGTCATATGTATAAATAATTACAGGATTTTCAATATGCTTTGGCGAAATAAGGGATTTACGAATCTGTGAAGTATTTTTCTGAATAAAATTTCCTGCTATATCAATGACTTCCTGAGAATTACGATATGTATGGACAATTTTCATCAGTCTGGCATATCCCATTTTTTCTTCAAACTTTGTAAAAAGGGTGATATCCGAACCACTGAATGCATAAATGGATTGCCAGTCATCACCGACCGCCATAACCTTCGCAGATGTCACCTCCGAAAAAGCTTTAACCAGATCAAATCTCTGCCGCGAAATATCCTGATATTCATCAACAATCAGATATTTGAAATCCAGTTTCTGTTTCATTTCTTTTACATTATTTAAAACACGCGCAGACTCATTGATCATATCCTCAAAATCGACTGCATGATTTTCAATCAGCCACTTTTTATATTCCAGATAACATGCCTGGCTGATCTCCAGAAATAATTTTGTTCTTACATTATCTGTTTTTTGATTCAATACCGCAAAGTCATCTTCATCATATCCGTTTACTTTGAAATTTCGAATAAAATTCGATACCAGTATAATCAATCTCTTAATATATCTGTTTTCTTCCGAAGATACCAGTTTCTTCGCCACCTCCTCATCAGAGCGGCGTTTCAGCTCAATTCCATGCTGACGCAGTTTCTCTTCCAGATGTGCAGAGATACTTCGTCCGTCTTTATAAGAAGAAAATGTATAAATAAGCGTTGTTCCATGTTGTTTATGAAAAAGGATTTTATCATTTACTGCCTTTTTGTACATGTTCAACTGTTCTTCAGTATAAAGCGAATTTTGACCATCTTCTGTAATTCCAAAATGTTCAACATATATCTCCTGTCCATTCTGACGAATGATAAAATCGGGAGTGTACGGTTTACGGGACAGCATAATATTATATTTATATACAGGTTCGTACTCGTAATCAATATTATTAAGATAGAAAAAATTAGCAATCTCTACTTCCTGATAAGAACGTACTACTTCATTCTGAATCGTTACTTTATTTCGCGTTTTACGATCAATTACTTCTGTCCGAAAATCTTCAAGTTCACTTCGCATGGTTGCATAATTTGCATGTGCCATATGATTAAAAAAGTCATTAATATCGTCCCCTTCATAAGGTGCATCAAAATATGACGCAAAAAACAATACCAGTTTCTTTACCATAACCGGCTCCCGCAAAATTTTATCTTTCAGATATCGCTGTATACAAAAAAACAGTTTATTAGAATCTACAATATTAAAATTCTGGGGATCATTCTTATGAAGTATCGCGTTTCCTGCGGAATGAAAGGTTGCAATCGGACAGGGAATATTTAAGTCTCTGTTAATTCGTTCCCGCAGCTCATTCACTGCTTTATTTGTGAAAGAAATCATTAAAATCTGCGACGGATCAATATGTTGTTTCTCCACCAGATATTTAACCTTTGCCGCAACAGTTGTTGTTTTTCCCGCACCAGCTCCGGCAACGACCAGCCCATAATCTTCATCAGAGAGAATTACCTCTCTCTGATTTTCATCCAGACAAATATCAGGGTCTATGTCTTTCAGAATATTATCCAGATACTCTTTTTCTTCGTTTTTCTTTCTTGAAAGATAATTCTCATTTATATTATCCACAAAAGATACAATATTTTCATAATTTGTGCACAGCTCACGCACATTCTCCGGAGACAGTCCGTTTTTACTGCAAAACTCCACCAGCATATCCGCCTCGTCCATCTTTCGCATAAATGAAACTGTTTCTGCATATTCTCTGACCTGCTCGTAGTATTCACTTCTTGCAATATAGTGGTCGCTTTCCTGCAGTTTTTGCAAAAATCCCTCTAATTCTTTAAGGCTCTGAGCTTCCTTTGATTTTGATACGGATGTGTTCGCAATAGTTTCCGTCTCTTTTTTCTTTTTGAATATTGCATCAAAAAACTTCATAGCTGGTCTCCTGATTTTTATCTTTCTTACTCAAATTATAAGCGGTTTTTCTTGTCGAATCAATCTTTTTCATCTGACTCCGGAAGATGTGTATGGTCTGAAGATAAAAAATGTAGATGGAAAGCCTCATCTCTGCCGTGACTCTTGCATATCTGCTTCCGGCGGCAGCTCATATCTTTCTTTTCTTACCAATCCGTCAATGGTTGCTCCGAGTCGAATATTTCTCAATACAAAAGCTACGATCGTTTTCATGTACTTTTCACTTTTATCAAGTAAGGATACCTTGTACTTAATATTTTTCGGTTTCTCTGGGTGCTTAATCATTATGATACGTTCCATTCATTACTTTCGGCAAGTAAGAAATATTCAATATGAAAATAACACAAAAGGATGTGCTGCGGTAACTTCTCCATTACCTTAGCACATCCTTTCGTATTATTTATTATTATTTATTATTTTTTACTATTCTTCTTAATGACAGCTATGGCTTCCACATCCATGCTCGCCACATGTATGTCCTTCCCCGTGGTTGTGCTCAT
>OLPU01002351.1_pt1 | contig 12636 bp, 9 predicted proteins | sample 1673111 | NCBI WGS metagenome assembly OLPU01 (sample SAMEA3136755, study PRJEB25190) | human gut metagenome | reverse complement strand
GGATTCCCTTTAAGTTAAATGGATAATCCATATTCAGATGAATCCAGAACAACGGTTCCTTGTAGTCCATAAATACTTTACGGTAGAAATCTTTGTACTCCTCATCTGTACACTCATTGGGATGCTTCATCCAAAGCGGATTGGTATCACTGAGAGAAACCGGACGTTTATTGATCTTCACTTTTTCCCTTGCAGGAGAGATCTCAACTACTTCCTTCTCTCCGTTTTCATTCTCTTTTTCTTCAGTTTTAGCATCCTCATGGATATGCTCTACCACTACATCATCATCTTTTAATTCTGATTCATCTATAGTCTCATATTCCTGAGGTGCGTTTGCTTTAGAAAGATAAATATTTACCGGCATAAAGGAACAATATTTCTCCAGTACTTCACGCATACGGTATTCGTTGGCAAATTCCAGGCAGTCTTCATTAAGAAAAAGTGTGATTTCTGTTCCAACAGTCGTCTTGTTGCCTTCCTGAATATCGTACTCTGTACCGCCATCGCAGGACCAGTGCACAGGTGTCGCTCCCTCTGTATAGGAAAGGGTGTCAATATGTACTTCATCTGCCACCATAAATGCAGAATAGAATCCCAGGCCAAAATGACCGATCATCTGGTCATCTGTTGTCTTATCCTTATATTTCTCCAGGAACTGAGTCGCACCGGAAAAAGCGATCTGAGTAATATAATTCTCTACCTCATCCGCAGTCATACCGATACCATTATCAATAAATTTCAGAGTTTTTCCATCTGGATCTACGATTACCTGAATCTCCGGCTTATATCCCTCCGGAAATGTATATTCGCCCATTACCTCCAGCTTTTTCAGCTTGGTAATGGCATCACATCCATTGGATACCAGCTCTCTTACAAAAATATCATGGTCTGAATACAGCCACTTTTTAATGATCGGGAAAATATTTTCGCTGTTAATTGACAAACTTCCATGTTTTACAGCCATGCTGTCCACACTCCTTTTATATCTTTCAGATTTTCTGTAACTCTGAAAGATATAGTAATACCTTATGGACTAAAAGTCAAGCAAAAATTAGCACTCATTTAAAATGAGTGCTAATAATTCATTGACATTTAACTGTCTTACCTATTTATTTTTTCTTTTTCTTGTAAACTACAACTCCCACAATAGCACCTGCTGCAATGGCAAGAATCAGTACAAACGGCATGATATTGGTGGTATCTCCGGTCTGCACTGCCTTTTTCTGATTAGCAGCCGGATTCTGCTGCACAGGAGTAGGAGTAGCTGTAATTACAACCTTTGGCTGTGAAATCGTAAAGCTTACCTGCTTTGTATCCTGTTTTCCCGTATTTTTCCAGCTTTTACCATCATACTGCTGAGCATTAAATACAACAGTCAGATTATATGTGCCTTCTTTGGTAATTCCAAAAGTAGCTGTATACGGAGCCTGGCTCCAGCTGTTTGTATTGATGACTGTCCAGTGATCCGGAACATAACGCACATCTCCCTTTCCCGGGCTTTCATTGTCCATTCCTGCACCTACCGCTGTAAATGTAATCTTGGACTGAGTGGTATATCCGTCAGCACTGATTCCTGTGATCTTATTATTTGCCGGATCCGCAATCTGCGCAGTACGTCCGGCTTTTACAGTTACCTTTACAGCTGTGATCAGGCTGATCTGATCTGGATTTTCAACTCCATCGGGAAGCACTACCGTTCCATTCACTTTGAAGGTCTGCTCCTGCTTTACAGATGGATCATACGTACATTCCTTCACATTCCATTTTACCTTCGCCTTCATTTCCCCCTCTGTAGTATTAATAACTACCTTTGAAGGAAGTCCCAATGCCTTAGCAGATTTCTCTACACCATTCTTTACTCCCTTCACGTGGGAAGGATTCTGGATTCCGGTAATTCTACATGCCGGTTTTGTCACACTGAATGAAGCACTGATCTCGGCCACTGCAGAAATCTGACTGTCTGTATTTGTGGCTGTAACCTGAACAGATTCGCTGTACTCACCTGCTGTCATACCGGTTTTTGGCACTGCAGTAAAGGTTGCTTCTGCTCCGGGATCCAGCTGTGTTGCAGACAGCTCTCCGATTTCAAAATACTGAGCCTGCGGCTGAGTCAGATCCACTGCTGCATTTCCAGTGTTAGTAAGCGTAATCCGGTACACATACTCCGGAGTATTATATCCCTCCTCCATCGGGTCATAAATAATCTCGGAAGGATCTGCTTTCAGAGAAACCTGTGGCTTCTCCTCTGCTTTTACACTGACTCCGGCCTCTGCCTGAGCCACAGCACTCTCATCCTCTTCAATTCCAAAAACAAGTGTATCACTGTAATCACCCTGGACTAATCCTGCCTTTGGCTGAACAAGAAAGCTACAGGATGCTCCTTTCTCCAGAGTATATACCGCCTGTGTATCTACCGGTGCAATATCAAAATGTTCCGACTCCGGAAGCTTCAATGTAACTGTCTCATCTCCTGTATTCGTCACAGTAACTGTCTGGCTCTCACTGATCTGTGTATAGCCTTCTGTCAGATCAGCAAAGGAAAGTACCGCTGGATCTGTGGATATAGATAACTTTCCAAGTTCTGCACTTGGTTCCTCCGTATTGTCCGGAGTTTCCGGATTCTCAGAATCATCAGGAGCTTCAGAATCATCAGGTTCAAGAACAGGTTCTTCTTCTTCTGCTTCCACCACAGCCTTCACTTCAAAGGAAACCTCAGCCCCCTCTTCCGTCTCATAGGTAATGGTATCATCATAAGTACCTTCCTCCAGTTCCTTCCTTGGCTGAATCCATACACTGACAGACTCTCCTGCTGCCAGAGGCCCCTCTATATCCGCTACCATAAAATGCTCCGGGCTGATCGCCTTGAAATTCAGAGCACCTGTTCCGGTATTTTTGATATCTACAAACATTGTCTGGGATTCGTTATCTCCGGATTCTGCCCGGATAGTTCCAAAATCACACACCGGATTTTCCTGACCTTCTACAGAAGCTACTGCTTCATAGGACAACTCCTGCTGTGCATTTTCCACATCATCCGTGTTCTCTGCATCCTCCGGCGCTTCTGTCTCCTGAACATCCTCTGTTTTATCTGTAGTTTTCTCTGTGCCGTCAGGCTGAAGCTCAGACTGGGTATAAATCTGCATTTCCTCTGTCTGCTGGACATCTTCCGACTCCGCATCCTCTTCAGAGCCTTCCAGCTGGGCTTCTGTATCCTGTTTCTCCTGAGCCTTCTTATCAGTAGCAGCCTGGGCTTCCTCCTGAGTAGCTGCCACCTCCAGAGTCTTAGCCTGGAGTTTACCAGTAAATCCTGACGTCTCTGCCGGTGTGATATCCAGCACCAGCACATAGCCCAGATCATCCTGAGTCACTGTGTAAGTTTTTTCTGTACCTACCTGGGTAAGCTCCTTCTCTCCGGTCTGTCTGGACCAGGAAAAGATAACATCATCATCTGTCACTCCCTCAGGAGTCACCTTGGAATAATCTGCACTCAGTACTGTTCCCACTGCCGGCAGTCCCTTTACCTTCAGCTTGCCTCCAAGCTCTCCGGCTTCCGCTGCAAAAGCCATGGATGGAAGAAGGGTAACGATCATCAGCACAGCCATCAGCACTGCAAGAATTCTTTTTTTCCTCATGTGCCATCCTCCTTTTATTTATCATTTATATATCTTTTTATAACTACCGTTTTATTTTTGATCGGCAGTTCTTTATACAGTGTTATTATAACACTGTGGTTTTTCCAAATGTAATTCGCATATTTCATATTGCTTCTGTGCATAAATGAAAGAAGCTGTTTCAATCTGCATAGTTCTATTTTGCAGAACCGCTCTTTGAAATAGCTTCTTCCTCTTTTTATTTATTCTATATCAAATTTCTGTTCAGCCTTCCACAATGAGATATTTTCCGTCCGGAAGTGCAAATACCTCACTGGCCTCTTCCAATTCTTCGTCTGACATGCCCTCTACATCAGCTCCCATGTCATCCAGGTATTCCCTCACTTCGTCAATAGAATCTACCATTGCAGCCATACAGTCCTCCAGAAAAGCCTCTGCTTCCTCAAAAGACTCCGCCACCGGCTGCGGAAAAAGCTGTCCCTGCTTTTCCAAAAATGTGTTGATGCATTCTTCAGTATATTCTCCCATTCTGGTTTTCTCCTCTGTTCGTTTTATTTTTCCTGATTCTTTCTGTGAAAAAGCGTTAAGATTTCCTCCGGCCGGTCGAGCAGCTCCATCGCATGGTTGTCGATCAGCTCCTGGCGCGGGCGGAATCCCCACGTCACACCAACGGTAAACATGCCTGCGGCGTTTCCGGTCTGCATATCCGTATTGGTATCGCCAAAGTACAGGCACTCTTCCGGTCTGGCGCCGAGTGCGTCTGCAATCGCGAGCGCCCCGATCGGAGACGGCTTTCTCGGGATTTCTGCGGTCTGCCCCTGAATCCGGTTGAAAAAGCCCGGTCCGTACACGCTCTCCACGACGTGGATGGCCGCCTCGTGCGGCTTGTTGGAACATACGGCAATCGGAACTTCTTCCCGCAGCGCGGTCAGGGTTTCCCGCATATTAGGATACGGTTTTACGTGATACAGCGGGTCCTCGTTGAACCACGCGCGGCCAAGGCGGATGCCCTCCTGCAGATAGTTGAGTTCTGCATCTCCGGCGTCTTTTAAAGCGCGCTCCACTGCCAGATCGAAACCGTCTCCGGCGTAAAAGTTGAAGGCTTCTACCGGGCGCGGCACAAGTCCAAAATGTTCCAGAACGCGGTTGACTGCGTGCGCAATCGACTCTACAGTGTCTGCGATGGTGCCGTCCAGGTCAAAGATACAAGCTTTTATCATATTCTGACTTCCCTTCTTTGTCTCTTTTGTTCTTCGATTTTCTTTCTTCTCTCTTCTTGTCCGCAATCATTATATCCTGTATTTTTTCCCTGCGCAACCATATTTTCTTTTCCGGCACTTTATGCTAAAATGAAACTGTTTTTCAGATTCTTGGAAAGGAAAAAAAGAGAATATGAATCAGACTGTGAAAATATTTTTTACCGATATGGATGATACCCTGTTGAATTCCGAAAAGCAGGTGACAAAAGAAAACATGGATGCCATTTCAGAGGCACTTGCTGCCGGCCACAAAATTGTGTTCAACACCGGCCGCCCGCTCTCCGGCTTTCTGCCGATCTTAAAAGAGCTCGGACTCGACCGCGAAGGCTGCTATGCCATCGCATTCAACGGCGGACTGATTTACGACTGCGCGGCAAAGAAAACGCTGTACCGCCGCACGATTCCGCTCAAATATGCACGCGTGATCTTTGAAAAAACGCAGGAGGCAGGCCTCTACTGCCACACCTACTCCGACACCTCCCTTCTCTGCCGCCATGCAGGCGAGGAAACGCGCGTTTACACACAGGCAATCCACATTCCCGTCGTGGAAGATCCGCTTCTGCCGGAGCACCTCGCCGAGGAACCATGCAAGATGATCGTGATTGATCTCCACGACCGTGCAAAAATGGACGCTTACCGCGCTGCCATGGAGCCGTGGGCAAAAGGAAAAATTTCGATGTTCTACTCCAGCCCGCATTACCTCGAGCATGTCCCGGAACACGTTTCCAAGGGCCATGCCGTGAAAAAACTCTGCGAGCTTCTTCAGATTCCGCTTGCCAACACCGTGGCTGCCGGAGATCAGGAAAATGATATTTCGATGATCGAGGCCGCTGCCGTCGGTGCCGCCATGAAAAATGCGACCGATGCCGTAAAGGCGAGTGCCGATTATATCACGGAAAACGACTGCAATCACAGCGGCGTGGCGGAGATTCTTCGTAAGTTTATCCTTGCCTGATGCTGTTTCTGTGTCAGGAAACCTTCTTTTTCTTGTTTTCTTTGGCACTTTTTCCGAATTCTGTAAGATTTTACTTTCTTTTTTGTTGAAACTGTATTACAATAGTTTCAAAGGACGGCATTTGAAAGGAGACTTGAATCGAGATGTCACGGAAATCAAAACGTATTCTGCTTACTCTGGCTTCTGCCGCTGTCGGCGCAGCCTGCGGTGCGGCAGTCTATTTTATCCGGAAAGGAAAAGCAGATCTTGAAACAGATTTTGACGATTTTAAAGACGAATTTGAAGAGGAAGAGCCTGCTCCTGCTGAACGTACTTATACGACCCTTCCGAAAACGAAAGGTGCGGAGGATGCTGCACCGGATCCGGAATCTGCAGCTTGCAATGAAGGTTCCGAAACAGCTGATGCAGAAGCTGAAAGCGAAAACGCAGAGTCCGAAGAAGAAGACGCTGAAAAAGAAAGCTGTGCGGACGATAGCGAAAGCGCATGTGAAGCGCCGGAAGCTGAATCTGGCGATGATGAAGCGGATTCTTGCGAGGAAGAAACAACAGAAGAAACTGCAGGCGCCGCAGAAGAAACACCGTCTGCTGCGGATCGTGAAGTTTCTCCGCAGGAAGAAAGCGAAGTAACCGCAGAATAAAACCCAAAAACAGAATATAGAAACATAAGGAAGTAATTCCTGGGGAGGGAAACCTCCCCTTTTTTATGGAAAGGAGATTGTTATGGAACTTGCAAAACGCGATGACGTTCCTGTAGAACTTACCTGGGACCTGTCCTTAATTTATCCAACCGAGGAGGCCATGCTGGCTGATGCGCAGAAAATGAAAGAATTAAGTCTTTCTATGGAAGCATCCTACAAAGGAAACCTCACCGATGCAGCCACGATCAACCACTGCCTCGACGATTACCAGGAGGTCTACCGTCTGATCACACTGACCGCCAACTACTGCGATCTCGCCGTCTCTGTCGACTATTACAACAGTGCAAACCAGACGCGCAACGACCGCATCAACAGCCTGATCTCTGAGATTTTCAGCCGTCTCACCTTTATCGAGAGCGAGCTTTCCGAACAGTCCGAGGATATTTTGAACGAGGCCATGCAGCACTCAGATACGAACCGCTGCTATCTCGCCGAGATTCTCCGCAACAAGGCACACCGCCTGAATCCGGAAACCGAGCGTGCCATTTCCGCTCTGTCCCAGACCTTCTCGGCTCCGTACCAGATCTACAACATGGCAAAGCTTGCCGATATGAAATTTGATTCTTTCACCGTAAACGGAAAAGAATATCCGCTCGGCTACTCCCTGTTTGAGGATAATTACGAATACGAAAAAGACACCGATATCCGCCGCAGTGCATTCTCCGCCTTTTCTGCAAAAATCAGACAGTACGAAAATGTAACGGCAGCTGCTTACAATGCCCAGCTGCAGACAGAAAAGACCATGGCCACGCTGCGCGGCTTCGATTCCGTCATCGATTCTCTGCTGTTCCCGCAGCAGGTCAGCCGTGAGCTGTACAACCGCCAGATCGATCTCATCACCACCCGCCTGGCTCCGCATATGCGCAAATATGCCCGCCTGCTGAAAAAGGTTCACAACCTTGACCACATGACCTTCGCCGATCTGAAAATCGCCGTCGACCCGGAGTACGATCCGTCTGTCACGATCGAAGAATCGAAACAGTACATCGAAAAAGGCCTTGCCATTCTCGGTGATGATTACGTTTCCATGATTCAGGAGGCCTACAAAAAACGCTGGGTTGACTTTGCACAGAACCAGGGAAAATCCACCGGCGGCTTCTGTGCCAGCCCGTACGGAAAAGGTTCCTTTATTCTCTTAAGCTGGAATAACCGCATGGCAGATGTTTTCACGCTGGCGCATGAACTCGGCCACGCCGGCCATTTCCGTCTCTGCAACGGCGCACAGGCGATTCTCGATACCGAGGTTTCCTCTTATTTTGTCGAGGCGCCGTCTACCATGAACGAGCTTCTGATGGCTCATTATCTGCTGAAAACGACCCCGGACAAACGGTTCCGCCGCTGGGTTTTAAGCTGTATGATCAGCAACACATATTATCATAACTTCGTCACCCATCTGATGGAGGCTGCTTACCAGCGCGAGGTTTACAAGCTCATCGATGCCGGCGACAGCGTACAGGCTGAGACGTTAAGCAGCATTATGAAAGAGACCCTGCAGAAGTTCTGGGGCGATGATGTGGAAATTTCCGATGACGCAGCGCTCACCTGGATGCGCCAGCCGCATTACTATATGGGACTTTACTCCTACACCTACAGCGCCGGACTGACCGTTGCCACACAGGTCTGCAAGCGCATCGAAACCGAAGGCCAGACCGCTGTCGATGACTGGAAAAAGGTACTGACCGCCGGAAGCACGAAGACACCGGAAGAGCTGGCAAAAATGGCCGGCGTTGATATCTCGACGGATGCACCGCTTCTCGATACGATCGAGACGATTGGATCGATCATCGATGAGATCTGCGAGCTGACCGAAGAGCTGGGCTGCTGATCCTGTCCGTATTGTAACTCCCTATCAAACAGTAAAAACGGATTGTTCCGTCAGTTTTTGTTACTGGCGAAGCAATCCGTTTTTTCATATCTTTTTTCACGCATTCCAGCACTTTTTCAGAATCGCAGCTGCCTCTGCAATCTCCTCCTCAGAAAGCCCGGCGTACCCAAGCAGCACTGTGCCGCCCTGTGCGGGATCTGCGGCAGCGCCGATGCAGTACCGTTCCAGCCCGTACACGCGCACGCCATCCTCTTTTGCCCGCTGCACCGCCTCCGCTTCGGAGAGTCCTCTCGGCAGGTGGACCAGCACATGGACGCCCGCATTCTCGCCGGACACCGTGTACTCCCGCCCAAACTCCTTCAGAAGCCGGATCAGCAGGTCGTGTTTCCCTTTATACTGTGCACGCATCCGGTTCAGATGGCGCTCGAACGCGCCGCTCCGCATAAACTCTTCCAGAATCTTCTGGTCCGTCTTCGAAACTGTCGCGGAAAAGCATCTTCCGTTCTCCTCGTAGGCAGGCAGCAGCGTCTCCGGCAGCACCATGTAGCTGATGCGGATGGACGGCGCAATCGCCCGCGAAAACGTTCCAAGATAGATCACTTTTCCCTCTGTGTCATTGCCCTGCAGTGCCGGGATCGGGCGGCCCTTGTAGCGGAATTCACTGTCGTAATCATCCTCAATCAGATACCGCCCATTTTCCCTCGATGCCCACGCAAGGAGCTGCATCCGCCGCTTCATCGGCATGACCATGCCCATCGGGAACTGGTGCGACGGCATGATGTACGCCAGATCCGCCCCGCTTTTTTCCAGCTCCGCCGGCCGCATGCCCGCTTCGTCCATCGAAATCGTACACATCGCATAGCCGAGCTTCGCAAAACAGCGGTAGGCACTGATGTAGGTCGGATTTTCCATCGCCACTTTATGGCCACGCCCTAAGATCACCGAAAGCAGCATCAGCAGATAATCATTTCCCGCTCCGACGATGATCTGCTCCGTGCGGCAGTTCACGCCGCGTGCGTGGTGCAGATAGTCGCGGATTGCCTCCCGAAGACCGTGCTCGCCCTTCGCATCCCCGAGCTGGAACAGGCTGTCATCTGCGTCCAGCAGGACTTCTTTCGAGATCTTCTTCCAGCTGTTCTGCGGAAATCCGCCCGGCGCCGTGCCGGTCACGGCAAAATCGTAGCGGAACGGCGTCTGTTCCGCGGCATCATCCTCTTTTGTCTCCTCTTTCTTTTCATCGAGGCGGTACAGCCCCTCAATCTCACAGACAAAGTAGCCTTTGCACGGCACACTCTCCAGATACCCTTCGGATACCAGCTGCTCATACGCCAGATCCACGGTACTCCGGCTCACCGACAGATAGCCCGAAAGCGCCCGCGCCGACGGCAGCCGCTCCCCTGCACGAATCCGTCCGCCGCGGATTTCCTCTCGGATAAAACCGTAGATCTGCTCATAGAGCGGTGTCTTCCGATGCGGATCCAGCGAAATCGTCAATTCATTCATCTTCCCATCTCCCCTGACAAAAAGAACAGCCGCTTGGGATGTCGGTTTCATCCAGGCGGCTGCTCTGTTCCATTTCAAAATTCTTATTTATTTCGCTGCCGGTAGCTTGAAAGAGCTCTTCAGGGATACGATACGGTTGAACACCAGCGCATCCTCTTTGGAATCTTTTGCGTCTACACAGAAGAATCCGTTTCTGACAAACTGGAAGCTGTCGTATGCTTTCGCATCTTTTAAAGACGGCTCCAGATAGCACTCTTTTAATACGGTCAGGGAATTCGGATTCAGGTTCATGGAACCATCCTCGTTGTAAACGCCCTTCTCCTCGTCGATCAGGTTTTCGTACAGACGGCACTCTGCTTTGACAGCGGTCTTTGCTGCTACCCAGTGGATTGTTCCTTTTACTTTTCTTCCGTCCGGGGAATTTCCTCCCTTGGACTCCGGATCGTACGTTCCATGGATTACGGTGATATTTCCGTTCTCGTCTTTCTCGCATCCGGTGCAGGTGACGAAGTATGCGTTCATCAGGCGGACTTCATTGCCCGGGAACATACGGAAGTATTTGCGGACCGGCTCCTCCATGAAGTCTTCGCGCTCGATGTACAGCTCTCTTCCGAACGGTACCTGACGGCTGCCAAGCTCCGGATTTTCGAGGTTATTCTGTACTTCCAGCATCTCAATCTGGTCTTCCGGATAGTTGTCGATGACAAGTTTCACCGGATTTAAGACTGCCATGGTACGGGCTTTTTTCAGCTTCAGATCCTCGCGGATGCAGTACTCCAGCATCGCATAGTCAACGGAGCTGTTTGCTTTTGATACACCGCACAGATCTACGAATTTCTTGATGGACTCCGGTGTAAAGCCTCTGCGGCGGAGTGCTGCGATGGATACGAGACGCGGGTCATCCCAGCCGTCTACCACGCCGTCCTCTACCAGCTTTTTGATGTAACGTTTTCCGGTAACCACATTGGTCAGATACAGCTTTGCAAACTCAATCTGCTTCGGAGGATGTGGATATTCCAGTTCTCTTACAACCCAGTCATATAATGGTCTGTGATCTTCAAATTCCAGAGTACAAATGGAATGTGTAATTCCCTCAATTGCATCCTCAATAGGATGAGCAAAATCATACATCGGGTAAATACACCAGGTATCTCCTGTTCTATGATGGCTTACATGAGCTACACGATAGATAACCGGATCTCGCATGTTCATGTTTGGAGAAGCCATGTCAATCTTTGCTCTCAGAACTTTCTCACCATCAGCATATTTGCCTTCTTTCATCTCTTCAAAAAGCTGCAGGTTCTCTTCTACGCTTCTGTTTCTGTATGGACTTTCTTTACCCGGCTCTGTAAGAGTTCCACGATATTCACGGATCTGATCTGCTGTCAGGTCACATACAAAAGCCTTACCCTTCTTGATAAGCTTAACTGCTGCCTCATACATCTGGTCAAAATAATCAGATGCAAAGAAAAGTCTGTCTTCCCAGTCTGCGCCAAGCCATTTCACGTCTGCCTTGATGGATTCTACAAATTCTGATTTCTCTTTTGTAGGGTTGGTATCATCAAAACGAAGATTGAATTTTCCGTTATATTTCTTAGCCAATCCATAGTTTAAAAGTATGGATTTCGCATGTCCTATATGAAGATAGCCGTTCGGCTCCGGCGGAAAACGTGTGTGCACGGTGTCGTATACACCTTCTGCAAGATCTTTGTCTATAATATTCTCAATAAAATTCTTGGAAACTGTCTCGTTGTCCATTGATCTCCCTCCTAGATATCGTCCTGATGTTTTATCTTATCATAAAATTGGATTTTTTGAAACCCACAAAAACTGTATTTAATTAAAAGTTTTCTTATTTTTTTGCATTTTTGCTCTCATTTGGTCGTTGTTCGTGTCCATACAGAAAACCAAAAGGAAATTATATTTTATCCATTTATACACGCAATCAGAAGACAAACACTTGCATTGAAACCCAGATTGCTTTCAAATAGCAACTGCTTATTTCTCAGAAAATACCGCAAAACGTCATTCCAGATGCTCTTGCAGCATTTTTTTAATTGCCTTATCATTTCATGTAATTCTCAGCTACTTAATACTCAATAAATTTTTTTCAAAATAAACTGTTGACAATATGCTTATCATCTGATAATATAAACAACTGTGAGCGGTGACAACATCGCACAACAAGCTGCTGTGGCTCAGTCGGTAGAGCGTCGCCTTGGTAAGGCGGAGGTCACGGGTTCGATTCCCGTCAGCAGCTTTATTTTTTTACTTCAAAATCCTACTATAAAAAATATCCCACAGAACCCGGGTTAATAATCGGTAATTCTGTGGGATTTCTTTTTATTATTTATTCTTCTGTGCCGCTTGTCTCGTCTTCTGTCTCAGCAGCTTCCGTCTCCTCAGCTGTCTCTTCTGCAGCTTCCTCTTCTTCGGACTCTTCCTCAGAATCCTCTTCTGCTTTCTCCTCAGTCGGAGCTTCCTCTTTGGCTGTATCCACAGTCTCAGATGCTGTCTTGTCCCAATCTTGGAAAACTTCTTTCTCTTCTTTTTCTTCTTTCTTGTCGTCTTCTTCAAAATCGTCAAGATCATCGAAATCATCTTCGAAGTCTTCTTCATACGCTTTCTTTCTTGTCACAAGTGCTGCAACTGCACCTGCTGCCGCAGCTGTCAGTGCGCCTATAGCAACCAGTCCCCAATATTTATTGATCTTTGCCATGGTCTTGGTCTCCTTTCTTTTTCCGCTTCTTTTACCCTTTATTGTAATACTTTTATTCTCAAAATG
>OLPU01002348.1_pt1 | contig 12652 bp, 9 predicted proteins | sample 1673111 | NCBI WGS metagenome assembly OLPU01 (sample SAMEA3136755, study PRJEB25190) | human gut metagenome | reverse complement strand
CATCTGGGATGTATTATTTTTTTCTTTTTTCTGGCTATTCTAAATCTACAGTTGGTGAAAATGGGATTCTCCAGAAGGTTGTGGTTTCCCAAGAAACTAAATTCGGAAGAATTGACTCATTTCTTCTAATTCCTTACACATTTGTTTTACTCCCTCCTCTGTTCCTTTTAATACATTTCGCATAAAGATATTATCTATTATCGTAAAGTGTTTTATCTTTTCTTTACCATATTTCTCTTGCAATTCAACAAAAAGTTCTATTACAGTGGCTGTCTAACCTCATTCTGCAAATCGGTCAAAAAACAAGGGGATTCTGGAAAATGCCCATTCTCATCAACTGTGGATTTAGATAGTCAGAAAAAAGAAACAATACCATATCCCAGATGCGGCTTCGGAGCGTATTTAAGATGCGGACGAGCATCTTAAATACAGCGACTACGCAGATGGGATGTATTCTTTTTTTCTTTTTTCGTCTACATTAAATCTATAAATCAGGATTTACAGTTTTAGTACATGGAAGAGTACTGCTGTTAACACAACGATTGCATTTGTAACTGTCTGAATCGGTACTGCTTTCTTGCAGTAGCGCTGTACATCTGTTTCTGTTAATGCACATCCAGTGTAAGTGGAAGAGTTCGTTGGTGTAGAACTTGTTGCGAGTGACAGGTTACATACAAACGGTGCAATAATTGCAACAGCCGGTATTCCAAATCCTGCGCCGATAGAAATAAATACCGGATACAGAGCATTGAAGATCTGGAATGGTACAACGTAAATGATGACAACGCACAGAAGAAGCATGATAACGTGAATGTATCTTAACAGGAAAGATGGACAAACCTGCATAAGTCCGTTTGAGAGGGCTTCTACCATACCTGTGTTATTAAATACGGCCTGATATACATTGATTGCAAGGAGCATGATCAGAATGTTTAAGTACATTGGTCCGACTTTGTTGAATATTTCTCCGAAATTGTCTTTGTAGTTGATCATTGCAGTGATTACTGTTGCAAAAATAAATACGAAGTATGGTGCAATGCCAAAGATTCCGAGTGCCACAAGGCAGAGAATGAAGATGATCAGGTTTACCCAGAAGAGTTTTGGTCTGCGGTTTGGATTCTCCTCCTGTTGTGCTGCGGCTTCTACGTTTGTAGTAACTGCCTGAAATGTTCCGACACGTCTTTTGTGTTTGATTCCAAAGTAGATCCACTGGAAAATGATTGCCGGAATGAAACATAATCCCCAAGGCATAGATGCGGATGCGAGCTCATTGGCATCTAAACCGGCAGAGGAAGCTGTGTATGCCATTCCGATTCCCCAGGGGATAAAGCACATTGCGGACATGGCTGTCTGTGCAATGATGAAAGCTGCTTCTCTATCAAAGTCAAACTTTTTATACAGAGGCACCATCAGTGGAAATGTAATAAGGTATGCAGGTGTAAAGTTACCTGTCAGAATGCTGAAACCGCCAATGAGGGTTGTCAAAATCATAATAACGATTACATTCATCTTGTTTCCAAGTTTTGTTGTGATAGCGGAAACAATCGTGTCGAATACACCGGCTTCTGTAAGCATCTGGAAATACAGAAATGCAAACAAGAGCATAAATCCAGCCGATTTCATCATGGAAGCGAGCTGTTCTACGATGAAAGTGCTTGTTTCTTCTATGGAATGTCCAAGAATCAGCGCGCAAAGAACTGGTGCAATGAAAAGTACAAAGTTAAATGGAAGTTTTTTTGTTATAACAGTGGCAACTACGATGAGAATCAAAATAAATGCCATGATTAAAGTAGCGTTCATAAATAAATCCTTTCGTTTATTATAGTTATTTACTTAAATATGTTTTTTAAGAAATTCATCTACAATGTTAAGATTTTCCGTTGTCCAGAAAGCGTTATCGCCATGAACCGCATTTTCCAGCATATAGAATGTAACGTCTTTTTCTTCTTCGCGAAGTTTTTTGTAAAGGCGTACGCTCTGTCTCCAAGATACGGTGTCATCCCCTGTTCCATGCATCATAAGGATTGGAGGAATTGATGTGTCCTTTTCTACATAATTAGCGCAGGTTACCGGAACAGAAAGTTCAGGATGTTCATAAACATTATTGCCGCCGATTAATTTTCCTTCCGGACTGTCTGGCTCGCCCTGATTTAAAGTGGTAGGGAAGTCCTCTTTCTGACGAACATCTGTCACACCGTAAAAATCAACGATGGCCTTTACTTCACAGGAAAATTCATTGTAATCTTCTGTATCTAAAATGTCCTGTCCGGCAGTGATTCCAGCGAGTACCGCAGTATGTCCGCCACTGGAATCTCCCATGATGAAAATGTTATCTACATCGATATGATATTCTTCTGCGTGTTTTCTTAAAAATCTTACGCCGGTTTTTGCATCCTGAATCTGTGCAGGAAAAGCAGCCAGATCACTTTCTCTATACTGTAAAATAGCCGTTACAAAACCTCTTCTTGCAAGATCAGCCATAGCAGAAAGACGTTTATACTGATCCTGCTTCAGCCATGCAGAACCTTGCACATAAAGAATCGTCGGATATTTCTGCTGTGCGGATTCCGGTTTTACTTCTGGTACGAGCATTTGTAATGTGCGCTCACCCTCCGGACGTGTAACATAAACAACGTCATGTTTATAAACATGGTAGATTTCCTGACCAGTTGCCTTTATATGATGAACTTCTTTCATCTGTGGAACTGCCTGGAAAAAGGTTTCAAAATTTGTGTTTTTGATTTCTTCTGGTGTCATTTGTATGTCCTTTCTAACTCTTGCTTATGTCGGAGTATATACAGTAAAATATGTATTTAAATTACAGGAGATATAAACTCGAACAGCTTATATTGTTAATTATATAACTATGTCTTGCTCGCAGGTCAATCTGTCAAAATATATAAAAATCATAATAATTTTTGTATAAAATAACGAAAAAATTTTTGTAACTAACAGTAAAAGTGTTTGAGCTGTTTCTTTAAATTTGGGAATTTTTTCAAGTGAATAAAAACAGTTTCTGAGTGTACCAATGGTTTAGAAATAGTTTAGAAAATGATAAAAAACCTGTGAGCGGCTCACAGGTTTTAGACTTTAAACAACTATTTAATTCATTAAGAAGAAAACAAACGAAAAAAGAAATAGTCTTTGGAGAGAGATGGGGAAGGGGACAGAAGGTTGTGGCTTATTCTGATACTGTCTCCGCGATGCTGTCATGCTGATAAGATGATATCGCCGGCTACCATTGTATACGATAAATTCACTACTATATTGTGGCAATATATCATCTTTTTCTTCTGGATGATATACCTTTCGAGCAAGTAGTAGACTTCTGACCTCTCCTCCTTATCCCCAAAAAACTATTGTATTCATTCCTTCTGGAGCCAAAACACAGAAAATAAAAAGAATAAACCATTGCAAATGTAATGTGAGAACAGGTAAATAAAATTCCATGACAAAGATGTCTTCCGAACAAGCAGTAGACTTCTGACCTCTCCCCCTTAATTCCTCCCAAAAACTATTGAATTCATTCACGTGGAGCCAACAAACAGAAAATAAAAATAATAGACCATTGCAAATATAATGTGAGAGCAAGTAAAAATGCCGAACAGGCATTTTCTACGCAGTGATATCTTTATATTTGCAATGGTCTATTATTTTTATTTTCGTCTATTCCCTAATGAATTAAATAGTAAAAAACCCGTTATAATGGAAGCTGCAGACGGAAATAGTCTTTCCTTTCCCCAGTTTCATCAAGAGTAATCCTCAGGCGGAAGCCATACACAGAAGCTTTAGGAATACCGGATTTATATTCATTATAATAACGAAGGAACTCGTTAATCAAGTCTCCCTCAGAAGCGTAATGGCCTCCAAGGCATAGGTAAGCAGTAAACATTCTGCCTCCGGAAATCTTTTCAAATCCTTTTTTATCTTTCATAAAATCATTATCCGTATCTATAGAGATGCCATGTCCCCATGAAAATGCAGAAAGATCTCCTTTGAAGTACTCGGGAGAAAGTTCCAGTAAAGAGCTGCTTTTAGGAGCATATTCTGCGAGATTGATTCCATCGGATTCACAGGAAGCCTCATCCATGTAGTTCAGTCCTTTTGTCTGACGGCGAAAATAAAAGTCAGGGCAATCCTCAATGTACCATTTGCCAAGTCTACGGTCTAAATCAGCCAGTTCTTTTCGATAATTTTCTATAAGTTCACGAGTATTTAGTAATTCCGTTACCTCTGTGGCAAGTTCCTGACTTCTTTTTTCAAGAAGTGACGAAAGAAGAGCATTATCCCCTTCTTTAAGAAGAAGCTGGATGTCTTTTAAGGAAAATCCCATATTTCGATATTTCATACATTCATAAATATCTGTACAGCTTTTTACATCGTAGGAACGATAATTGGATTGTTCTCTTCTGCTTGAGGAAATCAACCCCAGTTTTTCGTAGTATTTAATAGTATGGACGGATACGCCGGTAAATTTAGAAAGCATCCCGACAGTTTTTTCATTCATGATTTCACCTGCCTGTATATTTGGTATTACTGTAATTGTATAATTCCTCTTTGATACCAGATTGCTACGTGCCTTACACTCTCGCAAGCAAGCTTGCATCGGCTTTCTGACTTTTGACTCTGGTATCATTACATTATAATAGATACCACTGAAAAGTAAAAGCAGGAATATATAGAATCGGCTGTGAAATCCATAGAAGTTATTATATATAAAAAAACGGCCAACGCCAGAATGATATGCGTTGTCCGTTTCTTTAATCATGAAGCATTATTTCGAGTCATTACAAAATGAAATACAGACAGATATTCTTTTGTAATCATACAAACTGCTTATACTTCTGTAATCAAGTATCCTTTTTCTTCAAGTGCTTTTTCAATCAGATCGAGTGTTTTTTCGGAATCTGCTTCTACTGTATGGTAATGGTAGTTAGATGTGATGTTTTTAAGGGGGCTTGACTTGCCGTTCTTAATATCATCGATAAATGCCTTTACTTTTAATCGGGAAGAAATGCCAAGTGGGGCTTCCATATGACCGTATACCCGGTGATTAACCATTACGTTTACAACAGTGCCGCCCAAATCCACAATCGAGTAAAGTTCATCTTCTGTCTGGGCATCTGTGTGACTGACTTTAAATACTCTTGTAATTGCATGCGGAGCATTCAAAATGTATCCACGATTGGTAGAGATAATGTCATAACCTGCGGTACGAAGCAGAGCGATATCCTGCACGATTACCTGACGGCTGACATCATAAAGCTGTGCCAGAGTCTTACCGGAAATTGGTGAAGTGCTGCTTTTTATTGTATTAATTAATTCTTCTCTTCGTTTCGAACCAGTCATTGTGTATCATTTTCCCTTTCATTAATTACAGAGCGTGAAGATTCTTCAGTGAAATATCAAGAACAGGTGCGGAATGAGTCAGCGCACCACTTGATATATAGTCTACTCCAAGAGAAGTCAGATGGTCAATATTTTCTTTTGTTACATTACCAGAACATTCTGTTTGAGCACGTCCGTCAATAATACGAATCGCTTCTTTCATTTCCTCAACAGACATGTTGTCAAGCATGATAATATCCGCACCAGCTTCTACTGCTTCTTTTACCATGTCAAGATTTTCAACTTCTACTTCAATCTTACGTACAAATGGAGCATATTCCTTTGCCATCTGCACAGCCTTTGCTACGCTGCCTGCTGCACCGATATGGTTGTCCTTTAAAAGAACCCCATCAGAAAGATTATAGCGGTGATTAAATCCGCCGCCGGCACGAACTGCATATTTTTCAAAAATACGCATGTTAGGGGTTGTCTTTCTTGTATCTAAAAGCTTTGTCTTTGTTCCTTTTAAAAGAGCAGAAACCGTATGTGTGTAAGTGGCAATTCCACTCATACGCTGAAGATAATTCAGTGCAACACGTTCACCGGATAAAAGCACACGAATATCTCCGGTAACTGTTCCCATGAGCTGTCCCTTTTTTACGGCATCCCCATCTTTACAGAGAAATTCTGTCTTTGTGTTCTCATCTAATAATTCAAATACTCTTTTAAATACATCCAACCCGGCAACAATACCATCCTGCTTACAGATGAGCTGTACTTCACCTTCTACAGCCTCTTTCATAACAGAGTTGGTTGTAACATCCTCACTGGAAATGTCTTCCTGCAGAGCGAGACGAATCAGTTCGTCTGCCTGAAGTTTCATGGAAATTGTATTCATAGGTAGTTTCCTTTCTATATAAATAATGCATAAATTTATACGATAAGTTTATACGGCTGCAGATTCACTGAAGTCTACAGGTTTAACGGTCTGTTCTAAACCACAGATCTTACGTGCGGCTCTTTTTGCAAAGACAAGACTTTCAAGAAGAGAGTTACTTGCCAGACGATTCGCTCCATGTACACCATTACAACTTGTCTCACCAACAGCATAAAGATGATCCATAGAAGTCTTGCTGTCACTGTCTACCCAGATACCACCCATAAAATAATGCTGTGCAGGGACAACCGGTATCCACTCTTTTAATACATCATATCCCTCTTCCAGACATCTCTGATAAATATTAGGGAAATGATTGAGAATCGTCTCTTTATCAATATGTTGCATAGAAAGCCAGACATGATTGGTTCCGTCTTTTTCCATCTGTGCCTTGATTGCTTTCGTAACAACATCACGTGGAAGAAGCTCATTTACAAAACGTTCTCCGTTCTTATTATAGAGAACCGCACCTTCTCCACGTACTGATTCAGAAATTAAAAATCTTCTTCCCGGTTCTTTAGAATAAAGAGTGGTAGGATGAATCTGAACATAGTCAAGATGCTCTAAACGAATCCCATGCTTCTTAGAAATGTCTAACGCATCTCCTGTCAGATGAGGGAAGTTTGTAGAGTGCTTATAACATCCACCGATACCACCGCTTGCAAAAATCGTATCCTTGGCGTGGATGTGCATGATCTCGCCATCCTTTGTCTTAGCGATAATACCTGCACAATGTCCGTCCTGTACAATAATATCTGTCATGGTCGTATATTCATAAATCGTTACATTCGAAAGCTTTTTCACCTGTGCAAGAAGCTTGCTCGTAATCTCCTGTCCTGTGATATCCTCGTGAAAAAGAATTCTTGGTCTGGAATGTGCCCCTTCTCTTGTATAGAGAAGTTTATCACCGTCATGAGCAAAATCAACACCATAACCGATCAGGTCATGAATAATCTCCTGAGAACTGCGAATCATAATGTCAACTGATTCTTTACGGTTCTCGTAATGCCCTGCCTTCATCGTATCTTCAAAATAGTTGTCATAATCATTCTCATCTGTTAAAACACAGATACCACCCTGTGCAAGAAAAGAATCACTGCTCTCTAAATCTGATTTGGTAATCATAATAATATTTTTATCTTTTGGAAGATTTAATGCAGAAAATGTACCGGCTACACCTGTACCGACTATTACTACATCTGTCCTAAAATCCATTGCTGTTTACCTCCTGCTTACTACTTTGCAGCCAGCTCAAGCATCTTTTCGAGAGGCTTTTTAGAATTCTCTCTTAAAGCATCACTGACATGCACTTCATTCTCTCCTGTCTTCAATACGTGGAGAATCTTCTCCAAAGTATTTTTCTTCATATTCGGGCAGACTGGAAGCCTGTCTGGATAATAAAATGTCTTATCTGGATTCTGTGTCTTTAACTTATAACCAACACCTTCTTCTGTACATACGATAAATTCCTGACAGTCACTCTCTGTAACATAATTAATAATGCCGGAAGTACTTCCAACATAATCTGCCATTAAGAGAATAGACTCCTGACATTCTCCATGGGCAACAATCTGTGCATCTGGATGCTGTGCCTTTACATTCGCAACATCTTCCGCCTCAATACGCTCATGGGTCGGGCAAAATCCGTTATTATAAACAAAATTCTTCTCCGGTACCTGACTGGCAACATAGTGAGCCAGATTACGGTCAGGAATAAAGAAAATATTCTTCTGCGGCAGTTCCTTTACAATCTTAACTGCATTTGCGGAAGTAACACAAACATCAGAATACTCCTTAAGCGCTGCAGTAGAATTGATATAACATACTACTGCAAGATCATCGTATTCTGAACGAACCTTCTTGATTGTCTCAATTTCTGCCATATGTGCCATCGGACAGTCCGCATTCATATCCGGCATTAAAACGGTCTTCTCCGGATTTAAAATCTTTGCACTCTCGCCCATAAAGGAAACACCACAAAAAACGATTGTCTGCTCCTTTAACTTTGTAGCAACCTTGCTCAAATAAAATGAATCTCCTATGTAATCAGCAATCTCCTGCACCTCAGGACGCACATAGTAGTGTGCAAGAATCACTGCATCTTTTTCTTCTTTTAACTTCTTTATTTCTTCTACAATTGTCATGAAATACCCTCCTGTAAGGTATGGCCTTTAAAGACCCCCTTCTGATTTTTGCCAAATTTCTGTCCATTATAGCACTAAAGTTTACATCTGACAAGACACCTGTTAAAAAAGTGTAAAGAAGTTTATAACAATGGCAGGGATCCTATATCATATAAGAATTCCCTGCCATTTATGCTACATACCATATTTATTTTACAGTAATCGTAAATGTTACTTTTTCTTTATTTGCTGTATTTGTACACGTAACTGTTGTCTTTCCAGGTTTCATCCCAACAAATTCCATTTCATCATCATATATTCCATCATCCATATCTTCGAATGCAAGAATCGTAGAATCTTCTACTGTCCATTTTAACTGATGCTCTTTTACTCCTCTTGTTTTCTTAACTTCAAGTTCCAACTCATCATTTACTCTTATACTACGTTTCAGAGAGCCTTTTTCATAAATCGTTTTATTTTGGGAAGATCCTTTCGTTGCTTTTTTAACATTTTTCACTGTAATCTTAAAATTAATTTTTTTATCGGTTTTTGTATTTCGACAAGTAATTTTTGTTGTGCCTGCTTTCAGTGCCTTAAATTCAATATCATCATCATGTCTTTCTTTTCCGGCAAATGTTACAATAGAAGAATCTTTAATACTCCAAGTCAGATTTTTATCTTTAACAGACTCTGGCTTATCTACTTCTAGTTCAAATATCTTTCCTTTAATAATACTACGTTTCTTTTTTCCCTCTCTTGAAATGTCTTTTTTCTTTGTAGCTGCCTGCACAGTACTAACATTTCCAATTGCAGGAGTGGTATAACCTGCCGCAAACAAAATAGTAAATAACAATACAACTGCCATACCAGGGAATAAACACATTCTTTTTCTCATAATTGTCTCCTTTCATTTCACATAATTTTTGTAATCTTTTAAGATTTTATTGAATAACTTCCTTTATTTTATATCTTGATTATACTCACAAAAAATGAGAAAATCATTAAAAAGCATATTTAAAAATGACAGATGATCAAGTTAAGAAAGGAGTATAAATCTATGAGGATGTTAATTGTTGAAGATGAAAAAGATTTGTGTAATATTTTAAAAAAACGGTTGCAAAAAGACTATACTATTGATATTTGTATGGATGGCGAAATTGCTAAAGATTATCTGAATACCTATACTTATGATATTATTTTACTTGATATTATGCTTCCTAAAATAGATGGAATCACTCTTTTAAAATGGTTGCGAAACCAAAAAAAGACTACACCTGTTCTTTTACTGACTGCAAAAAGTTCTATTGAAGAACGAGTAAATGGATTAGATTCCGGTGCAGACGATTATTTAATCAAACCGTTTGCTTTTGAAGAACTACAGGCCAGACTTCGAGTTTTGCTTCGAAGAAATATAGCAGCAGATCCAAGCGACATTCTTATTTATGAAGACCTTGTGATGGATACGAAAAAGAAAAAAGTCAGCCGTAATGGTAAGGAAATTTCCCTTACTACAAAAGAATATAAATTACTGCAATATATGATGCGTAATCCTGGACATGTTCTTTCACGTGATCAGCTTGAACAACGAGGCTGGGACAGTACTTTTGAGGGAGGTTCTAATATTATTGATGTCTATATCCGTTATCTTAGAAAAAAAATTGACTCCGATTATGAAAAAAAATTAATTCACACTGTATATGGTAAAGGATATTGTTTAGGAGAGTAAATATGAAAAGTTCAAAACTATCAATAAAATTTCGAATCACCTTTTGGTATACTCTTGTGTTTTCTCTTATTTTGGCTCTCGTATTTTTTTATATTTATTTTCTTTCTAAAAGCTACAGTGTCCATGATCTTCAGGAAGAACTAAAAGATGAATCCGCTGATATGCTGGAAAGTTTATATGATAAGTCTAGCAGGAATGATATTTTATATAATGCAGATTGGACAAAATTCTATGACGATAATGTTTCTATCAGTTTATATGATAAAAACAGTTCTTTTATAAATGGTGTTTCGCCAGAAGATTTTCCTGATAAAGTTCCATTTATCAAGAATAAGATACGACAGATAAAATCTGATAAAAACATCTGGTTAGTATATGACTATTGTTATGAAGAATCTCCGGAAGATTCCATATGGATTCGAAGCATTGCTTCTTATGGACATTGGTCAAGAATTCTTTATAATATGCTATGGATTTTTGCTGTTCTTTTCCCTATTACTGTTTTCATCTCCGCCTTTGTCGGCTACCATATATTAAAAAAAGCGTTACAACCAATTTATACGATCAGTGATATGGCAAAAGAGATATCTTTTTCCGTCAATCTTTCAAAACGTATTGAAACATCAAACACTCATGATGAATTTTCTTACTTGTCTGATGCATTTAATTCTATGATTGCTAAACTGGAAAAGTCTTTTGAAAAAGAGAAACAATTCACATCCGATGCAGCTCATGAACTAAGAACACCAATTTCAGTAATACAAAGCCACTGTGAATATTGCCTTGATGAACTAAAGCTCACCGATAGTGTTCGGGAAGAAATTGAGATTATTTATAAAAAAACAACCTACATTGGTCAGCTAGTTTCTCAGCTTCTTACTATATCCCGCACAGATAAGCATAGTTTTAAGCCTCAAAAAGAAGAAGTAGACCTTACTCTTTTAATAGAATCTGTCATAGAAGAACTTCAACAAAAGGCAGCTTATAAAAATATTTCTCTTTTATTTGAATATATCCCCCAAAATGAATCATATATTATTCAAGGAGACACGATGCTCCTAATGCGTATGATTTATAATCTTATAGAAAATGCGATCAATTATGGTATCAATGGTGGATGTGTCTGGGTTAATCTTATAAAAAACCAAGAAAACACTGATATTATCATCAAAGATAATGGAATCGGTATCAAAAAAGAACATCTTGATAAAATATGGAATCGTTTTTATCGAGTTGATAAAAGCAGGAGCGCCGGGGAAGGTTTTGGACTTGGACTTTCTATGGTCCGTTTTATTGTAGATATTCATAATGGAAGTATCTCTGTAAAAAGTAAACCTGGATACGGAACTATATTTACTGTGTCGTTATAAAGCAATATCATTGACCACCCCCTCTTTTCTATGTTACAATTAATTAAGAGGAGGTGCCGGATATGATCTATTTGACAATTCTCAATACAACATCTATTCTATTTTTTAAAATTGGGCGAACGCTTTTGTCTGGTTTTCGTGGTATGATGAAGCTGATTTTTTAAGCGTCTTTTTGTAATGTACAAAAAGGCGCTTTTTTTGACCCGGAAACTCTATGAGCAAATACAGTAAAGACTCTAATGATACATTATTAAGAATGGAGGTCACTTTATGAATACATATTTTAAAAAATCCACAAAGCGGTCTGTTATTTCCATGCTGAGCATTGCCGTTACTCTTTGCCTGCTATTTTCCCTTCTTTTTCCGGGAAAAGCTGTTAATGCAGCTCCAAGAATGAGACTGAATAAAACTGCCATTACACTGATTCAAGAAAAAACTGTAAAGCTACGAGTAATTGGAACTAAAAAGAAAGTAACATGGAAAAGCAGTAATAAAAAGATTGCAAAGGTAAATAAAAAGGGAGTTGTAAAAGCTTTAAGCCCTGGCAAATGCACCATTACTGCAAAGGTAAGAGGCAAAAAGCTAAAATGTAAAGTAACGGTAGATACCGTTGAACGAATTAATGCGAAAAGACTATATGACCTTATACGAAAAAAAGGTAAAAAAGGTACAGGAGAAGAAAAAGATCTGAGAACGATTTCTACAAAGTTTCGTCCTAAAGGCACAGATGATTCTATTGAAGTCCGTATCACTGCCTACCCGGAAAAAGGAAAGCTCCTTTTTAGCTATGATTACGTTCTAGATTCTCCATGGGATAGTTATCATACAGAATTAACCATGAATCTTCTGAAAAAGAAAAATGGTACGATTTCCAGCTCTTATAGAGACCTGTATGTCGATCCTGTATATACTCATTCTGTAAATGGTACAATCTCTACTTTATATGATGGGAAGTCACAGGGACTTTTCCTGACGGAATGTTATGATGGAAATGATCCAGATGAGCCTTATGATGGTGATGAAGAAATTTCTGTTCCTTATAAAGGCAAACCGCGGCCAGACGACATTCGCAAAGGAATCTACCGAATAAATAATGCTTTTTCCAATTATAACATTTTACTTAAAAAATATGGATACAGCATGAAAAAGATTGGTTTTACCAAATGGA
>OLPU01002342.1_pt1 | contig 12692 bp, 8 predicted proteins | sample 1673111 | NCBI WGS metagenome assembly OLPU01 (sample SAMEA3136755, study PRJEB25190) | human gut metagenome | reverse complement strand
GCCACGATCAAATCTTCTAACATTTCAATGTCATCCGGATCCACTACTTCTTCATCCAATTTTACAGACAAAATTTCCTTTTTGCCGGAAACTTTTACAGTAACAGCTCCACCGCCTGCCGTTGCTTCCCACTCTTTTTCGCCCATCTCTTTGGACTTTTCTTCCATTTGGCGCTGCATACGCTGTGCCTGTTTCATCAAATTGTTCATATTGCCAGGCATTCCACCCGGAAATCCACCTCTTTTTGCCATAATAATTCTCCATTCCTTTCTACTTGCAAGCGCATCGCCGCAAATACTATATTTTCACTGCGAAGTTTATCGCAATCATCCATTTCGTTAGATCCTACTACTGAATCTCGATTCCGTCAAACTGAATCAGCTCCATCACGTCCGGATACATAGCGTCCGTCTGCGCATCCACCGTGCGGGTCAAGATCACAACTTCTTTTTGGATCAAAGAGCCAATGATCCGTTTTAACTGCTCCAGAGCATCTCCCTCTTTCTGCGTAAAATATTCCTCATTCAACGGATCTGTGAACTGAAGTACCAGTCGATCATCATCCGGCACCGGTCTGCACTGGTCAAGCATATTGCGCATGACCGGATCACACATAGCACTAACGTCTCTCCATCTGCCAAGCACCGCTTTAACATCTTCTCCAATTGCCTTTGGCATGATCTTTGGTGTCGAAGCAGTCTTCTCATCCGCCGCCTGTACCGTTTCCGGGACACTTTGCGTCTGCTGCGGTGCTGCAACAATACCTTTTTCCAGCTGTGCCTCAATATTTGCAATACGATCTTTTAACGTCGTAATATCCTGCTCGGTATCCATCTGTGGCTTACACAATTTGATCATCGCAACCTCTGTCAGAACACGTTTTTGCGATGCGAAACGCAAATTGCCGGACAGATCCGATAATATACGTATATAACGGATCAATGTTTCCGTATCCGCAAGCGTCGCCTCTTCTTTCATCTGCGCTAAACACTCTGTCGAAACATCCAGCATGTCCTCTCCCTGATCGGATGCAGAAAGCATCATCAACCCACGAAGATACCACACATATTCGTTGACAAACTGTGTAAGATCACGCCCATCGATCAAAATTTCACTAACGATCTCCACGCATCCAACGGCGTCCCCTGCTACCATCTGCCGAAACAAACGGCTGTACACCTCTGTATCTACCGCCCCAAGCACTTCCAGTGCTTTATCGTAAGTCAACGTCTCACCTAAGTTAAAGGCGATGCATTGATCCAATAAGCTAAGCGCATCACGCATAGAACCATCCGCAGCTTTAGCAATATAACGCAATGCCTTATCTTCTGCCGGGATCTGTTCACGCTGCATAAGATCTTGCAATCTTGCTGCTATCGTATCGATCGAAATTCGCTTAAACTTGTATTGCTGACAGCGCGATGTGATCGTAATCGGTATTTTGTGTGCCTCTGTCGTTGCCAAAATAAACACAACGTATTCCGGAGGCTCCTCTAATGTTTTTAGCAGCGCATTAAATGCTCCCGCTGACAACATATGCACCTCGTCGATGATATAGACCTTAAATCTGCCTTCTGACGGAGAATATTGCACTTCATCGATAATGTCTCGAATATTGCCCACACCGTTATTGGAGGCAGCATCAATCTCGATGACATTCATGGAAGTCTGCGCCGTTATTTTACGACACATCTCGCACTCTCCGCAAGGACTGCCATCTATCGGATGCTCACAATTGACTGCCTTTGCCAAAATCTTTGCCACTGTTGTCTTACCGGTACCTCTGGTGCCACAAAACAGATAAGCATGCCCGATGCGATCCGCCCGAACCTGATTTCTGAGGGCTGTCACAATATGATCCTGCCCCTTTACCTCGTCAAACTCCCCCGGACGAAACTTTCGATATAACGCTGTATACGACATTTCCTCAACCATGCCTTTCTATCTGTAATCAATACCCCTTATGTTAAGGACAACGCATTAGCACAGGCCTTTGCGTCACAATCTCTGTCCATTTTTTACAGGCTGTCTCCAAAACAGATACCCATGTCTTTAATTTCTTGGATCAGCGGATCCTTTGGATCTACCATTTTAAGCTTACCGGCTACTTCCTCCAGCGGAACAGGAACTGTTTTGCCATCGCGCATACCGACCATATATCCATACTTCTCATCAAGGATCAATCTGGCTGCCGCAGCGCCCAGTCTCGTTGACAACACGCGGTCATAAGGGCACGGTTCACCACCGCGCTGCATATGTCCCGGTACCGTAATACGTACTTCCTGTCCGGTTCTCTCCTCGATCTCATGTCCGATCTGATAAGATACCGAAGGATACGTAGAATTCTTCCGTTTCGCCTTAAACTCTTTCTTGGACAATTCGGCCTCTTCTTTTGAAATACATCCTTCCGCTACCGCCAAGATTGAAAATCGCTTGCCCTCTTTGGTTCTCTTCTCTAAGGCCTTTACGATGGAATCTATATCATATGGGATCTCAGGAAGCAAAATAATATCAGCGCCACCTGCAATACCCGCATGCAATGTAAGCCATCCAACTTTGTGACCCATAACTTCGACGATAAACACTCTTCCATGAGATGCTGCTGTCGTATGAATACAATCGATCGCATTTGTCGCAATATTCACTGCGCTTTGGAATCCAAAAGTGATATCCGTTCCCCAGATATCATTGTCAATCGTCTTTGGCAGAGTAACTACATTGCACCCCTCTTCATGCAAAAGGTTTGCTGTTTTGTGTGTGCCATTACCACCCAAGATAACAAGACAATCCAGTTTCCACTTCTTATAATTGGACTTCATCGCCTCCACTTTGTCCAGGCCATTTTCATCCGGAGTGCGCATTTTCTTAAATGGCTGACGCGATGTGCCAATGATCGTGCCACCCTCCGTCAAAATACCAGAGAAATCTTTTGGTTCCATCTTGCGATAGTTGCCATAGATCAGACCCTTGTAGCCTTCCAAAACACCATAGATCTCTACATCCGGGCAGTTTTCATATAATGTCTTGGCAACACCCCTCATTGTTGCATTCAAGCTCTGGCAATCTCCACCACTTGTCAAAAATCCAATTCTTTTCATGGTTTTACTCCTTTCCTGTTTCATGTACGCCCGTAATCTTCAAACGAGGAATTTCGAGCGTACATTTTATTTTAATTTCCAAATATCTTCATTGTACTGCGCAATCGTGCGGTCAGAAGAGAAAAATCCCGCTTTTGAAATATTCACGATCATTTTCTGTGCCCAAGCATCACGATCCTCGTAATCCTTAAGCGCCTGCTCTTTGACCTTAATATAATCTTTGAGATCAAGCAATGTCATAAACCAATCTTTGGTCACGATCTCCATATACAAACGGATCAAACTCTTCTTATTACCAATCGCAAACATCTCCTTGCTAATAATAAAGTCAACAAGTTTTGCAATTTCAGGATCTGCGTCATAGATCTTTTCTGCACTGTAAGCTGCCTTGTCATACAACGCAATGACATCTTCACTGGATTCACCAAAAATATAAATATTGTCATCGCCAACAAACTGATGTATCTCTACATTGGCGCCATCTTCCGTACCAAGCGTGATCGCACCATTCAGCATGAATTTCATGTTACCGGTTCCCGATGCTTCCTTAGATGCAAGTGAGATCTGCTCTGAAATATCTGCTGCCGGAATAACCTTCTCCGCATAAGTGACGTTATAATTCTCTAACATGACAACTTTCAGATACGGACTCACTTCCGGATCCTTACTGATCAACTCTGACAGGCAGAGGATCAAGTGAATAATATCCTTTGCGATCGTATAGGCAGGAGCCGCTTTGGCACCGAAGATCATAGTGATCGGCGTCTTCGGCTTATTCCCCGCCTTAATGTCCATATATTTGTAAATAATATACAATGCATTCATCTGCTGTCTCTTATATTCATGCAGACGCTTGACCTGAACATCAAAGATGGAATGATCGTCGATCGTGATTCCCTCTTTATCCTGCAAATATTGCTTAAATTCTGTCTTCTTGGTCTGTTTCACATTCAAAAGAGTCTTGACAAATGCCGGATCATCTGCAAATTTCTGCAGGTTTTCCAATTCAGAAGCATCCTTTTTATAACCCTCACCGATCATATCCGTGATCAAAGATGTCAGTTCATGGTTACAATGCAGCAGCCAGCGGCGGAATGTGATACCGTTTGTCTTGTTATTGAACTTATTTGGATAAATATCCTTAAACGGCTTCAACTCACTCTTCTCTAAGATTTCCGTATGCAGTGCTGCAACACCATTTACACTAAATCCATAGTGAATATCGATATGTGCCATGTGCACGCGCTGATCCTTGTCAATGATCGCAACGCGTTCATCCCCATATTTTTCTTTGGCCTTAACATCCAGCATCTTGATAACCGGGATCAACTGCGGCACTACTTTCTCCAAATACCAAATCGGCCAAGTTTCCAGTGCCTCTGCCAATATCGTGTGGTTTGTGTATGCACACATCTTAGATACAATGTCGATTGCTTCGTCAATATTAATATCACGAAGTAACAGCAGACGGATCAACTCCGGAATAACCATCGTTGGGTGCGTGTCGTTAATCTGGACGACTGCATAATCAGCCAGATCATGAATGTTACTGCCCTTAGCCACCGCCTCATCAATGATCAGCTGCGCTGCATTGCTGACCATAAAGTATTGCTGATAGATACGAAGCAGTTGTCCCTGATAGTCACTGTCATCCGGATACAAAAACAATGTAAGATTACGGCGGATATCCTCTTTATCGAAGTTAATTCCATCTCCTTCAACAATACTTTCATCTACAGTATCAAGATCAAATAATTTGAGTGTATTACACTGGTTATCATATCCTGTTACATCAATTTCATACATGACCGACTGCACTGTCTGCCCACCGAAAATAACCGGATAACTCACATTAGTACGTCGCAAGACACTCGGATCCGTAATCCACGGATTTGGCGTCTCTTTCTGCAAATTGTTTTCGAATTTCTGCTGAAAAAGTCCCAAATGATAATTCAAGCCGACACCGTCTCCCGGAAGACCAAGTGTTGCGATCGAATCCAAAAAACATGCCGCCAAACGGCCTAATCCACCATTACCAAGAGATGGCTCATTCTCTATTTCCTCAATCTGTGCCAAACTCTTACCATGCTCTTTCAACGCATTGGCTACCTGATCATAAATTCCTAAATTGATCAAATTGTTTGAGAGCAGCTTACCGATCAAAAACTCCGCTGAAATGTAATAAAGTTTCTTCTTGCCCTGAATCTGACCCTTCTGCTTTGCGATATCTTTCGTTAACTGCAATAACCCTGCATAAATTTCTGCATCACTTTCTCTGGCTGCGATGCTTTGGATCTCATTCTCGTACATAATGTCCTCCATCCGTATTAAATTAACCATTTTCGCAATGTCCCACCCATCGGCAAAACACTCCGATGATATTTTACCACATTTTTTTTGAAAAGAATAGAAAAAAAGAGCAAAACATTTTGCTCTTTTTCATCAAATAATATACCAGTGTTAACGTGGGAACATCAAGAAAAACAGGACTTTACGCAATTTACCGACACTGTTTCGAATAGCCCGTACGTATTCTCTCGTCTGTTTCCAGAACTTCTGCTGTTCCTCCAGCGATATATCATCGGGACTATAACCGCTGCGCCAGATCGTCTCGATATACCATTGCCGCTGCTCTTGCGAAACTGCTCCCTGTAAATTGGTTTCTAAAAGCTTCTGCAGCCCCTGTTCACCAGAACCTTTTGGTACGGCATTTCCAGCAAGCCACAATGCATCCATCAGATAAGAGATACTGCGTCCAACCGCAATTTTTCCCTTCTTCCTGCTCGCTGTCACGATCCTATGTTTTCGATTTTCCTGCCGCAGTCTAAAACACAACACGACAAAAATCACAAGCAAAACAAGCAAAATCAATACTATCTGCGGTACTGTCAAATGAACGGACCGCTTCTGTCCATTGTGATGATCCTTGGCGTTCTTTTCGCCCGACACATCCGCCTTTTGCTTTGGTGTTGGAACAGGTGTCGGTTCCAGCGTCTCAAGCGGCTCTTCATCCGGTTCCTGTGTGATAGCTGCCGCTGTCTCCGTTGGCTCCGGTGTGGCACTCTGCGCTTCTGCCGGTGCCGCCGTTGCTGTCGCCTCTGCCGATTGGTCATCTCCTCCATTCCCTGCCGTAGACGGCGTCATATCCCACGGCATCCATCCAAAGTGTTCGCCATATGTCTCCGTCCAGGCATGTGCATCAGAATCAATCACCGTCGCTGTGTACTTTCCGTCTTTCCCTTTATGAAAACTCTTCTTAGAAAGCCGATAACCGGATACATATCTCGCAGGCACACCCAGATCACGAAGTAATATCGTTGCCGCTGTCGCATAATGCTCGCAGTAACCTTTCTTTTGTCCAAACAAAAAGTATTCCGCATAGTCCTGCCCTGCCGGTACGCTGTCAAGCTTCAGGCTATAGGAAGTGTTTTCTGCCAAAAGCTCTGCAACACCATTTACCGCCCACAAAAGATCTCCTTCTTGGTCCGCTGAATAATAACCCTTAAAATATTTTTGGACAAGCTTTTTATATTTTTCTAACTCCGGTGCATTGTAGGACCCATAATGTCTCGAAGCATACTCCGTATATTTCTTTTCTATAGACTGTTCGATACTGCTGTACTCTAACGTATCATCCGAATCGTAATCGTCTTCGTACAAACTCGGATCATCAATTGAGGAAATATATGATTTCTGCTCCGTTTGTGACATTAGATAATAATCTGTCGTATAGGATTTCTTAGCCCGCTTGATCTCTCCATCTCCGATCAGTTTCACGACCGTGTCCGACGAGTTGCTGTCCCCCGTCTTCAAATTTGCAAAATACGGCAAAAACGCCTTGCCGCCAATGGGTGACATTCCATGATATTCCACTGTGATCTCGCCATTCTGTATCGCACTTTGCAGACTTTTGGAATAGGAAGCCTCCACTGCCAGAACTCCATAGTTCTGCCCCCAAAGGTATGTTTGCACATCTTCAAACTGTTCCTTAAACTCTTTGTCGTCTCCCGCAGACCATACACCATTATGATACGTTTCACCGGTAAAACCGCGAAAATACAGATCACTATCCGGTTCAAAGTCCAAGGTGACCGTCATAATCTTTTTGCCGGTGTAATGCGGTGCAGTATTGCTCATGATACCCTCGCCGCCAATGCCACCTTTGCTACGCACAAACTGTGCCGCCTGCTGGATCTTTTCGATCAACTGCTTCTCCAACTTCATCTCTTTACGCTGAAAAACAGCCGAATGCTTCAAAACCGGTTTCTCAATCTTATGTGTTACGACACCACCGACGCACATACTTATCGCCAGCAAAATACAGGCAGCAACTAACGCAGGCACGATGTTGTGCGGCATCATTTTGCGCCAATGTATTCGGGCCATTTTGGTACGCGTTTTCGTACGCTTGCTCTGTTTCCGTATATACTCATATTGTCTGCGCAGCATATTCCAGACACGATCCCGCAAATTTTCTTGAATACTGGTAATATATCCTGACTTTCTGCGAAACATTTTACACAACAACAAAATTACCATGCCGGCAATTAACTGTATGATCGTATTTTTGCCCGGTGCCCTGCCACAGCACAGGCAACCGGAGATTGCCAGATAAACCGGCGTATACGCTAATATCTCCCAAGAAAGCTGCAGCATCATAAATGCCGCCAGATAACCGATCAAGATGCATCCAAAAATAAGTGCCATGTCTGCATGTCCATTCACTTTACGCAAGCTTTCTGCGATCAGCCCACTGCCTGTATAAGCAGAATATCTTTGATTGACCCTGTCTGCAAAATACATCGCACTGTTCATAAGCGCACGGTATTTTACCCAGACAAACAAAGCCAATACGCATAATATTGCAATATGACCGATCACCGCTGCTTTACGGCGATCTATCATAGAAACCACGGTAAATAGCACGGCTGCGATTCCAAAAAACAGCACAGCTCTCTCTCTGTGAATCGACGCATCAAACGTCTGACTCAACATGCAAACCGTTCCGTTCATGATCAAAAACAACCCTGTAACAGCAAGCAGTCTAAGCAGCAACTGCGAGAGAAAACTTCTTTTACTCATCTCGTTTCCTCCCCTCTTGTTCCAAGGCAAATTCTGCAATCTCTTCGCCATCCAATGTCTGACACACTTTATCCGACAAGATCCACTCTGCCGATTGTGATTGTCCATATCTATCCTGATAGGCAATTCGCATTTGATCAATATCTCTGCTGCCAACCAGCATATCTACACGCAGCAGCGCAATACAATCATTCAGATCACCTTCATCTTTTATTTTGCATCTTCCTACCTCATCCTCTAGGCAATACACCAAAACGTGTGCACAGCCTTTTTGCAGCAGCTTAATGGATAGTGAAAACAAAAATGTGATATAAGCAAGAAGCTGTTCTGTATCTTTTACCGGTGCCAAATAAATAACCGGCATAATATTCTGCTCAGAAATAAATTCGTACACCATAATCTCATCCCGCTTCGCCGATAGTTTCCAATGTATATTGTGCATACGATCTCCCGGACGGTATTCTCGAATCTCTGATACTTCCGGTGGATTCTTTTCCATTGATGTACTGTCGTCTCCCTCTTGCTCCAAATGCTGTGTATGATATTTAACTCCCGCCGATATTCCTATTTCATGATAAACCGGCAAGACTGCCAGCACTTCACTTTGATCCAGATTGCGACGCGACACACCGATACTCGTAAATCCAAAGTAATCATAATGTCTCACAGATACCAACCGAAAATAAACACCTCCCGGATATGAAGGCGTCCACTCTCCGCGAATTCGTATCGGCTGTGCCGATCTGCGCTGCAGACCTCCCGGAAGCATGCAGTCTATAATGATCTCCCCTGTCGTATCGTTCAGCACGTGATATGCCTCTACGACAATACGAATACGACCAGATGGCAAAAAGCAGCGATTCTGTGCCAAAACTGCTAATGTCATTTGCTCGCCGGAGGCAACTGTTTCTGCGATTTTGTCAAAAGAAAACCGAAGTTTGCGAAAAAAAAGTAAATGAAAACCTAACAAAAGCAGCAAAAAGCATACGATCCATACTGCACAATAGAGCATCCCCGTACTATGATAGATCAATGCCACATACACTACGACCCCTGCCGTAATGAGTCCCGTAATAAATTTTTTCATCCGTACCCCCCTGCATTTCTTAACGTCTTGCAGCAGTCGGCTTTTTCACGTTCTGCATTACTTCGATCAAAATAGATTCTGCTGATCTCTTTGCCGCCTTTGCTTTAGCGCTTCGCACGAGCCTATGTGCCGCAACATCCAAAAAGATTTCATCGATATCCCCCGGGATCACATAATCTCTGCCATGTAAAAATGCGATTGCTTTGGAAATACGCATCAGTGCAACGCTGCCACGTGGGCTGACTCCCAGTTCGATCAATAGATTGGTTCGTGTTGTCTGGCAAAGTTCACACAAATAACGATAAATATCGTCTGCCATATAAATCTGTTCCACTAATTTTTTGCAATACAACAACTGCTCTGCATTGATTACCGGCTGTAACACTGCCTTGTCATCTTGAATCTGACGTCCTTTGACAATTGCAATTTCATTTTCTAACGATGGATATCCAAGACTTGTACAAATCATAAAACGATCCAACTGGCTCTCCGGTAAAAGCTGTGTTCCAACACTTCCCGCCGGATTTTCTGTAGCAATGACCACAAACGGTTCCGGTACTTTTCGTGTTACACCATCTACTGTCACATTTCCTTCTTCCATAACTTCCAATAATGCTGACTGTGTCTTCGGTGAAGTTCGATTGATCTCATCCCCCAAAAACAAATTGCACATCACTGCTCCGGTCTGATATTCAAATGTTCCCGTCTGTTTCTGATACATCGAAAAACCTAATAGATCGGATGGCATGACATCCGGCGTGAACTGCAGTCGATTATTCTGCAGTGCCATTGTCTCTGAAAATGCCATCGCAAGCGTTGTCTTACCGACACCCGGTATATCTTCCAATAAAATATGTCCTCCAGCCAAGATCGCTGCCATTACTTTACGAACACACTCTTCTTTACCAATTACAATTTGATTTACCTGTGCCAAAACCTCTGCTACTTTCTGCTGACACAAGATCATGTCATCTCTCATTTTTTTCTCCCCTCTTTCATTACGTTATATGCCTCAAACTTTGCACATCAAAAGAAACGGAGAGGCGTAGTCCTACGACTACGCTTCTCCTACATATTCTCACCTGACACAGGCGCAACCCTTTCTGCTCTTCTGAAAAGTTACTACAAAACTCTTCCTCACATTAAATGCAGCCACCCCTGTGTCCAATCTTTTATAATTTGTAAAGCGGGCCATAAGCTGCGCATGCTCTATAATCCTGACCCTCTTTATCCATACCAAATGCATTCCATGCAGCTGGTCGGAAAATATCTTCCTCCGGCACATTGTGCATACATACCGGAATACGAAGAATGGAAGCCAATGTGATCAGATCCGCACCAATGTGTCCATAACTGATCGCACCGTGGTTTGCTCCCCAATTGTTCATAACATCATAAGCTGTCTTAAATGCACCCTGACCCGTTGTGCGTGGTGTAAACCAGGTACAAGGCCATGTATAATCTGTTCTCTTCCACAACTTGTCAGATACTTCATCCGGAAGATTTACGGTATAACCCTCACAGATCTGTAATACCGGACCCAAGCCTTTGACAATATTGAGACGGATCATAGTAGCAGGCATCTCCGCTCTCGTTAAATAACGGGAGGAGAAACCGCCTCCACGGAAATATCCGGAATCAGCACAGCACCATTCTGTTGCGTCCAGACATGCCTTCTGATCTTCTTCTGTCATCTCCCAGAAAGGTTTCATGACACCATTGCCATTCTCATCTTTCACTTCACCACAAGCATCCAGACACGCTGCACCGGAATTGATCAAATGCAGGAAACCACCTGCCTCTTTCGCAATACCCTCTAACTCATAGCCAGTTGTTCTCTTTACAGCTTCCGGACTCCAATAAGTACGAACATCTGCGAAAATTTGTGCTCTTCCGGTAAGCAGTTTCATGAAAAGCATACCAATACCGTTGAGTGTATCGTTCTCTGTTGCTAAAATATACGGCTCACGCGCTCCATTCCAGTCAAAGGAGGAATTGAGCAGTGCCTCTGCATAATCACCATTCGGATAAAAGTCGGTCCACTGTCTCTGACCCTGAAAACCTGCTGCGATTGCATTATGTCCTACCATCTCTTCCTCTCTGCCTTTCGGAAGATTTGGATTACCGTTCATTAAATCTTTGATAATGCACATCATCTTAACAACAAATTCCCAATCGCGTTCCTTCTGCTCATCGCTTCGTTTCACGATCTCAGGATTCTTATCCCATCCCTCACGGCAATGAGACTTTGTCCAAGACATTGCTTTCTCAAACTCTGCTTCATCGTATATACCTTCTGTCATTCGACGAATGATCTCCACCTCATCAACAGACTCAACACGCATTCCTAAATATTCTTCCATAAAGGAGGAGTCTACGATAGATCCTGCAATACCCATACAGATCGATCCGATCTGCAGCCAAGATTTGCCTCGCATCGTTGCTGCCGCTACGGCTGCACGACCAAAACGAAGTAATTTTTCCTTAACGTCTTCCGGAATCTCTGTTGCATCCGCTTCCTGCACATCTTTGCCATAAATACCAAATGCCGGCAAACCTTTCTGTGCATGTGCTGCCAATACTGCTGCCAAATATACTGCTCCCGGACGCTCTGTACCATTAAAGCCCCATACACCCTTAATCGTATCTTTGTCCATGTCCATAGTCTCAGATCCATAGCACCAGCATGGTGTCACGGTCAATGTAATATCCACACCTGCTTTACGGAACTTATCTGCACAAGCCGCTGCTTCTGCTACACGTCCGATTGTCGTATCCGCAATGATAACTTTTACCGGTTCTCCATTGGAATAACGGATATTCTGACGGAACAGCTCTGCCGCACTCTTAGCCATATTCATCGTCTGTTCTTCCAAAGATTCACGAACCTTAAGCGGTCCTCTTCGTCCATCGATCGTCGGACGAATTCCAATCACCGGATAATCCCCAATTAGTCTGCTTTTTGCCATTTGCTACTACCTGCCTTCCTTGAATATATTCTCACACCCTGATACCTTTTTATTTTACTGCATTTTGGCAGAGAATACAATCATCAGAGACTACAAAATTTCACGGTTTTAACTTATCTATTTTATATAGTTGTTTTTCTTCATATAATGCTTTAGTTTCCAATAATCCGAGACTTTCGCATAATTATCTTCCTCAGGAAGCAACATAATCCTTGACTCTGATTTTTTTACACAACCAACTGTATGTATCGTTTCTTTCTCTCCTGAGATAGTGATTTCTGATGCCATTTTATCTGGAATAAATACTCCATCTTTTCCTATATCTTCCGCATATAGTGCCATCTCCGAATCTATCACATATACGCTCTCACCTTTCTGAAAACCACCAGCAATATTTTTTACCACTTTCAGCTCTACGAGATTACATGCTTGATACGTATTCTCCTGGCTATCTTT
>OLPU01002334.1_pt1 | contig 12710 bp, 9 predicted proteins | sample 1673111 | NCBI WGS metagenome assembly OLPU01 (sample SAMEA3136755, study PRJEB25190) | human gut metagenome | reverse complement strand
GCCGTGCGCCACAAAACGGATTCCAGCCTGGTCAAAGGCCTGACGATGCTGAAAAACGGCGAGGCGGATGCCTTTGTTTCCGCCGGTTCCACCGGCGCGCTGCATGTGGGCACCAGTTTGATCGTGCGCACCGTCAAGGGGGTCAAGCGCCCGGCGCTGGCTACCTGCATGCCGGGCAAAAAGCAGCCGTTTTTGCTGCTGGACTGCGGCGCAAACGCCGAATGCCGTGCCGAGATGCTGAATGCCTTTGGCACCATGGGCAGCGTGTACATGAATAAGGTCATGGGCCGCAAGGACCCCGCCGTCGCGCTGGTGAACAACGGCACCGAGGACACCAAGGGCACCCCGATGTACCGCGAAGCCCACGGCCTGCTGAAAGCAAACCCGGCCATCCGCTTTGTGGGCAACATTGAGCCGCGTGATATTATGGCTGGTGAGGTGGACGTTATCGTCTGCGACGGCTTTGTGGGCAATGTGGTGCTGAAGCTGACCGAGGGTGTGGCAGGTACTTTGCTGGGCATGCTGAAAGACATCTTTATGCAGAGCATTGTGACCAAGCTGTGCTACCTTGGCGTAAAAGGCGGGCTGCGCAATCTGAAGCACATGATGGACTCTGAGGAGATCGGCGGCGCACCGCTGCTGGGCGCGGCAAAGCCGGTCATCAAGGCACACGGTTCCAGCAAGGCCAAGGGCATCAAGAACGCCATCCGCCAGGCAAAGCTGTGCGTTGCCAATGACCTGTGCGGCACCATGCAGAGCGCCCTGGCCGAAGTAGCCGCCAAGGCCGCAGCAGAAAAGACAGACGCGGAATAAAACGGCATATCGTGCGAAAATTGAAATATTATGCCCGCCCATTGGAAATGGCCGGTACCAAAATATAGGCAGCGGGCGCACAATGTGCGCCCCTACGGGATAGCCGCAAAACCAAAGCCCATTGCAGGGGCGGGCATTGCCCGCCCGGCCTGCAAAATATCCCGATATACAATCGCAAAACAGAGAGAACGAAAGGTAAGGCAATCTTATGACCACGCGTACCCCTGAGGAATTGGAAGAAAAGCTGCATTACCATTTTAAGAATAAAGAACTGCTCATCACGGCGCTGACCCACAGCTCTTACGCCAACGAGAGCAAAACCCCTACGCTGTATAACGAGCGGCTGGAATTTTTGGGCGACAGTGTGCTGTCCGTTGTGGTGGCAAACTATCTGTTCCACCATTCCACCCGCCCGGAGGGCGAACTGTCCCGCATGCGCGCTTCGCTGGTCAGCGAGGACGCGCTGTTCCAGTTTGCGCAGGAGATCGACCTGGGCTCTTACCTGCGGCTGGGCCGCGGCGAGGAGCTGGGGGGCGGGCGCTGCCGCCCCAGCGTGGTTTCGGATGCGTTTGAAGCCACCATTGCCGCTTTGTTCCTGGACGGCGGCATTGAGACCGCCCGCAACTTTATCCTGCCGTTCATCACGGAGGGCAAAACCGCCGAGGATGACCACAAGACCGCCCTGCAGGAAGTGGTGCAGAAACACCCGGACGACCGCCTGACCTACACCGTGACAGGGGAATCCGGCCCGGCGCATGATAAGCGGTTCCAGGTTACTGTGGCGCTGAACGGCAAGGCGCTGGCTGTGGGCGAAGGCCGCAGCAAAAAGGCTGCGGAACAGCAGGCTGCCAAAGCGGCGCTGACCAAGCTGGAACAGCAGGCATAAAAAGGGGCATCTATGCGCTTAAAAGAACTTGAGATACAGGGCTTCAAGTCCTTCCCGGATAAAACGCGGATCACCATTGGCGAAGGCATTACCGGTGTTGTGGGGCCGAACGGTTCCGGCAAAAGCAACATTTCGGATTCCATCCGGTGGGTTCTGGGCGAAACCAGCTCCAAACAGCTGCGCGGTGCGGGCAAGATGGAGGACGTTATTTTTGGCGGCACCCAGACCCGCGGCGCAATGGGCTATGCGGCGGTATCGCTGACCATTGATAACTCCGATCATGGGCTGGAAATGGACGCGGACGAAGTAACCATTGGCCGCCGCTATTACCGCAGCGGGGAGAGCGAGTATACCATCAACGGCCAGAGCGTGCGCTTAAAAGATGTGTACGAGCTGCTGCTGGATACCGGCCTTGGGCGCGATGGCTACGCCATTGTGGGTCAGGGGCGCATTGCGGAGATCGTTGGTGCAAAATCCACCGAGCGGCGCGAGATTTTTGAGGAAGCATCTGGCATTGCCAAATACCGCTACCGCAAAAATGAAGCCGAACGCCGCCTGGCCGCGGCGGAGGGCAATCTGGAACGCCTGCGGGATATTCTGGGGGAGCTGGAAAAGCGGGTTGGACCCCTGAAACGCGACAGCGAAAAGGCGGAGCAGTTCCTGGCATATTCCGAGACCCGCAAGGGGCTGGAAATTACCCTGTGGGTGGATTCAATCCGCCGCGCACAGGATACGGTGCGGGACCAGCAGCGCAAGTATGAGGCAGCGGAAAGCGACTATGCACGCATTTCCCGCCAGCTGGATGAATTTGACACCCGCACCGAAGCCCTGCGCGCCGAAGCCCAGCAGCTGATGCTGCAGGTGGAGGAAGCGAACGCTGAGATCCGCACCATTACCGAGCAGAACGCCGGGAGCGAAAGCCAGCTGGCAGTTTTGCAGAACGAAACCGAACACGCGAACGAGCAGATCCGCAGCGCCAGCGATGAGCTGACCCGCGCCGGGGAAGGCGCAAAGGGGATTGCGCAGGAAGCGGACGAACACAAAGCGGAAATCACCCAGCTGCAAACCGTGCTGCAAAATCTGGATGCCGAGGCGGACAAGCTGCGCCAGCAGCTGAACACGCTGGAACAGCAGGCGCTGCAAAGCGGTGAGCGGCGGGAGATCGTGAGCGCCGCCATGGCCCGCATGCAGCAGAATGCCACTGCCCTGCAGGTGCGGGGTGCGGGGCTGCAATCCGCCGTGGAAGCGGCCCGCGCCCAGCTGAACGGCCTGAAAAACCAGGAAGCCGCCGCGGGTGATGTGGCACAAAAATTGACCGAGGAACGGGACGCTGCTGCCGAGCACCTGAAAGAGTGCGAGGAAGCCGTGACCCGCAACGATAACATCCGCTCCGGCTTAAAGCTCAAGCTGGAGAGCCGTCGCCGCCAGCAGGCGGAAGCCGCTGAAGCTTTGCAGAAGGCCGCAGCGGATAAAAACAACACCGCCCAGCGCATCCGCATTCTGGAGGATCTGGAGCGCAACATGGACGGCTATCAGCAGAGCGTAAAAGCCGTCATGCGCGCCGCGGGCGGTGGGCGGCTGCGGGGCATCATCGGCCCGGTGGCCGGTATCCTGAGCGTGCGCAAGGGGTACGAAATCGCGATTGAAACGGCACTTGGCTTTGCGCTGCAGAACATTGTGGTGCAGGACCAGGGCTGCGCCCGCGCGGCCATCACCTTTTTGAAGGAAGAACGCGCCGGACGCGCAACCTTCCTGCCGCTGGATACCGTGCAGGGCAGCCGATTCAATGGCCGCCTGACCGGCACGGCGGAGGTGGCCGCCGACCTGGTGGAGACCGCCCCCCAGTACCAGCATATTATTGATAACCTGCTGGGCCGCATTATTGTGGTGGAGGATCTGGGCGAAGCGTCGGTGGTGGCCAAAAATCTTGGCTACCGCAACCGCATTGTTACAATGGACGGCCAGGTCATCAACGCAGGCGGTTCCTTTACCGGCGGTTCCACCGCGCGCAGCGTGGGTGTGTTCAGCCGCAAGCAGGAACTGGACGAACTGCGTGCCAAGGTGCTGAAACTGGACGAGCGCCGCGCAGCAGCCGAAAAGGAAGCCGCCGCCCGCAAAGCGGAGGTGGATAACCTGACCGCCCAGCTGGCCGGTGCCGAGAGCGAGGGCATGACCGCCGCTGCGGCCCGCCTGAAAGCCGAGATGGAGCTGGATCAGCTGAACACCGCGCTGGAAGAGGGCAAGAATGCTGCCGCCCACCGCGGGCAGGAGATCGCCGCGCTGGAACAGCAGCTGCGGGAGAACACTGCGGCCGCCGCCCAGGCAGAAAACGCCCGCAAACAGGCGGAAGCCGAGATTGAAACGCACCGCAAAGAGCTGGAAAGCCTGGGCGCTTCCACCAGCGATGTGACCCGCCAGCGGGAGGAAGCATCGCAGAAACTTTCGGATAACCGAATGCAGAAGCTGCGCACCGAGAAGGACCTGAGCCTGCACGAAGCAGCGCTGGAAACCCTGAAAGGCCGCAGCGGCGAAGCCGAAGCCCGCGTGCGGGAACTGCAGGCCAATGTGGCCGCCGCCAAAGAGCGCATTGCCGCCAATGAGCTGCGCGCCAATGAAATCAAGCGAGCCAGCGAAGAAAACAAACAGAAGATCACCGCAGCGGAGGAAACCATCCGCAAGGCTAATGCCGAGCGCATGGAAAAGGAAGCCGCTGTGACCCGCCTGACCCAGGAAAACCGCACCCTGACCGATGAGCGCGAGCGGATGAGCGGCGAGATGGCCCGCCTGGCCGAGCGCAAGACCGCGGCGGAAACTGAGCTGAACACCACGGCATCCAAGCTGTGGGAGGAATACCAGCTGACCGAAGCCGAGGCGGAAAAGCTCTGTGTACCCTTTGCCAATGTGGCAGACCTGCGCCGCCAGGTGGCCGAAGTGCGCGGCAAGATCCGTGCGCTGGGCAACGTGAATGTGGGCGCGATCGAAGAGTACAAGGAAGTTAAAGAACGGTACGACTTCATGAAAGCACAGGTCACCGATGTGGAGAAATCCCGCGCGGAGCTGCACCGAATGATTGCCGAGCTGTGCAGCGAAATGCAGGAGATGTTCACCGCCAGCTTTAAGGAGATCAACCGCAACTTCGGTGCGATCTTCCGCGAGCTGTTCGGCGGCGGTTCGGCGAGGCTCTATCTTTCGGATGAGAATGATGTGCTGAACTCCGGCATTGAAATTCAGGTTTCGCCCCCCGGCAAGGTCATCAAAAACCTGTCGGCTCTGTCCGGCGGCGAACAGGCGCTGGTGGCCATCAGCATTTATTTTGCCATTCTGGCCGTCAACCCGTCGCCGTTCTGCATCCTGGACGAAATTGAAGCTGCACTGGACGATGTGAACGTTACGCGCTATGCGCAGTATCTGCGCCGCATGACCGAACGCACCCAGTTCATCGTTATCACCCACCGCCGCGGCACCATGGAAGCAGCTGATGTGCTGTACGGCGTGACCATGCAGGAGGATGGTGTTTCCAAGATCCTGCGCCTTGACCTTGAAAACGTTTCCGCTGATCTGATCAGTTAATTCAAAGGAGGAACCGCCATGGGATTCTTCGATATTTTTAAGAAAAAGAAGAAAATGAGCGATGGCCTGGAAAAAACCAGAACGGACTTTTTCCAGAACATCGTCAACACCTTGACCAGCTCTGTTATTGATGATGACCTGTATAATGATTTGGAAGAGCAGCTGATTCTGGCCGATGTCGGCCCCAGCTGCGCGGTGCGCTTGGTGGACGAGCTGCGCGATGAGGTAGAGATCAACGGCCTGCATACCGGCCAGGAAGCGCTGGATGCCCTGCGCGATATCATCCGCCGCGAGGTAAGCCCCAAAACTGACCTGGACCTGAGCGGCAAACCGGCGGTTATTCTGGTTGTGGGCGTGAACGGCGTGGGCAAAACCACCACCATTGCCAAGCTGGCTTATCTGTACAAGGATCTGGGCAAGCGGGTCATGCTGGCGGCAGGCGATACCTTCCGCGCAGCGGCCAGCGAACAGCTGGAAACCTGGGCCGACCGTGCCGGGGTGCCGCTGGTCAAGGCGGGCGAGGGCGCTGACCCCGCAGCCGTGATTTTTGATGCGGTCAAATCCGCCACGGCCCGCGGCTATGATATGGTCATTGCCGATACCGCAGGCCGCCTGCACAACAAAAAGGGCCTGATGGATGAGCTGGCAAAGATCAGCCGCAGCGTGAAAAAGGCCAGCCCGGATGCCAGCCTGGAAGTGCTGCTGGTGCTGGATGCCATTACCGGCCAGAACGCCATCAGCCAGGCGCAGGAGTTCTGCCGCGCCGCCGGTGCCACCGGCGTTGTGCTGACCAAGCTGGACGGCACCCCCAAAGGTGGCTGCATCATCGGTGTGCACGAAAAGCTGGGCCTGCCCATCCGTTTTGTGGGCGTGGGGGAAAAGATCGACGACCTGATCTTCTTCTCCGCCACCGATTTTGCCGAAGCCCTGCTGCCGGAGGTTCCGCAGCATAAAAAAGAGGAAACGGAGCAGGCAGGGGAGGAACAGGCATGATCGTTTGTGCAGCTACTAACAATGCGGGCAAGCTGAAAGAGCTGCGCCGCATCCTGACCCGCTGCGGCCACGAGGTAAAAAGCCTGCGGGAACTGGGTGTAACCCTGGACCCGGAGGAGACCGGAACCACCTTTGCGGAAAACGCAAAGATTAAGGCCGAAGCCTTTTGCAAGGCAACCGGCCTGCCCACCGTGGCGGATGATTCCGGCCTGTGCGTGGATGCCCTGAACGGGGCACCCGGCGTGTACAGCGCACGCTATGCGGGTGAGCACGGCAACGATGCCGCCAACAACGAAAAGCTGATGGCAGAGATGCAGAATGTGCCGGTGGGACAGCGCGCCGCCAAGTTCGTTTCGGCGGTCTGCCTGATCCTGCCGGATGGGCGGGAGCTGGTTGTGACCGGCGAATGCCCCGGCAGTGTGGCCCTGACCCCGGCGGGCGATAACGGTTTTGGGTATGACCCGCTGTTTGTCCCCGATGCCGTCGGCCTGCCCGGCGGCGGCACGGTACCCAACACTGCACACCGCACCTATGCCGAGCTGGCCGATGCCGAAAAAGACGCCATCAGCCACCGCGGCCGCGCCATGGAAAAGCTGGAAGCCGAGCTCGCCGCATTTTTGGGCGAATGAGCCGCAGAGAAAAACTGAATAGAACGATTTGATTTTGACTGAACAATAAGGAGCGAACAATGTCTTTGACAAGCAAACAGCGCGCCGCACTGCGCGGCATGGCCAACACCATGGAGCCGGTTTTTCAGATCGGCAAGGGCGAAATTGATGAAACGCTGATCAAGGGCGTGGATGACTGCATCAAAGCCCGCGAGCTGATCAAGCTGAAGGTGCTGGAAAACAGCGAGTATGATGCCCGCGAGGCTGCCGACATCCTGTGCGAAGCCATCCATGCAGAGTGCGTGCAGGTGATTGGCCGCAAGTTTGTGCTGTTCCGCAAAAAGCCGAAGGAATCTGCTTATGCGGAACTGCTGAAAAAGTAAGATGAAAGCACTGCTATTTGGCGGCACATTTGACCCGCCCCACGCCGGGCACATGAACAACCTGCGGGCCGCCATGCAGGCGGTGCAGCCGGATGTGGTGCTGGTTATGCCGGCGGGCATCCCACCCCACAAGCACGCCAGCGCAACGCCGGGCGAACTGCGCCTTGCCATGTGCGAATGCTTTAAGGCGCTTGGCCCCCAGGTGCAGGTGAGCCAGTGGGAAGTGGACCGCGCGGGCCGCAGCTATACCTATAATACCGTCAGCATGCTGCAGGAAAAGTATCCCGGCGCTCAGCTGTATATGACAATTGGCAGCGATATGCTGGAAACATTTGATGAATGGTACCGCTGGCGGGAAATTTTGGCTATGGTCACCCTGGTGGTGCAAAGCCGGGAACCCGGCGATGGCGACGCTCTGCGTGCAGCAGCCCAAAAGCTGGAAGAAGCAGGCGGGAAGATCATGTTTGCGGATGCCCCGGTGCTGGAGTGTGCCTCCAGTGATATCCGCGCAGGAAAGTATCCCCCTGCCCGGCTGAAGGAGCTGCTGCCCCCGCCGGTGGCGGATGTGATACACCGGAACGGGCTGTACGGCAAGCTGATTTGAAGCCATAGATAGGGTACAATAAAGTAGGGAAAGGATGCGGATCTTGATGACAGTGGACGAAGCAAAAGCGCTGGTAAAAAGCCGTTTGAGCGAAAAGCGTTACAAGCACACCATAAATGTAAAAAAAATGGCAGTCAAGCTGGCAAAACGCTATGGCGCGGATGAGGAAAAGGCCGCATTAGCGGCACTTTTGCACGACAGCGCGAAAGAACTGCCCAAGGCAGAGATGTTGCAGATTTTTGCTGATAATGCTATAATAGCTAAAAATGCCGCCAAGCGCCCTGCGCCGGTGTGGCATGGGTACGCGGCCTCGATTTTGTGCCAGACACAGTGGGGGGTGACGGACCCGGAGATTTTATCTGCCATTGAGTGCCATACCACCGGCAAACAGAACATGAGCCTGTTGGACAAGATTATTTACATGGCGGATATGACCAGTGCCGAACGGGATTACCCCGGTGTGGAGGCGCTGCGTGCCGAGGAAATGCAGAACCTGGACCTGGCGCTGTGCCATGCACTGGAACAAAGCATTGCCTTTGTGCGCGAAAAAGGCAACCCACTGGACCCCGATACCGTTGCCGCACTGGATGATGCCCGCGCGGCCTGCACCCGATAAAGGGGCAGGCACTGCCTCTTGCGGGTGTGCTGTAACCGAATAAGATGAAAGACCAGTTCCCATCGTTTGAATAAAAGGGAGGAACGTTATGAGCGAGATCCGCAGGGTAAACACCGGCGATGCGCCGCGCAATGTCTACCATGCTGGTGACGTGCCGCGCACGGTGAACACCGGGCGTACTGTGAAAACAGGCAGTGCGCTGAATCAGGATGAGTACGAAGCTGCCCGCCGCCGTGCACAGCAGCTTGCCGCCAATAACACCCGCCGCACCCGCAGCTTTAACCGTGTGCAGCAAACCGATGTTGACCGCTACCGCGCCGCCCAGCAGAAAGAGCAGGAAGCCCGCGCCGCTGCTGCCCAGCAGCAGGCCCAGGAAGCCCGCGCTGCCCGCGAAGCTGCCGCGCGCCAGCAGGCCCAGGCCGCTGCCCAGAGCGAGCAGCCCCTGACCCGCGCCCAGCGCCAGGCGTTGGAGCTGCAGCGCCGCGCCCGCAGCCAGAGCGCACAGGGGGCCACCCGCACCCAGGTGCGCCGGCTGGACCTGAACGAAACCAAAGGCAGCCGCGCACATTATGATATGAACGCGGATGCAGAGTATCAGGCGCGTGTGGCCCGCCGCGCTGCCCAAACGGCAGCCCAGCCCGCTGCACCCCAGGCCGCGCCGCAGCAGGAGGACACCGTTATGCAGGCTTCACGCAGCGCCGGGAAACCGGCAGCCGGAAGCGGAAAATCCGCCGCAGGCAAGAGCAGCAGCAAATCTGCCGCAGGCGGCGGTGGCAAACCGCCCAAGGGCGGCAGCCGCAAAGGCAAAGGCGGCGCAGGCCCCTATGGCCCGAACGGCAAGAAAAAGAAAAAAGGCGGCTGGTTGAAGGTGTTACTGGGCACCCTGCTGGCCATCGCTGTGATCTTTTTTGGCACGGTTGTCTTTATCATGCACGCCATTGCACCGTCGGCGGGGTCCATCAGCCTGAACCAGCTGATCAACACCCCCAAAGAGTATGCGGGCAAAGAGTTCAACCTGCTGGTGGTGGGCATTGACCGCTCCACCGAGACCGGGCAGGAAACCGATTCGCAGGTAGATGACGGCATGACCGACATGATTTTGTACCTGCACTTCAACAATGAGACCGGCCAGGTCAAGATGCTGCAGATCCCGCGCAACATCTTTGTTACCACGGATGCCAGCTTCTCCGGCAATTATCAGATCAACGCCATTGCCAAAACGCAGGGCTCCAACGGCGGCAACAACATCAGCGCGCTGGCCGATGAGATCTATAACATTTTTGGCCTGCATGTGGACGGCTACCTGTCCGTCCGGCTGGAAGCGCTGACCCAGATCATTGATACCTTCGGCGGCATTCAGGTGTATGTGCCGCAGGATATGGATTACGGCGGCAGCCACCTGAGCCAGGGCTACCAGACCATGGACGGCGCGGCGGCAGAGTTCTTCCTGCGCACCCGCCACATTTATGCGGACTCTGACCTGGGCCGCCTGCGGATGCAGCGGTACTTCTATGCGGCGCTGTTCGCCCGTATGCGCAGCATGACGGTATGGGATATCGCCAAGCTGCTGCCGGTCATCACCAGCCAGATGGAAACCGACCTGAGCGCAACCGAGCTTGTCAGCGTGGCGGTCAGTATGCTGAAAATTTCCAGCTCCAACATTATGTTCTGCCAGGCTCCCGTGTATATGGGTCAGGCCATCAGCTATAACGGCAACAGTACCGTTGTGGTGGCAAGGCAGGAAACGGCAGACCTGCTGAACGAGTATTTCCGCGAGAATACCGGCCCGGTGGATGCCAGCCAGCTGAACATTGCAGGGGATGACGGCCTGTTTGATTTGAGCGGCCTGACGGCATCTGACCCCAGCGTGCAGTTTATGGGAACCCTGAACGAGGAAATTTCCGACGCACAGCAGACAAACAACATTGACGGTTCGGCCACAACGGATGTTTATGATACCGCAACCCCGGCGCCGGATGACAGCACGGACGGGGACAGCACCGATGGTGACAGCACCCCGTCAGAATGATAGATCCCGCAACAAAGGAGAATTGAATGGAAAGCAAAGAACTTGCCATCCGTCTGGCCCGCGCGCTGGACGCGAAAAAAGGCTATAATATCCGCATCCTGCATGTGGAAAACCTGACCACGGTAACGGATTATTTCGTGATCGCAACCGGCAATTCCACCACCCATGTGGGCGCGCTGGCAGACGAGGCGGACTTCCAGTTGGGCCGCGCAGGCGTGAACGTGCTGCGCACCGAAGGCCATGACGGCAACCGCTGGGTGCTGCTGGATTACGGCAGCGTGATTGTGCATGTATTTACGCCGGAAGCCCATGACTTCTATGACCTGGAGCACCTGTGGGCTGACGCCAAGGAGCTGCCCGCCGAAGAGTGGGAAGAAAAGCCGGAAGAACAGGCGTAAACATGGATGCTGGATGGCTCCCCTTGAGGGGAGCTGGCACCCCGAAAGAACATAAAATACAGGGGTGCGTGACGCCGAACCACCACTCACCGGCTGCGCCGGAGCTCCCCTCCAGGGGAGCCGATGCGGAGCGCAAAAGCACAGTACGCACAAATTTCTGTGGGGAGAGAAGCTTTATGAAATATGATTTCAAGGCCGTTGAGGCCAAATGGCAAAAGGTATGGCAGGATGAACACACCTTCCATGCTGAGATCGACCATTCCAAACCCAAGTTCTATGCACTGGTAGAATTCCCGTACCCGTCTGCGGCCGGCCTGCATGTTGGCCACCCCCGCAGCTATACCGCGCTGGATATTGTGGCACGCAAAAAGCGTCAGTGCGGCTATAATGTCCTGTACCCTATGGGCTGGGATGCTTTTGGTCTGCCGACCGAGAACTATGCCCTGAAAAACCACATCAACCCGGAAATCGTGACCGCCAAGAACGTGGCCCGCTTCAAGAGCCAGCTGCAGGCACTGGGCCTGAGCTTTGACTGGGACCGCGAGATCAACACCACTGACCCCGAATACTACAAGTGGACCCAGTGGATCTTCCTGCAGCTGTACAAGCACGGTCTGGCTTATAAAAAGGCTACCACCGTCAACTACTGCACCGGCTGCAAGGTCGTTCTGGCCAACGAGGAAGTTGTAAACGGCGTGTGCGAGCGCTGCGGCAGCCCCGTTGTGCAGCGCGTGAAGAGCCAGTGGATGCTGAAGATCACCGCTTACGCGGACCGCCTGATCGATGACCTGGACCAGGTGGATTACATCGACCGTGTCAAGACCCAGCAGCGCAACTGGATCGGCCGCAGCCATGGCGCTGAGGTCAACTTTGAAACCTCTGCCGGTGATACCCTGACCGTTTATACCACCCGCGCGGATACCTTGTTCGGCGTTACCTACATGGTCATCTCCCCGGAGCATGCCTACATCAAAAAGTGGATCGATGCCGGGCTGATCAAGAACGTGGATGCCGTAAAGGCATACCAGGATGAAGCCGCCCGCAAGAGCGACTTTGAGCGTACCGAGCTGAACAAGGAAAAGACCGGCGTTAAGATCGAGGGCGTGACCGCCATCGACCCCGTCAACGGCGCAGAGGTGCCCATCTTTATCTCTGACTATGTTCTGGCAACTTACGGCACCGGTGCTATCATGGCCGTGCCTGCCCACGACAGCCGCGACTGGGAGTTCGCCAAGAAGTTCGGCCTGCCCATCATCGAGGTCGTCAAGGGCAATACCCCGGCCAACCTGGATGAGGCTGCCTTTACCGATGTTGCCACCGGCACGCTGGTCAACTCGGGCTTCCTGACCGGTTTGTCCGTTGAAGATGCCAAGGAAAAGATGTATGCCTGGCTGGAAGAAAACCACAAGGGCTGCAAAAAGGTCAACTTCAAGCTGCGTGACTGGGTGTTCAGCCGCCAGCGTTACTGGGGCGAGCCCATCCCCATGGTGCACTGCGAAAAGTGCGGTTGGCAGCCCATCCCCGAAAGCGAGCTGCCGCTGCGCCTGCCGGAAATTACCGACTTTGAGCCGGGCCCGGACGGCGAAAGCCCGCTGGCCCGCCACACCGAGTGGATCAAGACCACCTGCCCGTGCTGCGGTGGCCCCGCTACCCGTGAAACCGATACCATGCCCCAGTGGGCCGGTTCTTCCTGGTACTTCCTGCGCTATATGGACCCCCACAACAAGGATGCCATCGCCAGCAAGGAAGCCCTGGATTACTGGAGCCCGGTGGACTGGTACAACGGCGGCATGGAGCACACCACCCTGCA
>OLPU01002333.1_pt1 | contig 12713 bp, 9 predicted proteins | sample 1673111 | NCBI WGS metagenome assembly OLPU01 (sample SAMEA3136755, study PRJEB25190) | human gut metagenome | reverse complement strand
ATAGCTTTCGCTGATTGAATCAAAGCAGTAAAATAATCCCATCCGGTATCTTTTATCCACAACGTCCCGGATCACCTGGATCAGTCCCGTTTCCTTAAATGAATCTTCTATATTCCGCGCCGGATTTTTCTTCTTAAACTGCATAAAAAGGTTCATAAAATCAAAAGAATACGTGCTCGAAACAGAAATATTCCCCTTATTCACAAAAAGAGAAGGGATATTTCCGATTGCATCCAGTTCCGTGACGATTTTATGGGCGGATTTTAAAAACAGTTCTCCCTCACTCGTTAATTGTATTCTGTTATTGTTTCTTGAAAATACGGAAAATCCCAGTTCTTTTTCCGCATTTTTAATACAAACACTTAAGTTTGGCTGTGACAAACCCAGATGTTTGGCTGCTTTGTTAATTGATCCACATTCATAAACTTCAATAAAATATCGAAAACATTTGCTATCCATTTTCACTCACTACCTACCTGTTTTTTCATACTCTGGATCTATTGACTTTATTGATATTTTTTATATGTTAACACAAAAAATCTCTGTAATCTATATCTTTTTATATTATTTCTTATATGGTTTTTCATATAACTTATCAAAGATCGATATAACACAAGCTTTTGACAAGATGCTATCATACATTCAACGAAACAAATATCGAACGTTCGCAATGATTACATATGATTTTAAGGAGGATACAGATATGTCAGAAATCAAACAGCCAGCAAGTGCTTTATCATCACCAAGATTTTGTAACATGGGAACTTTTATGAGAATGCAAAAGGTAGACACCGCAGAAGGTCTTGACTTTGCGATTGCAGGTGCGCCATTTGATACAGGAAGTTCTTTCCGTTCTGGTTCAAGATTTGGTCCGAACGCAATCCGTAATATTTCTGCAATGATGAAACCGAACAACGTAATCATGCAGGTTAATATCATGGAAAGCCTTAAGGGCGGAGATATTGGTGATTTCAACATTACTCCTGGTTACATCCATCCAAGCTACGATGCAATTGAAAAAGGTGTGGCAGGAATCCTTGAGAAAAATGCCTGTCCGATCGTTCTCGGTGGTGACCACGCAATTACACTTGCAGAACTCCGGGCAGTAGCGAAAAAATATGGTCCTGTAGCTCTTGTTCATTTTGATTCTCATTCAGATCTGTGTGACGAAGTATTTGGACAGAAATACAATCACGGAACACCTTTCAGAAGAGCGATTGAAGAAGGACTTATCGATCCATCTCATTCTATTCAGATTGGTATGAGAGGATCCCTCTACGATCCAAATGAACACAAGATGGCTGCTGAGCTTGGCATGAAGCTGATCCCGGCACACAAGGTGCGTGAAATGGGACTTCCGGCTTTGATTGAAACAGCAATTGAAAGAGTAGGAGATAAACCTTGTTTCCTCACTTTCGACATTGACTTTATTGATCCTGCTTATGCTCCAGGTACAGGAACTCCGGAAGTTGGCGGATTTACTTCTCTCGAAGGACTGGAACTCGTAAGAGCACTGAAAGATCTGAATTTTGTAGGATTTGATATTGTTGAAGTTCTTCCAGCTTATGATCATGGTGAAATTACCGCATATCTTGCAGCTAATATCGTATTTGAATATCTTTCTATTCTTGCACTCAAGAAAAAAGGAAAATAATTTATCTTAGATTATATTTTTAAGATAAATGGCAGCACCAGTTTCTACTGGAACTGGTGCTGTTGTTCTTAAAATACGCATTTTTCAGGAAAGGAGACTTTTTATGGTTAAATCTAAGACTATGACCACGGAAAGTACCATAGCTACTACCGAACAAGTTACTTATGACAGCGATATGATGTCCGCCGAACTTGATAAAATCCAGTTGAACAAAAGCCAGACTATAAAGGGCATTCTCAGATTAGTCATCTGTTCAGCTATCGGTATCGCAGCTTTTTTTGTTTCTGTACCACACAACGGTAAGAGCGAAATTATCTTTAGTATTATTTATAATGCCTTTGTAAATATGTTCGGCAATTTTGCCTACTGGATCTTGACACTCATCGTTGCCGGAAATTTTGTCTGTCATATTTATTTTAAGTATGTGAAAAAAGGTACTCTTGAATCACCTTTTGCCAAAATTTATGATAACGACACGATTATCCATACATTTTTGTACGCTCTCGGCTTCATCTATGTGGTCTTATATGCCTGTCATATAAATATCACAGGATTCCAGGGACCGGAAATCATCATTGGCGATTCTACCGGTGGAAGCGTTATTCCTCCGATCGTTCTTGGTGTTTTTGGAATCATCATCGTAGGTGCCATTTTCATGCCATTCCTTTTAAATTATGGAATCCTGGAAATTATCGGTGCCATTCTGGAACCACTGATGCGTCCGTTATTCAAAGTTCCTGGAAAGGCTGCTCTGGATGCCGTATCTTCTTTTGTAAGCTCTTCTTCACTTGGTGTCTTAATCACAAACAGATTGTGGAAAAGAAATGTTTACACAGAAAAAGAAATGGTCGCTATCATGACCGGATTCAGTGCTGTAAGTATTGGTTTTGCATACATGGTAATCAATACAGCCAAACTAGGTGATCATTTCGTAAAAGTTTACGCGATCAGCTTTGTTCTCGTATTCATTATCGAAATGATAACCGTAAGAATTCCTCCGATCAGCAAGAAAAAAGAGGTATACTATTCTGGACATGTGCAAACAGAGGCGGAACGTAAAAATGATACAAAATTCAGTTTCAGCCTTCTTCCTCTCGGTATAAACCGTGCAGTCAAGCGTGCTTATATTGCTAAGAATGTATCCGTAGAAGTAAAGAACAGTTTAAAAGACAGCTTACTGGTTCTCCCACAGGTACTGACCATGTTATCAGCCATCGGTGTAAGTGGTCTGATCCTTGCAGAATACACTCCTGTATTCAAATGGTTAGGTTACATTTTCCAACCGCTCCTTGTTTTATTCCGGATTCCTGACGTATCAGCGATTGCTCCGTCAATCCCGGTTGGAATCGCAGAAATGTTCCTTCCTGTATTAGTCATGATGGGAAGTGGCGTTACCGTATGTGTAAAAGCAAGAGCATTCGTTGTTCTGGTATCCATGGTACAGATTATTTTCTTCTCAGAAACAGCAACAGTAATGTTAGCAACCAAATCCCCAATTAAATTCTGGGAAATCGTTGTATGTTTCCTTGAACGTACACTGATCGCAATTCCTCTGGCATCCTTAGTTGTTCACATTTTATTCTGATTACAATGAATTTTTCTGTTTGACATCCTGAAATCTCCTTTTTATACTTGTTGTATAAGAAGGAGATTTTTATATTATGACAATCAAAGAAATCGCACAGCTCGCCGGAGTCTCCAGCGCAGCTGTATCCAGATATCTGAACGGCGGCTACGTCAGTGAAGAGAAAAAAGAACAGATCCGTAAGGTGATCGAGGAGACCGGCTACCAGCCATCCGCCCAGGCACGTATGCTTCGCACCAAAAAAGCAAGCCTGGTGGGTGTGGTCGTTCCAAAGATCAATTCCGAATCCATCAGCCGGATCACAGCAGGCATTGAAAGTGTTCTCGCCGAGAGAGGCTATCAGATGCTTCTCGCCGGGACCGACAACACCCCTGCAAAGGAAGTGGAATATCTTCGCCTCTTTGAAAACTATCCGGTAGACGGAATTATCCTTGTCGGTACGATGTTCACCGCCGGTCACAGGAAATTTTTAAAAGAGACAAAGGTTCCGGTTGTTGTGATCGGACAGCACACCAACCTTGCCAACTGCATTTACCATGACGATTACGGTGCAGGAAAGGCAATGGGACAGACCGTTGCCGGATTCAGTAAAAAAGGAATTGCTTACATCGGCGTTACCCGCGATGACAAGGCGGCAGGTGCCGCAAGAGAGGACGGATTTATCGCCGGACTGAAAAATACGGGCATCACACTTTTAGAAGAAAATAAGCGGACCTCGGCATTTACCCTGGAATCCGGATATGAGGCTGCTCTGGATCTTTTGGAAAGCAAATGTGATATCGATGTCATATCATGTGCAACCGATACCATAGCAGCGGGAGCAATTGAAGCCATTCAGACTTACTTAAAAAAGCAGGTTCCGGCAAATGCAGCCGATGCAGGTGCAAGAATGCGCTATATCCTTGAAAATACGTCCATCCGGGTAACCGGATTTGGTGACAACCAGATGTTAAAAGCCGTCACCGGAGGAATCCCAACCATCCATTTCGGCTACAAAACCAGTGGAATCCGCGGCGCAGAGCTGCTTCTTGACAGCATTGAAAGAGGCGAACAGATTCCAATCGAGATGAAGCTCGGCTTCCACCTTGTTGGAACAGACCTTTCGGACTCCGAAAATCATACCTGATTTTCCTGCTTTCCCGGAGTTTCAAAAGGAAACGAAAGTTTCTTTCAACACTTTTCACAAAAAACAATATGAATTATCAGTAAAAATGCCATATTTACAAATGGCATTTTTTTTCATATTATTTAAGCATAAGATATGAAATCGATTACACATTGTATCTAAAGGAGGAGAGAATATGGATTACAGAAAAACCGCAAAGGAAATTCTGAATCATGTGGGTGGAAGTAAGAACATTGTATCTGCTGCCCATTGTGCTACCAGACTTCGCCTTGTCATTGCAGACAACTCGAAAGCGGATAAGACAGCACTTGAGAATGTAGACGGGGTAAAGGGGGTATTTGAAGCATCCGGACAGCTCCAGATCATTCTCGGAACAGGAACCGTCAACAAAGTATTTGATGAATTTATTGCAATCGCAGGCATCACAGCCAGCACGAAAGCAGAAGCAAAAGAAGCTGCTGCCGAAAAGCAGAACTGGTTTATGAAAGCCATCAAGCTTCTGGGAGACATTTTCGTACCGATCATCCCGGCGATCGTAGCCAGCGGTTTCCTTATGGGAATCATGAACGCACTGGATTTCATGAACAGTAACGGGTTCTTACACATCAGCACAACCAGCTCGATCTATGTATTTGCAACCCTTTTCAGTAACATTGCTTACACATTCCTGCAGATCCTGATCGCCTTCTCAGCTGCAAAAGCATTTGGCGCAAACCCTTACCTTGGCGCAGTTATCGGTATGATCATGATTCATCCGTCCCTGCAGAACGCCTACACCGTTGCAACAGAAGGTGTCCAGCAGACACAGAGCGTGTTCTTCGGACTGTATCACATTGACATGGTCGGCTATCAGGGACACGTCATTCCGGTTGTCATCGCTGTATGGATCTTATCCGTACTTGAAAAGAAGCTTCACAAGATCGTACCGGAAGTTTTAGACCTTTTTGTCACACCACTTGTCAGCGTATTCGTAACCGGATACCTTACACTTTCCATCGTCGGACCAATCTTCGTATGGGCTGAAAATGCAATCCTCGGAGCAATCCAGTGGATGTTAACACTTCCTCTTGGAATCGGAAGTCTGATCATGGGAAGTCTGTACGCACCAACCGTAGTAACCGGTATCCACCAGATGTATACAGCAATTGATATCGGACAGATTGCAAAATACGGTGTTACATACTGGCTTCCGCTTGCAAGTGCAGCAAACGTAGCACAGGGAGCAGCAGCATTAGCAGTAGGTATCAAATCCAAAGATAAGAAGATCAAATCTCTGGCACTTCCGTCATCACTCAGTGCATTTATGGGAATTACAGAGCCGGCGATCTTCGGTGTAAACTTAAGATTCTTCAAGCCGTTCATCGCCGGATGTATCGGTGGAGGATGTGGAGCTTTGTATGCATCTCTGGTACATCTCGGAGCTAAGGGAACCGGTGTGACAGGTATCTTCGGTATCCTGCTCTGCCTGAATCAGCCGCTTCAGTATCTGATCGAGATGGTGATCGCAGTTGGTGTTGCATTCGCAATCTCATTCGTAATCTATAAGGATGCAGAACCAAAGGCAGTAACGGCAGATGTGACAGAGACAACTGGAACAACAGAGACAGTAGAAAATATCGAAATAGCAGACAACAATAAAGCAGAAGAGACATTGACAAGTCCGGTAAATGGAACACAGATTTCATTATCTGAGGTTGTGGATGAGACATTTGCATCCGAAATGCTGGGAACAACCGTTGCGGTAGAGCCTGCAGATGGCAAGATTGTAGCTCCATGTGACGGAGAAGTTTCCAATATTTTTGAAACAGGCCATGCTGTATGTATCACAACAGAGTCCGGCGGTGAACTCTTGATCCATATCGGTATCGATACTGTGAAGATGGATGGAAAAGGATTTACAAAGAAAGTTTCTGATGGCGACAAAGTACATGCAGGAGATATTCTGGTAGAAGCGGACCTTGAGGAAATCAAGAATGCAGGATATCAGACGACAACAATGATGATTCTGACAAATACAGATGAATTCGGAAATGTAACAAAAGCAGAACCTGCTGAAGTTAAGACAACAAGTAAAGTTATGACACTTATAAAATAATGTGTATAGAAATAATGCTTATAGATAGATGGAGACGATTGATTTATGAACGCATTAACAAGAGATCTTGTAAAATTAGTAGAGACAGCAGAACAAAGCCAGAAAACCAGAGAAGAGTTATCCGTATCAGATAGAAAATTTCGTGAAAAACTACACCTGATGCCGCCGGTCGGCTGGCTGAATGATCCAAATGGACTCTGCCAGTTCCAGGGTATCTATCACGCGTTTTTCCAGTATTCGCCGTTTAATGCAGAAGGCGGTGTGAAGATGTGGGGTCACTATACCAGCAAGGATATGATTAAGTGGGAATATCAGGGTACCGCACTTTATCCAGATCAGCCATTTGACTGTCACGGAGTATATTCCGGATCCGCATTTATTGAAGATGGAAAAATGTATCTGTACTATACAGGAAATGTCAAATTAGAAGACGGGGAATATGATTACATCCGCACCGGACGTGAGGGCAATACCGTTCTGGTTATAACGGAAGATGGCAAGACGTTCGGAAAGAAAAAAGAACTGATGAGAAATTCAGATTATCCGGACGATCTGACCTGTCATGTAAGAGATCCAAAGGTATGGAAAGAAAATGGTACTTATTATATGGTACAGGGTGCAAGAACGAACGAAGATGTAGGTCAGGTACTTGTATTTGAATCTGAAGATAAAGTAAACTGGAAGTTCAGAAACCGGGTGGAATCCGAAAAGCCATTCGGGTATATGTGGGAATGCCCGGATTATTTCAAAATCGGAGATAAGAAACTTCTTTCCACGTCTGTTCAGGGACTGGAAGGTGGTATCTGGGAGGATCGTAATGTATATCAGTCCGGATACTTTGAGATAGAAGGAGATATTCTTGGAGAATACAAGTTGTCAGAGTATCATTTGTGGGATTATGGGTTTGATTATTATGCCCCGCAGAGTTTTGAGACGGAAGACGGAAGAAGGATCCACATCAGCTGGATGGGAATGCCGGACTGCGAAGAATACAGCAATCCGACCATTCAGACAGGATGGCAGCATTGCTTTACATTTCCAAGAGAAATCTTTGAAAAAGATGGCAAGATCTGTCAACGTCCGATAAGAGAACTAGAAGAGAAGAAACATCTGGTAAGTGATGTGAAAGGTATGCTGGTAAGAGAGGGATATCCGGTATATGAAATGACGATTTCGGATATTACAAAGAACCGCTTTAAAGTTATCCTTTCAGAGAAGCTGATCCTGGATTATGCTGACGGAAAATTCCGGATGCATTTTACAGATCAGGATAAAACTTCGGTATCTTCAGGAAGAAGCATGAGATATGTAGAAGTGGAAGAAGTGGAGAATCTGAAGATTCTGGCCGATACATCCTCTGTTGAAGTATTTGTAAATGATGGGGAATATGTATTTTCGACAAGATATTATCCGGAAGTGTATAAATTACAGGCAGAAGCTGTGGGAGCACAGATTACGTTGTCAGAAATTATGTAACGAAATATCAATCTGAGATACCAATAATATAGAAAGAAGATCACCATATATCAAAAGAAAGAGTTTCAGTAGAGAAATTTTCAAAAGATATATGGTGATTTTTAATACCAATGTATGCAATAGAAGTTGCCAGTGGCAGGTTCTATGTATGCAAGAGATATAAATATTTTTCAAAATTAACGCCTTCGTTTACCGGAACATGTTCTTCTACAGAATCAATTAATGATTTTTCAAGAAAAGAACCTGCGGTCTGCATCATTTCCGTAAGGGAAATATCTCTGGCAAGTCCGCCTGTGATGCAGGAAGCAAAGAGATCACCCGTACCGGAATAACTTCCGTTGCAACAGGGATATGCCGAAAGAAAATGTGAAGAGCCATATAGCAGGAGATTTCCAATCTTATGAACTCCGTCATCTGCAGTAAAATGAATACCAGTGATGAGGACCTTTTTTTCATGATCCTTTGTCAAAGTCTGCCCTGCATCCTTAAGTCGTGAAATGAGCTGCTGTATAGACAGAGACGGATCCTGCAGGCTGTTATAATCTATATCCGTCAGCAGACAGAATTCGGTAAGGTTAGGAGTGATAACATCTGCACGTGCGACAAGTTCTTTCATAGCAGTCAGAAGCCCGGAAGTATACATATCATAGGTAACGCCATCGTCTCCCATTACAGGATCGACCAGAAGAAAGGTGTCTGCTGTCTGGAAAGTATCCAGAAAGTGCATGATCTGTTCAATCTGGCAGACACTGGCAACATAACCGGTATAGATTCCGGAAAAAGAAGTGCCTAGTTTCTTCCATTCCTGGCGGAAATAATCCATCTTATCGGTAAAATCATAACAGTAGTAGCTGGGGTATTCTGTTTGTGAACTTAAAATGGCGGTAGGGAGTGGACAGGCCTGGATTCCCATCGCAGATAATACGGAGATGGCAGCAGTCAGGGAACAGCGTCCAAGTCCGGACAGATCATTGATTACAGCAACTTTTTTTGTCATAAAGAAATCCTCATTTTCTAATGTATTGTAAATATGTAATAATTATACCATTATAAAAAGAAGAAAGAAACGGCCAGAGAAAAGGAAGACTTGCAGGCCACCAGAGCTTAAAAAAATAATTTAAAAAAATTTGAAAAAGTTGTTGACAGATAGAAAACGTTGCGCTATAATTAATTTTGTTGCTGAGGTACATAAATAACTGAGGCAAACAAATATAATATGTGCGCGTAGCTCAGCTGGATAGAGCGTCTGGCTACGGACCAGAAGGTCGGGAGTTCGAATCTTCTCGCGCACGTACGAGAGACCCTTGTTTGACATTAAGTCGGACGAGGGTTTTTTGCTGTTCCGAAGCGGATGTTTCAATTCAGATGACCGGGACAGTATTGACATAATTTGGGCAACTGTGTTAAGGTTACATAGTAAATTTAATCAAGATTGTGTGAGGTGTCAGTCAGAAGGATTCAGAATAATTTGTGGAAAGAAGGATCTGACTGGTGAAAAGGGAAACAGGTGAGAATCCTGTACGAACTCGTCACCGTGTTTTGCAAGCAGAAGCTACAGATCCACTGGGAGAACCGGGAAGGGAGCAGATGTGTCAGAGCAATAAGCCGGGAGACCTGCCTTTCGCAGTACAGGAACGAAAAAGTTCAGGCCACGAGGAATTGGCAGTACGAAATGGATCACAGAACTGTATGTGGTATAATACAGTTTTATTTTCGTTGTCTTCGTTTCCTGACGGAGGCTTTTTTTGGCTATATATTCGGAAGGAGCTGACGGAGGCCGAGTTTTTTTGTATCTCGTGCATTGACAATCGGAAAATCAGGAGGTAAAAGAAATGAAAAAGAAACTGGTAGTTGTATTATTATCAGCAGCTATGTGTGTAGCAGCACTTGGCGGATGTGGTTCCAAAGCAGGTAGCAGTTCAGACAGCAGCAAGAAGACTGCAGAGAATTCATCAAAAGAGGACGATCAGAAAGCTGCAGATGAAGTAGCAAAGAAGATTGATGCCATCTATGTGCAGGAAAGAAACGACAAGACAGATGAGCAGTGTAAAGAAGCGAAAGAAGCGTGGGACAAATTGACAGATGCACAGAAAGAACTTGTGGAAGGTGAAAATGCTGATCCGGATTATTTCGGAAGAGATACAGGGGATGCTTCCCAGGATGATCCGTTAAATGAAGATAACATCGGGGAGAAGGAACTCTTGGTAGTAAGTTTCGGAACATCTTTTAATGCAAGCCGTGCAGCCGATATCAGCGGAGTTGAAAAAGCACTTCAGGCAGCTAATCCGGACTGGTCCGTAAGAAGAGCATTTACAGCACAGATCATCATTAATCATGTACAGGCAAGAGATGGTGAGAAGATTGATAACATGGATCAGGCTTTAGAGCGTGCAGTAAAGAATGGTGTAAAGAAACTGGTTGTACAGCCTACACATCTGATGCACGGTGCAGAGTATGATGAGTTAACAGAAACAGTAAATAGTTACAAAGATAAATTCGAATCTGTTAAAATCGCAGAACCACTTCTCGGAGAAGTTGGAGCGGACGCAACAGCAATCAATGAAGACAAGGCTGCAGTAGCTAAGGCAATCACTGCAGAAGCAGTAAAGACAGCAGAATATGACAGCCTTGATGCAGCAGCAGAGGACAGCACAGCATTTGTATTCATGGGACATGGAACATCTCATACAGCAAAGATCAGCTATTCTCAGATGCAGGCACAGATGGAACAGCTTGGATATAAGAATGTATTCATCGGAACAGTAGAAGGTGAGCCGGAAGATACTTCCTGCGAATCCGTTATCGCAAAAGTAAAAGATGCCGGATATAAGAATGTAATCCTTCGTCCACTTATGGTTGTTGCCGGAGATCATGCTAATAATGATATGGCCGGAGATGATGATGATTCATGGAAGAGTCAGTTTGAGGCATCTAAGAACTTTGACAGTGTAAAGACACAGATTGCAGGTCTTGGAGAGATCGATGCAATTCAGCAGTTATATGTTGCTCATACAAAAGCAGCTATGGATGCACAGTAAGAAAGATAATTAAGGGAGATAACAATGTTGAGAAAGAGATTGATGGCAGTTGTACTGTCTGCAGTAATGACAGCTGCAATATTCACAGGATGTGCAAGTAAGGATGACAGCAGCAAATCAGACAACAAATCAGCCAAGACAGAACAGCAGAAGTCTGATGCAAAAGAAGAAAAATCAAAAGATTCAAAGTCCGAAGCAGCAAAGGCGCCGATCGAGGATGGGACCTATACTGCAGAATTTAAGACGGACAGTACGATGTTTCATGTAAATGAAGCAAATGAAGGAAAAGGTACACTGACAGTCAAAGATGGAAAAATGACACTTCATGTAAGTCTGGCTTCCAAAAATATCGTGAATCTTTTTGTAGGAACTGCAGAAGACGCACAGAAGGATGGAGCAGAGCTTCTTGAGCCAACAACGGATACTGTGACATACAGTGATGGAATGACAGAGGAAGTTTATGGATTTGATATTCCGGTTCCTGCCATTGACGAAGAATTTGACCTGGCTCTGATCGGAAAGAAAAATAAATGGTATGATCATAAGGTCAAAGTGACAAATCCTCAGAAAGAAGAAGCTGATGCAGATGCAGCAGAGGATACTGCAAAAGCTACAGAGAAAAAAGACTCAGAGAAATAAGTTGTCGAAAATGAAATCGACAAAACATTACAAGTAAAAAATATCCTGTCAGGTTTGGACTCATATGAAAGAGCCGGACCCGACAGGATTTTTTTATGTCATAATATCACTGGAAACCAGAAAATATTATTTGATTCTGATCTTAATAGTTGCTTTCTTTCTAGAACCATCAACTGCTCTTGCTGTGATCTTAACGGTACCTTTTTTGCCTTTTACAGCTTTTACTTTACCATTTTTGTCAACAGTAGCAAGTTTTGTGTTGCTGGAAGACCATACAACGGATTTGTTTGCTTTACCGTTTACTGTGGTAACTTTTGCTTTTAATTTGGTAGTCTTTCCTGGTTTAAGAGTAGTCTTACCGGAAAGTTTGATGCTCTTTACAGAACCTTTCATGCAGCGCAGAGTGATCTTTGCATATTTCTTGCTGCCGTCTTTTGCAGCAGCAGTGATCGTTACCTTCTTGCCTCCTGCTTTTTTGTTGAAGGTTACAACACCTTTGGAATTGACTGTTGCAACTTTTTTGTTGCTGGAAGTCCATGTTACTGCTTTGTTATCAGCATTGGAAGGTGCTGCTGTTGCTTTGAGCTGAACTTTCTTTCCGGCTGCGATGCTGCGGGAAGAAGCAGTGATCTTAATTCCTGTTACCTTTACAACCGGGTTGGCAACTGTAATGGTGCAGGTTGCTTTTACGCTGCCGGCAGTAGCAGTGATAACTGCAGTACCAGGTTTTACAGCAGTTACAACACCAGTTGAGGAAACTTTTGCAACAGCTCCATTATCAGAAGACCATACAACTTTGTCTGTTGTATCAGTTGGTGTAACAGTAGCCATCAAAGTGAAAGATTTGCCGGTTTCCAGTTTCTGACTGGTAGAATCCAGAGCAACTGCTGTTGCAGGAACAGCAACAGGAGTGATCGTAAGTGTTCCGTTTGTTTTGCTGATATTGAAGACACGTTCATACCAGGTATTATTTTTTACAGAATGGAAAGAGAAAACAACGTCCTTGTCGAGGTAGTCGACAGTTGTTGTACCGCCCATTGCATTTGCTTTTACAGTGAGATCTGCTTTCTGGTCTGTGATGTCAGTTGTTGTTTCAGCAG
>OLPU01002326.1_pt1 | contig 12736 bp, 9 predicted proteins | sample 1673111 | NCBI WGS metagenome assembly OLPU01 (sample SAMEA3136755, study PRJEB25190) | human gut metagenome | reverse complement strand
CAAGGTCATGCACACCAAGTGTATGGGACCTGACGATATGATCGCCAACCTTTCCGGTGGTAATCAGCAGAAGGTTATCTTTGGTAAATGGCTGGAACGTTCACCGAGCGTATTCATGATGGATGACCCGACACGAGGAATTGATGTTGGAGCAAAATATGAAATCTATGAACTGATTATCAATATGGCGAAACAGGGAAAAACAATCATCGTTGTTTCTTCCGAAATGCCGGAGATTCTTGGTATTACCAACCGAATCGGTGTTATGTCTAACGGACGTCTGGCCGGAATCGTAAATACCAAAGAAACAAACCAGGAAGAATTATTGAGACTCAGTGCTAAATACCTGTAACAGGAGGAAAATTGGAAATGGCAGAAAACAGCGTTATTATTTCGTCGGAAGAAGAAGCAAAGCTTTTGAAGCCGATCGATGAATATGTGGAAGAAATCCAGAAAAAAATCGATGCATTACGTGCAGACGGCTTTGACAAAGTGAGCGATCTGAAAAAACAGATCGCGATCGCAAAAGAAAACAAGAACTTATCCGCAACACAGAGAGATAAGATCATTGAAAACAGCAAAAAAGAGCTGGAAAATGCAAAAAAAGTAGAAGCAGACAACAAAGAAGAAATCAAAAAGCTGATCGCAGAGGCAGAAAGCTATCTGGCTGCGCATTACAAAAAGGATTATTACGACGTAGTAAACAAAAGCTGCAAAGCTGCAAAAGCAGAAGAAAACAGCAGATATGAGAAGATCAAAGCAGATCTGAAGAGCGAGCATCAGAAAAAGGTTGCTTCTCTGAAGGATGCAGAAGAGATCAAGGCTGAGAAATATGTGCTCAAAAATAAATTGTTTGATGCACAGATGGCTCACGAATCGAAGCTTCAGGAGATCAAGGACAGAAGACATGAAGCATTCATGCATAAATATCACCTGATCGACCTGTTGCGGGCTTCCAAATTTACATTCCCGCAGCAGAGAATACAGAAACTGGAAAATTACAGATATACTTTCGATTTATCTCAGTTCCTGTACAAAAACGGTCTGTATATCGTAATCATTCTGATCTTCATCGCACTGTGTATCATCACACCGATCGTCAAAAATACACAGCTGCTGACTGTTACCAACATCCTGAATATCTTACAGCAGGCATCCCCGCGTATGTTCCTTGCACTTGGTGTTGCCGGTCTGATCCTGTTAACAGGTACCGACCTTTCCGTAGGACGTATGGTTGGTATGGGTATGGTTACAGCAACCATCATCATGCATAACGGAATCAATACAGGTGCCGTATTCGGACATGTATTTGACTTCTCCGCTATGCCTGCTACAGCGAAAGCACTGTTTGCACTGTTAATGTGTGTAATCCTTACGACAGCATTTGCCATGATTGCCGGATTCTTCATGGCGAGATTCAAAATGCATCCGTTTATCTCTACCATGGCGAACATGCTGATCATCTTCGGTCTGGTTACCTATGCGACCAAGGGTGTATCCTTCGGTGCGATTGATTCTGCCATCCCGAATACCTTCATTCCGCAGATCGGAAAATTCCCGACCATCATTCTGTGGGCTGTTGCAGCAGTTGCCATTGTATGGTTTATCTGGAACAAAACAACGTTTGGCAAAAACCTGTATGCGGTAGGCGGAAACCCGGAAGCGGCAGCAGTATCCGGTATCTCTGTATTTAAAGTAACAATGGGAGCATTTATGCTGGCAGGTATCCTGTATGGCTTCGGTTCCTGGCTGGAATGTAACCGTATGGTTGGTTCCGGTAGTGCAGCTTACGGACAGGGATGGACTGGAGCTGGCAAGAAAGCTGAACCAGGACTATCCCAATATTTACATTATGCTTTGCACCGGTTTTGATGAATTCGAATATGCAAAAGAGGCCGTCCATCTGGAAATTAAGGAATATATGCTGAAACCCATCAGCGCCACCGAGCTGTCAGAAAGCCTGATGAAGCTGAAAGCCACACTGGACAGGGAACGGGAAGAAAAGTTAAATGTAAAAAAACTGGAAGACTATTTCCAGGAGGTATTACCAAAGCTGCAGTCCAATTTCTTCATTTCCCTGATTGAAGGAAGAGTCAGAGAAGAGGACTATGAACGATTCCTTTTGGATTATCAGGTGGATATGAAGGGACCTTTGTTTTGCTGTATTATCTTTCATACCTCGGAAAATGATGTGCCGGATGGGATGAATCCCTTATTATTATCCATGTCTGTGGAACGGGAGATCAAACAGCGGCTGATGGAGAACTGTAATTGCCAGGAATTCATCTATATGGGTAATACCATTCTGATTATGGAACTCCATTCAGAAGATGAGATAGCTCAATTGACGGACAAGTGTGACCGGTTCTGCCGCTGGGCATGGAGAATTATGGGGGCGGCGGTTACCGCAGGGGTCGGAACCGTCTGCAACAATCTGTACGATATCAGTATTTCCTACGAGGGAGCCAGAGAGGCGGTATCCTACCGTGTCCTGTACGGAACGAAACGAGCCATCAATATCGCAGAGATCGTTCCCAAAGAGTCAAAAAAGGCGGTTCCCTTAGAAGAAACAAAGATGCAGGAGCTGTTTCGTGCCATCCATGTAGGGGATCAGGAAAAGATCCGGAAAGAAGCCATCAAAGAGACAGAAAAGCTCCATAAGAATGCAGCCACCATCAGCCAGTACAATCTGGCCACCATGGAGATTGTCAGCGGCTTTTTCAAATTTTGTGCCAATAATTCCATGGATTTCAATGAAATTTCCGGAAATGTACAGAATCTTTACGAAAGAGTGACTCAGCTGGATGAAAGCTCTATGACAAACTGGATCATCAATATGTCTATGGCGATCAGCGAAAAACTGAGAAGTACCAGAAACAGTACCTCCAGACGGATCATCACCGATGCGCAGAACATCGTAAAAGACAGATATATGGAACCGGCGCTCTCGCTGGATGATGTGTGCGCAGATCTTGGGGTGTCCAATTCTTACTTTTCGTCCATCTTTAAAAAGGAGACCGGTCAGTCCTTTGTCTCCTATCTTACCGATTACCGAATGGACAGGGCAGAAGAAATGGTGCTGAACACCGATGAAAAAAGCTATAAGATCGCAGAAAAAGTAGGATATCAGGATGCGAACTACTTCAGCTATGTATTCAAAAAGAAATTCGGTGTTTCCCCTTCCAAATACAGAGCTTCCGGAAAATAAAAAGACGGAAAGCAGAAAGAGCAAGCACAGAAAGACTCCGAGAGTACATCAGGCAGAAAAGAGGGAACAGGTGAAAGGGAAAATACATGAAAGATAGAAAAAGAAATCCGGATTCCCGGAAGAATATCGTATTTAACATACAGTCGATCATCCTGTCTGTCCTTATGGCGATTTCACTGGTTACGATCATTGTAATGGGATTGCTGCTTTACCATCGATTCAAGCTGGCTCTGGAAAAAACAGCGGTAGACAACACGGAAGCTACCGTGGAGGCTACCGTAGACCGGTTAAATGCAGATCTGCTGGATATCCGGCAGATCCTGAACGGGGCAAACTACAACGTAGTCCAGCAGTTTGATATATCCAGCCGGGAATTCTCGGAGCAGTTCAGTCTGCTCTATGAGACCAATTCCGATAAGATTCAGAGCCTGGCTTTGTATGACCCAAAAGGAAATCTGATTGCATCGGAGCCGGTGGCGGCAGAAAAGAAAAATGTGAAGGTGCAGACGCAGGAATGGTATAAAAATGCGGAAGATGCCATTGAAAATATACACTTTTCCACACCGCATATCCAGGAGCTGTTTGAGGACGGCTCTTATCGGTACCAATGGGTCGTTTCCCTGAGCAGGTATGTAGATGTCAACAAGGGAGAGACACCGGAAACCGGTATTCTTTTACTGGATATGAAATATTCTGTGATCAGGGACGTGATGAAGCAGATCAATGACTGTTCCGGCGGAATCTACTATTATCTGATCAGTCAGGACGGAGAGATGATCTATCATCCCCGGGGAACGGAATTAAACCGTGGATTATTTGAAGAAAACAGTCTGGAAACGGCAAAATACGAGGACGGAACCTATGAGATCCATTCCAACAGTCAGAATGAGACCGTGATCGTCGGCAGCGTAGCCTATACAGGCTGGAAAATGATCGGTGTTGTGCCGGAGAGTGTGCAGGCGGCAAACTACAAGAACTTCCGTTACTATGTATTTGCTACTGTTCTGGTTCTTATGGTCATGCTTTTGGAGGGAAACCAGCTGGTTTCCCGGAAGATATCCAAACCGATCCGGGAGCTGGATGCTTCCGTCAAGGCCCACGAGGCAGGAGGAAAACCGGATATCTATATCGGCGGCTCCTCGGAGATCCGCCATCTGGGACATTCTGTGCAGAAGTCCTATGAACAGATCGAAAAACTGATGGACGAGATCATCCGGCAGCAAAATGAACGAAGAAAAAGTGAACTGGATGCCCTGCAAAGCCAGATCAATCCCCATTTTCTGTATAATACACTGGAATCCATCACGTGGATGGTGGAAGCCCAGGAAAATGAAGCAGCGGTTCGTATGATTTCTGAACTGGCAAAATTGCTTCGTGTCAGCCTATCCCGCGGTAAGACCATCATTCCCATTAAGGATGAGCTGCAGCACAGCAGAAGCTATATGAATATCCAGCTGGCCCGGTACAAAGAGCGGTTTAAAACAGAATTCCGAATCGAGGAAGAGATCGAAAACTGCTGCATCGTAAAGCTGGTGATCCAGCCCATCCTGGAAAATGCCATCTATTATGGCGTCGGAAATATGGATGAGGATGATGACGGCATGATCATCGTCAGCGGAAAAAAGAAAGACGAGGACATTCTGATCACCATCGAAGACAATGGGATGGGCATGCGGGAAGAAGTCCTGGAAAATATTCTGACGGATAACAGCAAGGTTCCGAAGCACGGTTCCGGCGTGGGCGTAATCAATGTGCATTCCAGAATCCGGCTGATGTTTGGCGAAGAATATGGACTTTCCATAGAAAGCGAACCGGACGAAGGAACAAGGGTTACGATCCGTATTCCGGCAATCCCATATACACCGGAAAACGCAGAAGCATTGGAATTACAAAAATACATACAGAGGAGACCGGGCGGATGAAAAAGAACAGAATGAAATTTCTTATAATTGAGTTTCTTTTGCTGCTGCTGGCAGTATTCTTTGTATGGAAGATTTTCGATCAGAACGTAGCAGAGCCCCGGATTGCGGTGATTCTTCCGGAGTCCGGTGACAAACGCTGGGATGCCCTGATCAAGGGAATGAAGCAGGCTGCGGAAGAGAACAACGTTCATATGATCATCTGCAATACGGAAGAGATCGACGGGCCGGAGGTGGAAAGAGAATTTATCAGGGAACAGAAGGACAACAATATTGATGGCTTTATCATATATCCGGCACCCGGTCATGAGACGGAAAATATGCTGAAAAAAGAGTGTGGAAATAAACCGTATCTGCTGATTGCAGATGGTCTGGCGGTAAAAGAAGGAAAAACTGCCAGTCCCACGATCCAGCCGGATTACCGGGAGATCGGAAGATGGCTGGGAGAACGGCTGAGAACAAAAAAGCAGAAGATCGGAATTATCGCCGACTGGAAAATGTCCGAGGCTGTACAGGCTGAGATTTGTGGATTGAACGAGGCGCTGGAAGGCAGCGAAAGCAAGATCAGCTGGTGTATTTACCGGAGAAAAGAACAGGATATTGTGGAGCGGATGAAGAAGGAAACAAAAGCGGATGCCCTTGTCGTCCTGGATGCAGGAATCCTGGAGGAGTTTGGAGAGCAGGCAGAAAATGGAACATACGAGGGCGCAGAGCTCTATGGAGTGGGTTACAGTCTGAAGACGATTGCACTTCTGGATAACGGAAACATTCAGGGGCTGGCTGTGCCGGACGGATATGAAATCGGCTATAAAAGTGTGGAAGAAATAACCAAAAGGATCGAGCACAGGTCTTATAAAATGCAAGGATATATAACCGAATATCAGGTACTTGGCAAGGAAAATTTCTCTATGGACGAAGATTTAGAAAGGTTTTTATATTCCTATGAATAAAAAGAAAAGAAGGGTGGCAGTATTATTATCTGCCACGATAGGGAGTGCGGTGCTTGTGCTGTCGGGGTGTTCCGGCAAGTCGGACCAGACAGAGAAAACCCTGCGGGTCGGAGTGATAACCTACACTCAGGATGATCCTTTTATCAATGGATTGACGGATGAACTGAAGGCGCAGCTGAAAGCCATGGAAAACAAAGAACGAAGGATTATCGTATCGACAAAAAGCGGAAACGACGATCAGCAGGAACAGAACGAAAAGGTGGAAGAGATGATTGATGCCGGCTGTGATGTGCTCTGTATCAATCTTGTGGACCGGACAGCTCCGTCCCGGATCATCCGAATGGCAAGGAATGAAGACATTCCTGTGATCTTTTTTAACAGGGAACCGGTAAGGGAAGACCTGATGCAGTGGGAAAAGCTGTATTATGTGGGCTGTGATGCAGAACAGTCCGGGATTATGCAGGGCGAGATTGCAGAAGAATACATCAAGAGCCATCCGGAAGTCGATAAAAATCAGGATGGAAAGATCCAATACGTGCTTCTGGAAGGAGAAGCAGGCCATCAGGATGCCATCAGCAGAACAGAGTATTCCGTAAAGACACTGATGAAGAATGATGTTATACTGGAAAAGCTAAGCTATCAGCTAGCGGACTGGAACCGGGGACAGGCGGAAAACCGCATGAACCGTCTGATCAGCCAGTACGGAAAAAAGATTGAACTTGTTATGTCCAACAACGATGAGATGGCACTTGGGGCTGTGGAGGCCTATCGGAAAGCAGGCTATGTCCGTGAAGAATGGCCGGTGATCTTCGGAATTGATGGCCTGGAAGAGGCTCTGGAAGCCGTAAAGGCAGGAGAGATGCAGGGCAGCATCCTAAATGACAGAGTGGATCAGGCAAAGGAAATGGCGAAAATGGCAGTGGAGCTGTTCGAGGGAGAGGACTTTGAACAGGAAAGCCTGAAAGAAGGCCGGTACTATTTTTCGGAATATCAGAAGGTAGACGGCAGCAACATCGATGAGTACCTGAACGCAGAAGAGACGATTTCCCACTCCGAAATGTAAGCAGGAAGACTGCGTTTGCAGGCAGAAAGAGTAAGTGAAGACGTGTCTTTATTTTAAACCAATCAAGCAAGCAGCGAAGCGGATTGCGAATATCCGCCTGACAGAATGAGGAAAAACAGATGGAACATACATGGACCAAAGATTTTTATCAGGAGACAGATCCGGCAAAACGGCAGCAGATCTTAAAAGAATATATCGGAGAGGAGGAAGCCTGGGAAGAAGAATACCGGGCTCGGCTCTGGACGGCCCGATACGGACAACGCAGGCTCCAGAAGGATGAATTTGTCAAATGCCTGATGGAACTGAAGTATCTGGCGGAAGGAACCTCCCTGGATCTGGGAGGCGACAGAAGAAAGACGGGAGCCCGGATTCTCTCCACGTTGTGCCTGGCGGAAGCCATGCAGTCAGATGAGGGATACCAGAAAATTCTTGCAGATGAACTGTACAATGTATTCCTGAAATTTATTCAGGTAAGCAGAGGAGGCAGAGGATTTACCTCTCTGGTATTCGGCATGGGACAATTGTCCGAAGAAGGAATCGCGAAAAAAATCGCCGAACAGATCAGTGTGATCGCGTTCAAGGCACCACGCCTGCTTCACATGGAAAAAGAATTCACCCTGCTCCGGGAAGCCGCCCTCCGGGCATATCGGCAGGAGTATCCGAACAGGGAGCATTTCTTAAGAAAATGATAGCATACTTATCCATTGTACCTGTTTTGGCGTTATCTCATGAATGTATGGATTCGAAGATAGAATAAGTATCATCAGAATCCTTGGTGTTCATAAATATCACTTCATCCCTTGTCTTTATCATGATGATGGGATAACTGTCTGCGTATACATACAGCTCACATTTGCCGTAGGTGCTGCTCTTGAAATGGCCGATCAGGTATTCATCGGTGGCACCTCCGTTTGTGCGAACAAAATCATCGTCTGGCAGTTCATTCAGAAGCTGAACCTCCTCGATGTCATCAAAATATATCTCCGATGAGTATATGGCAGCAGACACTGTGAGTTTGTTGGAGTCAAGATGAGTGTCAATATGCACGTTTATGAATGGCACAAGCACGCCTATCGTCCAGACAATGCAGGCGGTGATAAGGATATATGTAAGTCCTGTAAAAATCTTTGCGCTCCTGGTGGCATAGTTAAATGTATAATTTCCACTTTGCAATCTGTTCTGAACCAGCACATGCGGGTCGGAAGGATTGTAGTAATATCCGGTTTTCCAGTATTCGTCGTCATCCACGTAGAGAGGCTGGGTGTCGGCGGCCAAGAGTTCACGTTTTCTGCTCTGAGCCATGAGGAGAGGTGCAAACAATCCGATGGCAGCAAGAGTCTGGACAAATATATAGACATAGAGTGCGGAGCTGCACAGCGAGACATCTACAAGCGCACCCTTGAAATTTAGGATATCAGAAAGCGAAATTTGCCGGGACTTACTGGCTGATGATATGCAATGAATCAGGGTGTCAATAGTGATATATACCCATGCGACAGCATTTGTTGCCGAAAGAATCAGCATTGCTAGTCCCTTGTATATCTTCATGGTTCTGTTGACGGTCTGGTTGAGCTGGGTATCCGAGCTGTACACAGTTCGCTCGTGCCGGTTTACATATATGTGGAATATCATGGATGTAAGTGACATCAGGACGGAGCAGAGTCCCATTATTATCATTGTGGTTGATATGACCGCACTTTTCCCTATCACAAATGGCAGCAGGCAAATGAGCTCTACAAGGATTATTATTCCATGATAATTGAAACTGATCTCACTTTTGCCGATCTGGGTTGACACATTTGTATCAATGTAACGTTTTCTTCTTTGATCAGGGACCACCCAATCATTTTTCATCTTTAGGGCATACATTTTCCTGTGCGCGGAGTTGTTTGCATATGTTATAAGGAAACAGAATGCGATCATCCAGACAGTGTATGCCAGTATGAATATAATGATCTCCCAGAATACGACAAAGCACAGGGCTGTTCCAAGGATGAGATTTATCCAGATAATCCGGTTCATCTTACGTCTGGCAGCAGCAACAATATTCAGGACGGTTTCGTCTTCAATGTGTTCCTTTGGAATGTGGACACCCAGGAGCATTCCTTCGGTATACGAATAATTACTTGTATATACGAACTTCATTATGAGCAGTATGAAGAAGTTCATAAACAGGAAGATGATAAATAATGCTATGCTCATATGTTGCTCCTTTCTAGTAATTTAAGTGGATATTTGGATTGGAGAAGACTTCATTTTGGAATATACTTCATCGCACAACTTGAGAAAATCATCCCGGTTCATTCCGGTTATGCTTGCCTCGGCGGATAGAAGTTCCAACTCTGACTCCAGCTTGTCACGGAACTCGGCGTCCATATTGATATTTTCTGATACAAATGCTCCAAGCCTTCTGTCAGTTCTGATATATCCCTCGTTTTTGAGTATCTGGTATGTCTTATTCACAGTCATTGTGTTTACGCCGGCATCCGCCGCAAGCTGTCTTACAGTGGGAAGCTTTTCACCTGGCTGTATCTCGCCTTTGCCGATTCCCTTTACTATCTGATTGCGCAGCTGTACGTATATGGGTGTGTCACTACTCATGTCAAGCTCTATGATCATGTGGTGGCCCTCCTTTTTGTATTATCTGTATTATAATATATAATACAGATTCCGCAATAAGTCAACTATGAGAAATCGCCGTATAAATAAAAATCATCCGTGAGCAAGTTGATTACCCACAGATGATCCTTATATCTTGTTAAATTTTATTTTTGTGTAGCTGATTTTTGCAGTTCCAATAATCGTTCATTTGAAATGGGTTTATCATGTTATGTGTAATTCCGAAATTGATCTTTGCAGTACTTCACTGCGATTATCACAAAATAATTCAAATTAATATGGAGACGGTAGAGGTGTGTTGCCGCTCAGGTTTTGCTATAGTATAATTATAAAAAATATGGCTATAAATTCATGCAACTATCCTCTATTGGTTTCTTTACTTTTCATAGAAACAAGAGGAGGAAGGTTTGTATGGGAGAAAAGGATATAACAGAAAAGATACTGGCAGATTATAATGATGTATTTGCAGATATAGTAAATGTATTGTTGTTCGGTGGAAAAACAATTGTTGACGAGGTGTTAAAGCTCATGAGCGTATTGACGCAGGACGAAAGATTTGAACAGGCGCAGGCTAACGGAAATAAAGGAGGTTTAAAAAATATGTGTGAAGTACTTGATAGGGCGGAAGCCAGAGGAGAAGAAAGAGGAATATCTATAGGCGAGGCGCGAGGAGAATTAAAGGGTGCAGTGAGGGCATATTTGGATGTGAAGGTTCCTATAGAAGAGATAGCGAAGAAACTGAACATATCAGTGGAGAAAGTCCAGAAGATAGCCGACACACTATAGGAGATGAAAAACATGCAGGTACACACACTTATATCTTCGGAAAATGGTCCGATCATCCTCTGGGTCATGTACCCACACAGGGGAGATGAACTGGAGCACACAGCGGATTCTATCAGAGAACTGGTGGGAGAAGAACAGTTTACACTTGTTGCGATACAGATAGATGACTGGAACAGGGATCTCTCACCGTGGAGATCGGATGAGGTCGATGGATCATTTGCCGGAGAGGCAGGACGGACACTGGATTATATAGAACAGCAGGTCGTACCGCAGTTGGATATTCAAAGCCAGGCGAACAAACCTCTTTATATCATGGGATATTCGCTTGCTGGGCTTTTTGCACTTTGGGCAATGTATCAGACGGATATATTTGCCGGGTGTGCCACATGTTCAGGTTCAATGTGGTATCCGGGATTTGTGGAATATGTAAACAGCCAGCCAACACTAGCGAATAAACAAATATACATCAGCCTCGGCGGCAAGGAATCGCGGACATCCGACAGACTGATGTCAACTGTGGCGGATCGGACAAAGGAGATTTGCGACCTGCTGAAGAAGGACAACGATGTGATATATGAGATAAATCCAGGTGGGCATTTTGCCGATTCCGGGAAGAGGCTGGCGAAGGCTGTGAAGTGGATAGAGAAGGCAAAAGGATAACAAAAAGCACAGGAGAGCACATATATACAATCGTTCACTGGCAGAACGATACGAGGCATAACATATACCGGATAGATATATATTTTTATCGGAATAGATGATAATATATGGGGCAGACATATGGAGTAGATAGATTAATGGCAGACACGATCCGGTAAGTATATGCAGCGAAAAATTAGATCGTGGTAAGCCGGAAAGAAGGGCAACATGGGTAAACAGACAAAGAAAAAGAAAAGCACAGGAGCGGCAAAGGAGATATTTGCAAAGCCCCAAGGAAGGCTCGGCAAATGGAATGTGATAGCATTTGCAGTGCTTGTTGTGGGAGAGCTTATATACTATTATGCGGCAACACCGGCGATCAATATACAGAGTACAAGTTTCTGGGTATGGATGGTCATTTCAGTTGCGCTTGTTGGCTTTTGTACGCTTGATTTCACGGTGGAGAGTAATGATACCAGAAGTGTCGCAACGAAAGCAACGAAACCGGCAGCATGGATAGTAGTAATAATGATAGCGGTCGGACTCATTATGGTGGCGGCGTCATCCAAACTGTTTTGTGCATCAAAGTATGCAAGTCTCATCAATATAGAGGATGGAGATTTCCAGACAGATATCCCGGAGAGCAGGCAGATAAATGACATTGCGCTGATGGATACAAGCACAGCGAGGATCATAGGTGAGAGAGCCGTCGGTTCACTCTCGGATGTGGTCAGCCAGTATGAGGTCAGCGGCAATTACAGCACTATAGATTATAATGGCGCGCCGATGAAAGTCGCAGCACTCAATTATGCGGGCTTCATCAAATATATGAACAACAGGAAGAACGGAATCCCAGGTTATGTTCTTGTGGATCCGGTAAAGAATGAGGCACACTATATACAGACTGAAAAGCCTATAGTGTATTCACCTTCAGCGTATTTCAACAAGAACCTGTACAGACATGTCCAGATGGCTTATCCGACATATATATTTGAAGGTTTCTATCTGGAGCTCAATGACGATGGCAATCCATATTACATCTGTCCGGTTCTTGAGTCGCATGCAGGACTCTTCGGTGCAAAGGATGTAAAGGGCGTGGTTATATGCGATCCGTGTACGGGCGATACAGAGTACCATGAAGTCAGTGATGTTCCACACTGGGTGGACCGTGTATATGATGGCGACCTGGTGTGCCAGAAATACGACTGGTACGGCGAGCTCTCAGGCGGCTACTGGAACAGCGTATTTGGCAATAAGGGCTGCAAGAGGACTACGGATGATTATGGTTACAAGGTTATGGACGGCGATGTGTGGGTATATACAGGTGTCACATCGGTAAATGGTGACGAGTCTAACATAGGATTTGCCCTGATGAATCTCCGGACAGGAGAGAGCAAATATTATAAGGTGGCAGGTGCAGAGGAATACTCAGCCATGTCATCGGCAGAGGGGCAGGTACAGCATCTTGGTTATAAAGCCACTTTCCCACTTTTGTTAAACATTGCGGGGGAACCAACCTACTTTATTGCATTAAAAGATAGTGCTGGGCTTG
>OLPU01002320.1_pt1 | contig 12762 bp, 10 predicted proteins | sample 1673111 | NCBI WGS metagenome assembly OLPU01 (sample SAMEA3136755, study PRJEB25190) | human gut metagenome | reverse complement strand
GCCATCGTCCGAACCGGCCCGCGTGCGCACGTCGGCGCGCAGGCGGCGCTTGAAACCGTCTGCCGGACGCTGCACATCGAGCCGGACGCCCTTTCCGCCATCGTCGCGACGGGCTACGGGCGAAACAACATCCCCTTCGCCACGCGGACCAAGACCGAAATCACCTGCCACGCGCGCGGCGCGCACGCGCTGAATCCCGCCGTCCGCACCATCATCGACATCGGCGGGCAGGACAGCAAGGTCATCAACCTCGACGAAACCGGCCATGTCTCCGGCTTTATGATGAACGACAAATGCGCCGCCGGAACGGGGCGGTTTCTGGAAATGATGGCGCGCACGCTCGAGCTGGATATGGAGGAGATGAGCCGCCGCGGCCTGACGTGGGAAAAGGAGCTGACCATTTCCAGCATGTGCACGGTGTTCGCCGAATCGGAGGTGATTTCGCTGATCGCCGACAACCACACGGACAGCGATATCATCCACGGGCTGAACCAATCCATCGCCGGGAAGACGGCCGCCATGGCCGCGCGCGCCAAGGGACAGCCGCCCTATATGATGACCGGCGGCGTCGCGCGGAACCGGGGCGTTGTGCAGGCGCTGGAGGAGAAGCTGGGCGCAAAGCTCTTCATCAGCGAAAACCCGGATCTCTGCGGCGCGCTCGGCGCGGCGCTCTTCGCCCTGCACGGCGATTGATTTTGCTTGCGCCCCGCGCGCAATCGCGGTATAATCGCGGTATAACCGGTATCAAAAGGGGGATTTCCGATGGGTCAGTCTTTTATTCCCGCGGGCTATGCGCCGCACCTTTCGCTGTATGAAACGCAGAGCGCCATCAGCCTGATTAAGCGCGTGTTTCAGGATGCGCTCTCCCGCGAATTGAATCTGCGCCGCGTGTCCGCGCCGCTTTTCGTCGAGCCGTCCTCCGGCCTGAACGACGATCTCAACGGCGTGGAGCGCCCGGTCGGTTTCGATATTCCCTGCGCGCACGCCAACGCGCAGGTCGTCCATTCTCTGGCCAAGTGGAAGCGCATGGCGCTCTATCGCTACGACATCCACCCCGGCAAGGGCATTTACACCGATATGAACGCCATCCGCCGCGACGAGGAGCTGGATAACCTGCACTCCGTCTACGTCGATCAATGGGATTGGGAGAAGGTCATCACGCCGGAGGCGCGCACCCTGTTCACCCTGCATCAGGCGGTGACGGACATCGTCTCCTGCATCTGCGATACGCAGCTCACCGTGCGCGGCAAGTATCCCCAGCTATGCGATACCCCGCTGCTGCGCCGCCGCGTCACCTTCGTCACCGCGCAGGAGCTTGAGGATCTGTACCCGGATCTCACGCCCAAGCAGCGCGAAAATGCGTTCACCAAGAAGCACGGCACGGTGTTCATTCAGGGCATCGGCGGCAAGCTGCGCTCCGGAAAGCCGCACGACGGCCGCGCGCCGGATTACGACGATTGGGACATGAACGGCGATATCCTGTTCTACAACCCGATTCTGGACGGCGCGCTGGAAATCTCCTCCATGGGCATCCGCGTCAGCCCGGAATCGCTGGATCGTCAGCTGACGCTGGCGGGCTGCGACGACCGCCGCAAGCTGCCGTTCCACAAGATGCTGCTGGAAGGCCAGCTTCCCCTGACGATGGGCGGCGGCATCGGCCAATCCCGCCTGTGCATGCTGCTGCTGGGCAAGGCGCATATCGGCGAGGTGCAGTCCTCCATCTGGAACGAGCAGACCCGCAAGGTCTTTGAGGACGCGCATATCACGCTGCTGTAACTCCTTCCGTCACGACTTCGTCGTGCCACCTCCCTCAAAGAGGGAGGCACAGACTGTAGATAAAAAGCTAATCTCCCTCAAAGAGGGAGGCATCCTTCTTTTTCCATTCCTTCTTCTCCTCGCGAAGGTATTGAATCGCGCATCATCTTAAAGCCTATATCTTAGGGGGTTATTATGCGTTATACGATTGAAAACGAGTTCATCCGCCTGACCGTCGATTCCCTCGGCGCGGAAATGGTCAGCGCCATCGATCTGGCCACCGGAAGCGAGATGATCTGGTGCGCCGATCCCGCCGTCTGGAACCGCCACGCGCCGATCCTCTTTCCCTACGCGGGCAAGCTGACGGGCGGCCATTTCAAGGCGGAGGACGGCAAAATCTACGCCGGCAGCCAGCACGGCTTCGCCCGCGACATGGAGCATGCCCTGCTGAACCAGACCGCGCGCGAATTGACCTTCGAGCTGCTTTCAAGCGACGAGACCCGCGCCGTCTGGCCGTATGATTTCGCGCTGCGCACGACCTTCTCGCTCGAAGGCCGCCGTGTCCGCCACGCCGTCAGCGTCCGCAACACGGGCAAGGAGACCCTGCGCTTCGGCCTGGGCTTCCACCCCGGCTTCACCCTGCCGTTTGACGACAAACACACCGACGCGGATTACGACATTCTGTTTGACACGGTGGAATCCCCGCTGTGCCTGAACACCGCGCCGAACGGGCTCATCGGCGCCGCGCCGGATTACTACCTCGCCCGCAACGTCACCCGCATCCCGCTGAGCGCCGAGCTGTTTGCGCGCGACAGCCATTGCATGGTGAACCTCAAATCCAAATCCATCTGCGTGCTGGAGCGCGACACCGGCCGCCGCATCCGCGTGGACATCGAAAACTTCCCGTACACGCTGATCTGGTCCACGCCGCAAAAGCCGATGCGCTTCATCTGCGTCGAGCCGTGGCACAGCATTCCCGGCGAGGATGACGGCCCCATCGAGTGGGCGCAGAAGCCCTGCGCCGCCAGCCTTGAGCCGGACGAGGTCTGGCAGACCGCGCTGGATATGGCGTTTGAGCGGTAAACAGGCGGCACTCAGCTTCGGTTGGGTGCCGCCTGTTTTTATACAGCTAAGGGGTGAAAATCGCTTGTTTTTTCACTGTGAGGCAAGGATAATGAAAAGGGTGAAATCGTTTCTACCATCATGCTAATCCACATGCAAGACAGTGGATCGCATTGCATCGGACAATGTTCATTATATCGCATGAATATCTATACTTTTAAAAAATCACAAAGACGCAGTGTCAGTATCAGAGTCACTGTTCTAGAGTATGTTTGATACTCGTAAAATAGCTCTATTCACTTTGTTCGTAAAAAAATTACGCTTGAATTTGATAAATTTCTTTTTGAACATTGAAAAAACTGAAACTTTCGTGTATAATAAAGTGTGTACACACCAATCAAGCTACTACCTCGCTTAATTGGTGGATAAACCTCAGAAATTTGGTGATATAGGAATATGCTTACAAGTATCGAAATCTGTGCTGGTGCTGGCGGACAGGCGTTGGGCTTGGAAATGGCAGGCTTCTGTCATATTGCCCTTATTGAATATGAGCAGGACTATTGCAACACTTTGAAGCTGAACCGTCCGGAATGGAATGTAATATGCACGGACGTGAAAAATTTCTCTGGAAAACCATATCGAGACAAAATTGATTTGCTTGCCGGGGGAGTTCCATGCCCCCCTTTTTCTATAGCGGGCAAACAATTAGGTAGTGCCGATGAGCGTGATCTCTTTCCGGAAGCTCTGCGGCTCATAGAGGAAATCAATCCCCGTGCTGTAATGCTTGAAAATGTTCGTGGCTTCTTAGACCCCTCATTTACGGACTATCGCAATTTTATCCTGAAGAAAATTGACGAGCTTGGTTATAGTGTCCAGATAAAGCTCTTAAATGCTTCGGATTACGGTGTGCCCCAATTGCGACCTCGCGTTGTTATTGTCGGCATAAGGAAAGATATCAAAGGCACTTTCTCTTATCCTCTCGAAACTCCCAAACTGACAAAAACTGTTGGCGAAACCTTGATTGATTTAATGAAAGAAAACGATTGGACGGGAGCAGTTGAATGGGCAAAACAGGCTTCCTCTATCGCACCAACTGTTGTAGGTGGGTCAAAGAAGCACGGAGGTCCCGACTTGGGGCCTGTGCGCGCAAGAAAAGCTTGGGCAGCACTTGGAGTCGATGGGTTGGGTATAGCAAACGAGGCACCACAGAAAGATTTTAAAGGAATGCCACGATTGACGCCCCGAATGATCGCAAGGATTCAAGGCTTCCCTGATAACTGGGATTTTGGAAATAAGAAAACTGCTGCGTGCAGAATGATCGGTAATGCATTTCCACCCCCTGTTGCACAGGCTGTGGGAGAAGAAATTAGGAGGGTAATTGAAAATGGATGCGCTGATTGCCAAAGCTCGTAAGAATTATCATAAGAATCTGCTTGAAAGCGGAGTGCTGACGGTAGATGCCAAAGGAATCCCAAGCAATGCAGACTCTTCCTCAAAACTGTCTATATCCATTGCACAGGGAATAGCAAATCAGTTGATGGCTGAAACCCACGATAAAGCTGTGGGGCAAACATCAGGGGCAAAGTTTGAACAATTGAATATGCAGTTTCTAATGGAGACATTCCCTAATTTGCAAAATTTGCGTCCCGGAAAGTGGCATATTGTAAAACTTGGAAATCGAAACGCAATAAAGACAAGCAGTTTTGCTCAATATGAACATCTGGACTATCTTAGCAAATTGACAGAAAGCGACGCTAAACTCGCTGCAAGTATGGGAAACGACTACATGGTAGCCCCCGATGTAGTTATCTATAGGGATACAGTTAGCGACGAGGAAATCAATACGCCTCTAATCATCGTTGACAATACTGTGTGTAAGATGGCTGACATTCGTGCGCAGAATGGAGGACTTCCAGTTCTTCATGCCTCCGTGTCTGCTAAGTGGACTATGCGAAGTGACAGGGCACAAAACAGCCGTACAGAAGCACTTGGTTTGATAAGAAATCGCAAAGGCCATCTGCCCCACATTGTCGTCGTTACCGGCGAACCTTTACCGAGTAGACTTGCCTCCTTGGCGCTTGGGACTGGGGACATCGACTGTATGTATCATTTCGCCCTGTATGAGTTGGTAAAAGCGGTAGAAGCTACCGGTGCCGAAGACTCTATCGAAATGTTGAACGTGCTGATTGATGGAAAGCGAATTAAGGACATCAGCGATCTGCCGCTTGATTTAGCAATATAAAAGTTGGTGTGTTATATGCCAGACAACAGGAATCGAAAACGCCCGATACAGGTCAAATTCTTCGTAGATGAAACAGAACTCGGCTTGATAAAGGCGAGAATGGCACAGCTTGGTATAGAGAATATGAGCGCTTACCTTCGTAAAATGGCGATTGACGGATATGAGGAAAAACCAGATTCGCCTGAATGCCGTGAACAAAAATCCCTGACTCACTTTCCGAGATAGAGTGATGTTCAGCTCCGCAGGCGCGCAGTCGATTTCTCTGAAATCGTTCCGGGTTTTGGGGCAATGACCGCTCTTGCATTGTTTGCCATTCTGCAAGCAAATTCCGATCGCTCTACACCGATTTTCGCAAGTATACATTCCCGTGGACGAACCGCTAAAAGCGGAACAGGCGTGACCGAAATCACGCCTGTTCCCAAAAACTTGAATTTTGCTTTTTGTCTACAATCTGTAAGAGGCCTTTCGGTCTCTTTTTCTTTTGCCCTTACATCGCGAACATCGTCATGCCCTGCAAGCCCTTGATCTTCACGCTGAACGCGCCGCTTCGGGCGGTGAAAATCTGCCCGTCATCGGAAACGAGCGTCTGCGCGCCGGAGACGTCCGCGCTCGTCAGGTAGACGACGACCTCTCTGGCGCTGCGGTTGATGAGCGTCACGGCGCAGGCGTTTTCGGCCTTTTTGCCGAACGCATCCTTCCCGTTTTCGTTTTTGCGGATCACGCCCAGCACAGCCGAGCAGGGCGCGATATACGCACATTCGCCGGTTTTCAGCACGGGATGGCCGTTTCGCATGGCGGCCATGGCTTTGTAGCGCGCCAGCATATCCTGATCCTCGCGCCCCCACGGATAGGTACGGCGGCAGAACGGATCGGCACAGCCCTCCACGCCCGCCTCGTCGCCGTAGTAGATGCACGGCATGCCCGGCACGCTGAACACAAACCGCAGCATCAGCTGTTCGCGCAGCGCGCCGATCATGCGCTCCTCCTGAGAGAGGCGGTGATCCGCGCGCTGGCTGCGGGGAATGTCGCTGCCGTCGTTTCCGGCCAGCACGTTGAGGATGCGCGGCCTGTCGTGGCTGCCCATCAAGTTCATTAGCGCGTAAAGAAACGGCTTGGGATAATTCTGCGCCAGCGAGGAAAGCTCCTTGGCGACGGCCGCCGCATCCTTCTGCGCCATCAGAAACGCGATCAGCGCGTCGCGGAGCGGGTAATTCATCACGCTGTCCAGCGTGTCGCCGAGCACATAGGAGCGCATCTGCCCGTAGGCGACCTTGTGGCTCGCATCCTCCCAAACCTCGCCGAGCACCGCCGCGTCCCTGGATACGTCCTTGACCTGCCTGCGCAGCTCGCGCAGAAACGGCATCGGCAGCTCGTCGGCCACATCCAGCCGCCAGCCGCTCGTGCCCTTTCTGACCCAGTGGCGCACGACGGAATCATCGTCCTCCAGAATGAAGCGGCGATAATCCTCGTCCATTTCGTTGACGTTCGGCAGGGTTTTGAAGCCCCACCAGCACTCGTAATCATCCGGCCAATGGCGGAAGGTGAACCATTTGTAATACGGCGAATCGGGGTCGCGATACGCGCCGACGTGCTCGCCGTAGGTGCCGCGGCGGTTGAAATACAGGCTGTCGTCGCCGACGTGGGAGAACACGCCGTCGAGCATCACGCGCATGCCCAGCGCCTCGGCCTCTTTGCACAGGCGCGCCAGCGCCTGCTCGTCGCCGAACATCGGATCGACCCTGCGATAGTCGCTCGTGTCGTATTTGTGGTTGGTGCGCGCGCAGAAAATCGGGTTGAAGTACAGCACGCTCACGCCGAGCTGCTTGAGGTACGGCAGCTTTTGCCGCACGCCCTCCAAATTGCCGCCGAAGAAATCGTTGGCAAAGTTGTCGCCGTTTTCGGCGATGTTGAGGAAGGGCATTTCATTCCAATCCTCGTGCAGGATGATATTCTGCCCGTCCTTGGCGTGCATGAGCGCGTCCGTGCCTTCGCCATGGCAGAAACGATCCACCATGATCTGATACATGACGCCATCGCGCATCCACGCGGGGGTGTCGTAGGCCGCGTCGTAAACGGTGAGCTGGAAGCTCTCCTCGCTCCCCATCACGCCCTCGCCGCAGCCGGTGTGATCCCCCGGCGCGCCGAGCACCACATGCTCGCCCTTGTATTCGCACTCGAACCGATACCAGAGCAGCCGGGGCTTATCGCCCACGCCGATCTGCGCCTCATAGATCATTCTGCCGTCCTTCAATCCCAGCGGGCGCATGGGATAACGGCGCTCATCTCCATTCCAGACACGCAAAAAAAGCTCAACCGGCGCCTGTTCAGCTTCCACCGTCAGACGCAGCCGAACCTGTCCGCCCGTCGCCACCGCGCCCTGCGGCTTGCGATCAAACGGGTTGAGGGTATGATGCTTCAAAACCATGCTCTCGAAACACTCCGTCTTTTCAAAGTTCTGCCCCGCCGTTCCGCGCGGGGGCTTTCTGCGCTCCATTGTAACGTACTTGCCCCGCGCCTGTCAAGCGGCTTTGCGCCGCCCGCCGCGGCGGAAAGAATTCGGTGGAAAGAGTTCACATTTTTGTTTCATTTTCATTGCTTCCCTGCTACATCCGCGCGCTATAATATTCTCCACGCAAGGCTGGAAAGGGGGCGCACCGCATGGCGAAGCGAATTTTTTCTCTGACGGCGGTTTGTCTCCTGGGTTTCATGCTGCTGCCCGCCGGAAACAAATCGACGCAGACGCTTTCCGCGCCCGACGCGCCGGCGCGCGAGGCGACGAGCGGCGAGGTGCCGGACGAGCGCCTGCTCTTTCCTGAATTGACCGATTCGGACATTTCGGAAATTCACATCCGCGCCGGGGACGACTGCGCGTTTGATTTCAGCCTGCGCGGCGAGTTGAGCGTCAACGGGCAGAAGGCCGACGGCGAGGTTTTTTCCACGCTGCTCGACCAGCTGACGGCGGATTGCTTCGTCCCCTGCGAGGATTTTGAGCCGCGCGGCGAGCCGCTGCTGACGGTGACGGTCTCCACCGATACGCAGGATTTTTCCGCCCGTTTTTATCAGGACAGCGAGGACGGCAAATACGCCTACGTCGTCGCCGGGGCTGAGAAGGAGCGCTGCTTAAAGACGGACGCATGGCGCGTGGGCACACTGCTGCTGACGTGCGAGGGCACGCGCATTTTCGACGCCAGCGGGCAGGAAACGCCCGTGGATTAGCCCTTCAGCCATTCTTCCCAGATTTCCGGGCAGTATCCGACGGTGGCGCGGCGGCCGTCGCGGACGATGGGCAGCCGAAGGAGCTGCGGTTTTTCCATCAGCCCCGCGAGAATCGAATCGCGGCTTTGGGTGTAGGCGATCACGCTTTCGCGATACGCCTTGCTCTCCCTGTCGCAGAGCGCGTCCAGCCCGACCGCGGCGGCGACGCTCTCCAGTTCCCGCCTGCCGATGCCGTATTTGAGCACATCCACGCGCTGATACGCGACGCGGCGCTCCTTAAAAAAGCGCTCGGCCTTCTGGGTGTCAAAGCCTTTTCCGCAATAAATCTGATAAGCCATCTTGATTCCTCCGTTCTTTTCCTTATAATAGAGCATGACGGCTGATTCCGTCAAGCCGATAAGCAATAAGGAAAACCACGGAGGTTTTGCATATGAAGAAAAAAATCGCGCTCGTCACCGGCGCATCCGGCGGCATTGGCGGCGCGTGCGCCGAAAAGCTGGCGCGGGAGGGCTACACGGTTCTGGTTCACGGCTGCCGCGGGCTTCGGCAGGCCGAGGCGCTGGCCGACCGCCTCTGCGCGGAGGGACACGACGCGCACGCGGTCTTCTGCGATCTGGCCGACAGCGAGAGCGTGCAGGCGATGTGCCGCGATGTGCTCGCGCTGTATCACCGCGTCGATGCGCTGGCGCTCTGCGCGGGCATATCGCACACCGGGCTTCTGTGCGACATGACGGACGCGCAGTGGCGCGCGGTGATGGATGTGAACGTCTCCGGCATGTTTTACCTCATCCGCGCGCTCGCGCCGGGCATGGTCTCCCGAAACGAGGGCGCGATTGTGACGGTTTCCAGCATGTGGGGGCGCGTCGGCGCGTCGTGCGAGGTCGCGTATTCCGCCAGCAAGGCCGCTGTGATCGGCCTGACCCGCGCGCTGGCCAAGGAGCTGGGACCCAGCGGCGTGCGCGTCAACTGCATCGCCCCCGGCGTGATCGACACGCGCATGATGGATGAGCACAGCGACGAAACCAAGGCCGCGCTGGCGGAAGAAACGCCGCTTTGCCGCCTCGGCACGCCGCAGGACGTGGCGCAGGCCTGCGCGTTTCTGCTCTCGGACGCGGCCTCCTTCATCACCGGGCAGGTGCTCGGTGTGGACGGCGGCTACATTTAACAAATTTTTTTCAAACTTTTTCCGACAGGATTTCACACAAAAATGACGGAATCCGCCCATCCGCGCACGAAAATTGTGGTCAGTTATCGACAGCGACCACATCATATTGTGGATAACCCGCGACGAACCGGCAGAGCAGGCGGATGAAAGCTGCATTTTCTTTCTTTTCGCCGCCTGCCAAAAAAGCCTTGAAAACAGGGCTTTTTTTTGATATGATAGGAAAGCTGTCATAAGAAGTTATCCACAGGTGGAGTCTATCTTTCCACAAGCTGTGGAAAGTATTGTGGATATCCACAGTATATCCACAGGGATATGTGTACAGATTGTGGGAAAGCGGCCGTCACGCGCCGCAGAAGATACGGAGGTTTCCGCCATGGATCATATCGAATTATGGGATAAGGCCAAGGCACTGATGCGCGAGGAGCTGGCCAACGTTTCCTATACCACATGGATCGAGCAGCCGCTCAAGCCCGTGTATGTGGTGGACGACAAGCTCGCGCTGGAGGTCATCAGCGATTTCAACGAGAAGACCATCCGCGCGCGCTATCTGCCGATGATTACCGAAGCGGTGAGCCAGGCCGCCGGGCGCGAAATGACCATCGAGCTGATGAGCGTCAAGGAGCGCATCGAGTGGCAGGAGCGCCAGAAGAAGGAAGACGCCCCGGCGATGCAGGGCATCAACATGTTCAACCCGAAATCGACGTTTGACACGTTCGTTGTCGGCTCGTCCAACCGCTTCGCGCATGCCGCTGCGCTGGCCGTCGCCGAGCAGCCGGGCATGGCCTATAACCCGCTGTTCCTCTACGGCGGCGTCGGCCTGGGCAAGACGCACCTGATGCACGCCATCGGCCACTTCATTCAGGATCATTTCCCGAACATGCGCATGCTCTATCTGCCCAGCGAGATGTTCACCAACGAGCTGGTCGCCGCCATCAAGAACAACAAGAACGTGGAATTTCGCAACCGCTTCCGCAACGTCGATGTGCTGATGCTGGACGACATTCAGTTTATCGCCGGCCGCGATTCCACGCAGGAGGAGTTTTTCCACACCTTCAACGCCCTGCACAGCGCGGGCAAGCAGATCATCATCTCCTCCGATAAGCCGCCGCGCGAAATCGCCCGTCTGGAAGAGCGCCTGCGCAGCCGCTTCGAGTGGGGCCTGATTGCCGACATTCAGAAGCCGGATTTCGATACCCGAATCGCCATCCTGCGCAAGAAGGCCGAAAACGAGGGCATTGAAATCAGCGACGAGATGCTGGAGCTCATCGCCGGACGCATCGAGAGCAACATCCGCGAGCTGGAAGGCTCGCTGACCCGCGTCAACGCCTACGCCAAGCTGAACCACTGCGAAATCAACGAGGAGGTCATCTCCCACGCGCTGCACGATATCGCCGTCGTGCGCGACCCCAAGCGCATCACGCCGGAGCTGATTATCGACTGCGTGGCCGATTATTACAGTCTGAGCGCGGATATGCTGCGCGGCGATTCCCGCAAGAAGGAAATCGCGCTGGCGCGCCACGTCGCCGTCTATCTGACGCGCGAGATGACCGGGCTGAGCCTGCCGCGCATCGGCGACGCCTTCGGCCGCGATCACTCGACGATCATCAATTCCTGCGACAAGGTGACCAAGATGCTCGATACCTCTTCGGATATGAAGAGCTCGATTGCCGATCTGAAAAAGATCATCACCGAGAAATAAATACGTTGGGGCTCTGCCCCAACCCCGGCAGAAAACTGAGTTTTCTGCGCCTTCCAACCGACGCTGCAAAACAGCGTCGGTTTTTTTCCACAGTTTATCCTTGAATGTGGAAAACCGGCTCGATTTTCGTAATCCTTCGGATTTATAACCCCGGGTGCAGGGTCGAAACCCTGCTCGTTTCAAAGGGGGTTATGGGGTTCTTAGGGGATTTAAGGGAGGATCGAAGCCGAGCGCGCCCTGTGGGCGGCTCAGCGAGGCGGAGCATCCCAAGCGAAAGGGAGCAACCCTGTTGCGACCTTTGAGCGCGGTAAATCGAAATCTTCCGGGAAACTCGCATAGTCGCGCAAGCGCTCCTTGCGATTTCCGATTTCCGCCATGCTTTTTCCCGCACAGCGGGCGCATGGCTTCAATCCCCCTAATCCCCTAAGCCCAGCGGAGCGTCGTGCATCGTCCGCAGACGATGCTTCCCCTTTCTTCTCCACTCAAAGCGTAAACTTTTCGGACGTGCAATGCGCGCCCTTACTTGTTTTCTACGCATTTGAGACCTGATTCTTCGTTTTTTGTTTTTTCAAAAAAACTTCAAAACCCCGTTGACAAACCATTTTTCGCGTGGTATACTTCATCGCATTAAAGCGCTAACACATTAAAGCAAACAGCCGGCAAATCCACGCCGGTCATTCGGAAAGGAGCAACCCCTTATGAAAAAGATGCTTGCCGCTCTGCTGGCCGCCGTCCTCACCCTCTGCTTCGCCGCCGCGCTGGCGGAAGATACCGGCCTTGCGGATGTCAAGGCGAAGGGCACCCTCGTGATGGGCTTTGACGAGGAATACCCGCCGATGGGCTTTGTCGATGAAAACGGCGAATACGTCGGCTTTGACATTGATCTGGCCAAGGAAGTCACCGACCGCCTCGGCGTGGAGCTCGTCCTCCAGCCGATCTCGTGGGATTCCAAGGAGCTGGAGCTTTCCGGCAAAAACATCGACTGCATCTGGTCGGGTCTGACGATGACCCCGGAGCGCATCGAGCAGATGACCTTCTCCATCCCGTATCTGGCCAACGAGCAGATTCTCGTCGTTCGTTCCGATTCCGGCATCGCCTCTGAGGCGGATCTTTCCGGCAAGGTGCTCGGCACGCAGGCCGGTTCCAGCTCCGTGGACGTGCTGAACGCGAACCCCGATCTGCTGGCGGCCATCGGCGAGCCGCAGCTGTACGATGATTTCGTGACCGCGCTGATGGATCTCAAGCTCGGCGGCATCGACGTGCTTCTGATCGACTCCGTGGTCGGCAATTACTACATCGCCCAGCAGGACGATCCGACCCAGTTCACCGTGCTGCCCGAGGTGCTGGAAGCCGAGGAATACGGCATTGCCTTCCGCAAGGGCGAACAGACCCTCGCCGACGCGGTGAGCCAGCAGCTCATCGACATGTTCAAAGACGGCACGCTGGATACCATCCGCGCCAAGTGGTTCGCCAACGACATCACGCTGGTTGCCCAATACGCGAACTGACAGACAATGAGGCTGTCACGCTACTAAATCTGACATTTTAAGAACAACCCTAAGTATTTTCGCCCGAAGGTTTCCAAAGGGCGATGCGCCAAACGGGCGCCGTAAACGCTCGGAA